>JAEEGL011817586.1_pt1 | contig 44164 bp, 43 predicted proteins | sample 9134231 | NCBI WGS metagenome assembly JAEEGL01 (sample SAMN16246548, study PRJNA631951) | gut metagenome | biome: gut microbiome; feature: rumen; material: fiber-attached | host: Bos | place: Iran: Karaj | collected 2018-10
GAACAGTCGCAAGAAGCTGCTTGAAACGAACCTGCTTATCGCCTGCAGAAAAGAGAACATTCATTGGGTGCTTCTCGCTTCCACCGGCACCTTCACCACGGAAGAAAGAAACCTCGCCGCAGACATCAAACTCATGCTCTCCAAGGAAAACATCGAGTCTTCCATAATCGAAGATTTCGTCGAAAATCCCGGCGGTCTTTCGGACCTTGCCGATATTGGGAACGTTATCCTGATTGAGCGTCTTGAAGGTAGCAAAGTTAAGAAGCTTTACGAAGCTAACCGAACCCTTTCGCAGATGGATGTCAAAAAGGTTGCGGCGGTTATAACTGCATAAAAAGTGAACCATTAACCACAAGGGCAACATTCAATAATGCTTTGGATACTATGTGTTGAACCCTAACGTCAAATATGATAAAATCAATACATATTTAAAGAGGAATAATGCCTCAGGGAGTCGATAAGAATATTCGAAGTATAGAGTATTCCTTGGTATAAGGTCTTCCATACTTGGAAGACCTTTTTTGTGCCTTATTAATTGCTTTTCACAATTATAGTAGTAGAGAAAAGACAAAAAGTTGTTAGCAGTATGATTTAAGATAATATTAGAGGATTGTTATGGAAAAAAGATTCATTTCATTCAGCCCGCCTGACATTTCTGACTTGGAAATTAGCGAGGTTAAAGAAGTACTCAAATCCGGCTGGATTACTACAGGACCTAAGACTAAGCTTCTAGAGAGACGATTAGCAAGCTATATTTTGAGTGGTAAGACCGATATAGATTGTGATTCCACCATTGAAACAAGTGAATATAGCAATAGGCTTGTATGTTTGAATTCTGCTACAGCTGCAGAAGAGTTGAATTTCAAAATACTTGGTATTCGTCCGGGTGACGAAGTTATTGTACCGGCATATACGTATACTGCTTCTGCTTCAGCTGCTATTCATTGCGGAGCAAAAATTATTTTTATTGATATACAAAAGAACGGTGATAGGATTACTCATGCGCCTGAAATGGATTATGAGGCTCTGGAAGAGGCCATCACGTCACGGACCAAAGCAATAGTAACTGTTGATTTGGGTGGTATAGTTTGCGATTATGATAAGATTTTTGAAATAGTCGAGCGTAAAAGGCATCTGTTTTCCCCTCTGGAGAGTGATAAGTCACCTTTAGGTGATTTGAATTCCAGAATACAAAGAGGATTGGGGAGAGTCGCAATTGTAGCAGATTGCGCTCATAGTTTGGGAGCAAGTCGTACTTTTAAACATGTGGGTCATGAACATGGAAAAGATAATAAGAAGATATACTGTGGCGAAATAGCTGATTTTACAGATTTTTCTTTCCATGCGGTCAAAAATTTTACTACAGCAGAAGGTGGCGCCAGCACTTGGAATTTGCCACAAAGCGTATATGACTTGGGGATAACCGACAAAGAAATTTATAAATTTTATCAACTTTTATCTTTACACGGGCAGGACAAAGATGCTCTATCAAAAGCAAAGGTAGGTGCATGGGAATATGATATAATTGGCCCGTGGTATAAATGCAATATGACTGATATAATGGCAGCCATAGGTTTGAAGCAGCTGGACAGATATCTTGGATTAATTGATAGACGTTCACAAATAATAAGTAAATATGATGAACAATGTGATCGATTGGGTATTTCTCATCTAATACATCATACTGATTATATGGACAGTTCAAATCATCTATATTTAATCAGAATTCCTGAGTTGGATGAAAATGGAAGAAACAAAGTCATTACTAAGATGGCTGAGCTTGGTGTTTCTACTAATGTTCATTATAAACCGTTGCCGATGATGACAGCTTATAAGGAGATGAGCGGTGGAATAGATAGGTATCCTAATTCTTACGATTATTATCACAATTTGATAACGCTTCCCTTACATACGCTATTATCGGATGAGGATGTGATATACATTTGTGATGTTTTGAATAAAGTTGTTAACGAATGAGGTAAAAATGTATAAGCATTTTATTAAAAGAATGCTAGATCTGTTGATAGCATTGATAGGTTTTCCTGTATTTTTATTAATTCTTATAATCATTGCGCCTCTTATTTGGATAGAGGACAGGGGTCCAATCTTCTATAATGCGCCTAGAATAGGAAAACATGGGCAGATTTTTAAAATGTATAAATTTCGTTCCATGAAAGTTAATGCTCCTGATTTGCGAAATGAAGATGGAACTACGTTTAATTCCGAGCATGATCCTAGAGTCACGAGAATAGGTAAAATGCTTCGAAAAACCAGTTTAGACGAAACACCGCAAATCATAAATGTATTATTGGGGAATATGAGTATTGTTGGTCCTCGCCCTGATCTTCCCGGCGCAGATGTTGAAATCTATAGACCGGGTGATAAAAAGAAATTGGAAGTGGCTCCGGGAATAACAGGATATAGCCAAGTTTATTATCGAAATTCATCAACTTTGGAGCAAAGATTCGATGGAGATGTTTTTTACGCTGAGAATGTTTCATTATTGTTGGATATCAGTATCTTGTTTAAGAGTTTTGGCATTGTTATTACTCATAAAAATGTATATAGAAATTGATAATTATATAAGGAAACGATAATTATGGAGATAAATAGAGATTGTTTTAATAGTGAGATCTTTAATCTGTCAATGGGGAACATAGTATTATCTGAGGCTGATCATTCTTTAAGTGATACGGACGTAATCAATCTTAAAGATAAGGCCAAGGAGAATGGATTTGAACATCTTTCGGTGAAAATATGTACTTCAAACAAACAATGCATAAATCCCTTTTTTAGACAAGGTTTCTATCTGACAGACACATTGCTTGAATATAAGTATACTTATAAGAATGAATTACCTGAAGATTTTCCGCATAAAACCATTATACGAGATTATACTGAAAAGGATATCAATGAATTAATGAGAATATCTAAAAAATCCTTTGAGTATGATAGATTTCATTCGGATCCATTTTTAGATAATAATCTTTGTGATAAATATTATGAACAGTGGATTTACAATTCTTGTCATGGGTTTGCTGATAAAGTGATTGTTTCAGAACATGAAGGAAAGGCTGTTGGTTTTACTACAGGGAAAGCTGATCACAATCAAGAATATGGCAGATTGGTGTTGTCTGCAGTTTCAGATCAATATAGGGGGCTTGGGATATATACCAGCATGATTTATGAAGGAATGAAGTGGCTACAAAAAGAAGGATTCGCCGGACTTTTTGTTGGGACTCAGATTAACAATATTGCTGTTCAAAAAGCTTGGATAAAACTGGGTTTTACCGTATCGACCAGCGAGTATGTGCTGCATTCAAAACTTTAGAAATGATAATACTTGTGAATAATAAAGAGGAAGTAGGAGTAGATTTTGAACGATAATATTAAAGGTACAAAAATATTACTGATTGCCACAGCATTTTTCGGTTATGAGAAGGTAATGCAAAAATCTTTAGAACGTTTAGGAGCTGAAGTAAAGTATTATGATGAACGTTCTATAAAGAACCAATTCGAAAAAGCAATTTTGAAACTTTCTCCATCTATATTCAGAAAGAGAACAGAGAAGTATTATGAATCAATAGTTGAAGAGAATAAAGACGAATTTTTTGATACGATTTATGTTTATGGGGCAACTATGATCGATCACACAATTATTTCTTTGTTGCGTGAAGGATTAAAATATCGTCGAATGATTCTATATTTAGCTGATTCGGTAAAAGAGAATAAGCGATACGAGAGTATTTTTCCATTTTTTGACAAGATATCAACTTTTGATACAGGAGACTATAACTATTACAAAAATAGATTTCCCCAAATGTCGTTTTTGCCCTTATTCTATTCAGATGATTATGTGCTAGATAAAAATGATATTTCCGAAGATTATCAATATGATATAGTTTTTGTTGGAACGATTCACTCTGATAGAATGCAGTTTTTGGACAAAATAAAGGATCAAGCTGAAAAACTGAATCTGAAAACATATTTTTATTGCTATTTGCAAGGCAAGTTTATGTATTGGTTTAGGTATTTAACAAATAAGTCTTTCCGTAAAAAGAAAATATCAGACTTCAATTATAACAAGTTATCATCAAAAGAAGTGCGAAATATAATTCAAAAATCAAGAAGCGTTGTAGACGCGCAGTATTCAAGGAACAAAGGACTGACCATGCGTACTTTTGAGACTTTGGGAATGCGCAAGAAGTTGATTACGACAAATGATGATATTTTGAATTATGATTTTTATAATCCTTCCAACATACTGGTGGTGGATAGAAATAACCCTCAGCTTTCAGAGGATTTTTTTCTAGGTAAATATGTAGATAATTCCGAAATAATATCCAAGTATCATGTCGACCAGTGGGCCATAAATTTATTCTCTTAACAATATAATGCGAGATAATAAAATGAAGAATTGTTATTCATTTAATGAGATAATAGTAAACATATACTCTTTAATCTGGACTAAAATATTCATGCCACAATGCAGACTGATTAGAAGGCCATCTTATTTTAGGGGTAGAAAATCATTAAAAGGCGCAACGTTCTTAACAACCGGGAGATTTTGCAGATATGATTTGGAGGGGCGCAAGAAGACTCTTTTTGTTGGAGATAATTGTCAATTTGGTGATATGACTCATATTGTAGCTTTGAATAGAGTATCAATAGGAAATAACGTATTGATTGCGTCGAAAGTATTTATAAGCGATACTAATCATGGAAGTTACGCAGGGAATGTCCACTCTTCACCGGATATTCCGCCTAAGGACAGGGATTTAGTTTCTTCATCTGTTGAAATCGGAAATAATGTATGGATTGGTGAGAACGCTGTCATTCTTCCGGGCGCGATAATTGGAAATGGGAGTATAGTCGGAGCAAATAGCGTAGTCTCAAAGGAGATTCCAGAGTGCAGCATTGTAGCAGGCGTTAATACAGTTATTAAAAAGTATAGTTATTCGGAGAAAAAATGGGTAAAGCAAATTACTTAGTTAAGGTTTTCATTCTTTCAACCCTATTCGTTTTATTAATTGAGTTAGTAGGTCCATATAGATATTTGAATATAAGTGTGCCGGGTATGGCGTATTTTTTGTTGTGTTCCATTTTGTTTTCTTTTGGCATGTATTTAAGCAATGCTTCTTTTGGCGGTTTATATAGTGAGTTTAGAAAAAGGCAGAATAGTTATTGCTTGACTCTTTTTGGGGAGAGAACACTAGTCGTACTATCTGGTATTTCGTTACTTTGTGCTTTTTTTTATCTTTTACTTTTGCTCAAATATTCCGGAGGCATCCACGGGTTGGGTGATTATAGATATTTGGTTACGCAAATAAGAAGTAATAAAACCAGATTCCTAGAAGCATTTATGCATCTATCTACCCCATCTTATATTATCGCAGCAAGTGCTTGTCATAAGATGAACAAGAATAAAATGAATATCATTACGGTATCTTTTTGGGTCACACCTCTTTTTTTTCTTTTACTTGGTGCAAGATGGAGCATTTTTTATTGCATAGTTATTTTTTTTCATATTGGAAGGGAAAAACGTTCTTTCAAAAAAAAGAAGATCAACCCATTATATATCGTATGCATAATCGCCTTTTTTGTTATTGTTTTAGCAATCGTATATAGATTATTCGCTGTTCGAGGTAACACAAATCCATCTCAACAATTCTTGAATGAAGAAGGGGATATGGTTTTGAGGAGTTTTTGGGAGATTTGTTACGTTTCTTCTAATGGAGCATTGGCCCCTATTTACAAAATATTTCAATATTTCGGGCACAGCATAGCCAATTTTTGTTATGTATATGATAATTATGATAGTTCTATTCCAAAATTGTATGGGTTGAGTGATTTTCAAATAGTTCAATATTTTTTGATACCATTCGGATATTCCACCGAATGGTATAAGGAGATTGTTTTGTCTCATCCTGGCGCAGGATCATATAAAACCTTTTTGGCAACGTTTATTATCGATTGGGGATTATTTGGCTCTGTTATCGCATCTTTTCTTTTTGGTTTATTCTTTTCCAGAGTAGAGCGTTATCGTAACAGCAGTCTGTTGGCTTGTACTTTCTATCCTATTTGCGTTTGCATGATCCTGTGTGCACCGATTTGTGGGATATGGGTATCATCATCAAATATGGATTTGTTTTTCGCTTTTTTGATAACTATTTTTATCAAAATTTTCGGAGGAGTAGTTTACAGGGAAAAGCAATAAAGAAAGGAATGTGAAAAAAGATTTGTCGCGTAGCAACAGAATGACAATAGATGTTCTCATATTTACACTGGGAATGATGTTGACAAAAATCAGTAGTTTTTTGATCAATATTATTATAAGTGCAAAGTACGGAGCGGGATATGTAAGCGATGCTATCATCATATCAATAAGTATACCTACGATTATTTTTTCGGGATTTGTTTCTGCTGTTTCGTTATGTTTTGTCCCGATTTATAAGGGTATAACTGGTGGGCAGAAAGAGAAAAATGTAGTAACTTCAAATGTGCTCAATAATTTTTTGTTTATATCGTTAGTAATCTGTCTTGCATTGTTTGTCTTTCCTAAGCAGTGTATTAGACTCCTTGCTTCAGGAATGAGTTTTGAGGGAATTGAGCTAGCAGGTCAAATGACGAGATGGATAGCTATAGGTGCATTGTTTTGCATAGCGACAGGATTATTGCAAGGTTTTTTGCAAGCAAATAATTGCTTTAAAATGGTGAGCATTTCTGCATTACCGGTCAATGTTATTATTGCAGCCAGCATTTTGATTTCAAATAGTAACAATTTAGGTGTTTTTGTTGGAGTCGGTGGGTTTTTAGCTTATTTCGTTCAGAATGGCCTATTTTTATTAAATTGTATAAGAACTGGTTTTAAGTGGACTCCAAGATTTGATTTTGGCGCCTCACATTTTAAAGAATTGATAAAAGCACTTCTTCCTATTTTAGCCAGTATAGTAATATATGATATAAATACTATAGTTGATAAGAATTTTGCATCAGTATTGACAGCAGGAACTATTTCTGTTTTAGATTACGCGTATAAGATTGCCGGGGCAGCGCAAGGCATTATAGCATATCCATTAACGACTATCATTTTCACGCGTCTTTCTGAATTGAGTATCATGAAAAAATATGATAAGTTGCAGATTTCGATAAATGAAGGTCTGCAAAAATTGAGTTTTTACATGATTCCAATTATAACATTACTGATGGTAGTCTCTGACCTGATAGTTAAGATATTGTTTATGCATGGAGAATTCAGCATTGAATCAACTAAGATGACAACACAATGTATGGTTTTGTACCTTATTGGTATGTATGCGATATCTTATCGTGCCATGCTTGAAAAAGTTTTCATGTCGATGAAATCCACGCGTGTTTTGGCAATTAATGCGCTGATAACTGTTTCAGTTAATATATTATTGAATGCAATATTTGTACATAAATTAGAACATAATGGCTTAGCGTTGGCAACAAGTATGTCAATGTGTTTTTCTGTTATATTTTTATGGATCGTATTAAAACGATATTTGAGTTTAGAACTTTTTAAAGAAACAAAAAGAACAATTTGTAAGGTTTCAATATCTTCTATTCTTACAGCTGCAGTATTGTGTATTCTTAAAAAAGTGTTATTGGTCGATTTAAATGATTCTTTCATTATTTGGTGTGTAGAGCTAACTGCCATTAGTTTAATAGGTTGTTTTCTGTTTTTCATATTTTTGTTCATTACTAGAGAAACTATATTTTTGAGTATTTTGAGGAGACTGAAGAAATGAAAATATTTATTTATATTCGTCCTAATAGCAAAGATTTTTTGACTAATTTGGCAAGGAAGATGGATAGCAATTGTACAATTATGACCTGGTGTGATTTTAAAGGATACGGAGATGTGTGGGCAGGTCAATATTTGAAAAAGAACAGTAAAGAAGTCTCTGATATAGATTTGGATATATTAGATAATATACGGCTCAGATGCCGATTTCTAAGAAATATAAAAAGGGAAAATGCCTATGATTTGATTAGAAAATACTATTATGGTGTTTCAAAAGCTATTAATGAGTTTAAACCGGATTTAATCTTGGCACAAATGCCCGATAATTATTGCATGGATGTAATCCAAAGAGTTGCTATTTCAAAATCGATAGTTGTTATCAATATGTTAGAATTATTTATTGGCGGTTATAGCCGAATAACATTGAGAGGCGAAAGAACGGACATACGAGATGTTAGTGTGGAAGAGGCCGAAGAAGTAGTAACTCGATTGCTAAAAAAGTCCTATGTTGCAAATTATGATAGAGACAGGGGGGAATCATATAGGGAACATATGAGGTTCCTTGTAAGAAGAAAGTTAATTGAGAATTTTTATTATCCTCTAAGAAAAATAATTGATGGTGATAGATGGAATTATCATTACAATACAATTTATTATAGAGGAGTTCCATTTAACCATGTTATTAGCAAAAATATGGATCGATATTTTACTCATATAGACGATGTCGACGTTTCAAAATATTCAATATATGTACCGCTTCATTGCTATCCTGAATCAACAGTTGACTATTATGGAGATTTGCCGGAGTATGCCTTGTATGAGGAATTAATGCTAAGGTTTATTTCAGAAGCAGATCCTGAAGTGCAGTTTTTAATAAAAGAACATCCCGCTATGTACGGAGCTCGGATAATTGACTTTTATGAAAAAATGCGTAAATTTCCAAATGTAGTTTTGATTCATCCATATGATGATAGCAATCATGTGCTAGAGAAAGTGAAATATTTGCTGATATTTTCGGGTAGCGTAGGAGTTGAGGCATTATTGCGTCAAAAAGTTCTTTTTTCGATTACGTCAAATTATTATAGCGATATTAATCCTAATGTCCATTTGGTAAAACGAGTAAAAAAGGAACTTTTTGATATAGATTATATTCCGTATGATAATGTGAAATTTATGCAAGATGTTTTAGCCGGTGCTATTCCCGCATTACATGCTCCGCAAAAGGAATTAATGAAATCTGACATTGATACTATGGCGGAATACATGAGAAAATACTACTTGAGTAAACCTACTCAAAAATTGAATTAGTTTTTGGGTTGTCATTTCTTTTTGAACCATTATAGAATAGTGGAAGGTGAAATGTTTGAATACTAACAGAAACAACGGATTAGACTTTTTAAGAATTTTACTAGCCTTTTTTATTGTTTTTATCCATATGTCTAATTCATCAAATGGGGGGGCATTGACATATGTAGATAACGGAACTCTAAATTATTATATTATTTGGGGCATGTTAAGTATATGTTATCCTGCGGTTAATTGCTATGCTCTAATGTCGGGGTATTTGGGATTTGGTAAGAACCACAGTTTAAAGAAGCCTTTGTTAATATGGCTTCAGTTATTATTTTACTCGGTATTAATTGGTTTATTCTTTTTCTTTGTAAAAGGGGCACCTACGGTTAAACTTTTCAAATCATTGCTTCCTCTTAATTCGGAGGCTTGGTGGTATGTTAATTGTTATCTCGTATTATGCATATTTGCTCCCCTTTTAGATAAGTGGGTAAGCGAAGTATCATTTATAGATTTTAAAAGAACAGTACTGGTTTTGTTTGCGATGTTTTGCTTGACAAATACAGTTTTTTTGCATAAAGATGTATTCTTTCTATATGATGGATATTCACCTTTATGGCTGATTTACTTATATCTTGTAGGAGCAGGAATAAAAAAGTATAATTTGTTTTCACGCATTTCGCATTCTAAATGGGGATATATTTGGGTAGGGAGTACTTTGATTACTTTTTCATCCAGATTAGTTTTGGATATTATTGTTTTTCGGATTTTTGGCGACTACAAAGGATCGGGTTTACTGTATCATTATCTATCTTTTACTTGCGTAATTGCTGCTATTTCTGCTCTGGGCTATTTTGCAACAATTAAAGAGAGGAAACATCACATACTTTGGAAAACAATAGCAATCGGTAGTTTCGCAGCATATTTAGTACATGTACATCCATTGATAAAGGAATACTATTGGGAAGGAACATTCTCTTTTTACGGAAAAGGTAATGCCTTTAATGGATTAGGAATAATGATTTTGATAGACGCTGGAATAGTCATTATAGTCAGTTTGTTTGATGTTGGAAGGCAATGGTTATTTTTGAAGATAGATAATCAAATGCAAAAAATAATAAAGCGAGGTGAAAACAATGAAATATTGTAAAAAGTGTGTTATGCCATCAACCCGTCCGGGGATTACTTTTAACGAGGAAGGGGTATGTTCTGCTTGTCAACAGATTGAGAGAAGGAAAAGCATTGATTGGGATGCAAGATGGAAAGAATTTGAGAAAATATGTGATAAGTACAGAGGTATGAATAATGGCGGATATGATTGCGCCATAGCTGTCTCTGGTGGAAAAGATTCTCATTGGCAAGTTTATTTGATGAAAGAAGTTATGCATATGAATCCAATTCTTTTTTCTGTTGAAGACAACTTTCCAATGACTGAAGCGGGTATTCATAATTTGAAAAATATATCTGAAGAATTCAGCTGTAATATTATTAGTTTGAAACCAGACAGAAAAGTTCAGAAGAAACTTATGCGATACATGTTTGAAAAATATGGAAAGCCCACATGGTATATTGATAGGCTTATCTATACTTACCCGCTTTTAATGGCTTCAAAATTTAATACGCCTCTTCTTGTCTACGGTGAAAATGTTAGTTACGAATATGGAGGAGCTGATTCTAAAGAAACATATTCTGCCAGGGAACAATTGAATAATGGCGTTGCATCCGGAATAAGCGAAGCCGAATTAATTCAAAACGCAGGAATAAAGGAACAAGACTTAGTTCTTACCAGAGCTCCAAAACAAGGAGAACTTGACAAATTGGACCCTATTTATATCTCTTATTTTTCCGAATGGAACAGTGTTGCAAATGCTGAATTTGCCAAAAAGCATGGTTTTCATGATTTATCGCATGAATGGAACAGATCGCATCACGTTGAGGATTTTGATCAAGTTGACAGCAGAGCTTATTTAATACATCCGTGGTTAAAGTATCCAAAATTCGGACATGCTACGGCAACCGATTATACTTCCAGATTTATAAGATATGGGATGATGACTAGGGAAGAAGCTGTCCAATTGGTTAAAGAGAAAGACCATAATGTTGATCCGCTGGCTGTACGTGATTTTTGTGAATTTTGCGGATATACAGAAACAGAGTTTTGGAATATTGTGGATGGACTATATAATAAAGAATTATTTGAGAAGGATAAATTCGGCAATTGGAGGTTAAAACATCCTGTTTGGGAGGACTAGGTTTTAATGTCAGGGATAGATATTAGAAAGTTTATTGCCACAAAATCATTCTCTGTTGTAAATGCAATGGAGAAAATTGACAATAATTCTTCCGGTTTGATTTTTATAATTGATAAAGAAGAAAGATTGATTGGTAGTTTAACTGATGGCGATATACGAAGATGGCTTATAAGTACGGGCAATCTTAACGCTAAAGTAGATCAGGTTATGCACGCTAACGTGCGGTTCCTATTTGAAAATGAGCGTGGCAAAGCGGAAGAGCTTATGAGGCGTGAAACTATTCATGTTCTTCCGATAGTCGATAGGCAATTACGTATCGTTGATATTGTTACAGACAAAAGAAATAGCAATGAGATTGAGCCACGCTCGGTAGATTGCTTAAAGGATATTCCAATCATAGTTATGGCCGGAGGAAAGGGAACTCGTCTTTATCCATATACTAAGATTTTGCCGAAACCACTGATTCCGATTGGGGACATACCGATCCTTGAACGAATATTTGACCGTTTCTATTTATTTGGTTCGAGAAAGTTTTACGTAACGGTGAATTATAAAAAGGATATGATAAAGGCTTATTTCAACGATTTAAAACCTTCTTACGAAATAGAGTTTATTGATGAAGATAAACCATTAGGAACGGCAGGTAGCATTCGATTGATCAATGAGAGATTCTCTTCACCTGTTGTCGTTACTAATTGCGATATTCTCATTGAAGTTGATTATGAAAAACTGCTACAGTATCATAAAGATTCCGGCAATGATATTACGGTAGTTTCTTCATTGAAAAAGATAACTGTTCCTTATGGGGTTTTGACTGTTGGAAAAGAAGGAAAAGTTACCGATATGGAAGAGAAACCGCAATTTTCATATTTCATCAATACCGGAATGTATATAGTCAATCCGGAATACCTAGAATTGATTCCTTTAGATAAAGTCTTTCATATGACTGATTTGGTGGAATTGATGATGACAAAGGGCAAACATGTAGGAACATATCCCATTAGCGAAAATTCATTTCTTGATATGGGTCAATTTGAAGAAATGGAGAGAATGGAAGAGATAATACGTGGAAAGAATAGTGAGGCAAATTGCTGAATTATTGAGGAGTACGAAGAATGAAGGAAGGTTTTTTATCCAACGAAGAATTAAAGGAAATGGGCTTCAAGTCTGTCGGGGAAGATGTGCTTATTAGTAAAAAAGCGAGTATTTATTGTCCTGAATTGATAACAATAGGTAATCATGTTAGAATCGATGATTTTTGCTATTTGGTTGGAAACATTACTATAGGCAATTATATTCATATTGGTGCATTCGCAGGAATACATGCTACAAGAGATAGTAGTGTTACAATGAAAGATTTTTCCGGTCTTGCAAGTCAGGCAACTATTTTTGCTATAAGCGATGACTATACCGGCAAAAAAATAACCGGCGGAATGGTAGATGAAAAATATCGGGACATAATTACAAGCGATATCGTGTTGGAAAAATTCGCAATAGCCGCCGTTGATAGCACCATGTTTCCGGGTGCATATTTGGCCGAAGGAACTGTTCTGGGTGCTAAGAGTTTGCTTATGAGCAAAACTGAACCTTGGTGGACATATTTTGGAATACCCTGTAGAAAACTGTCGAAGAGAGAAAAAAATTCTCTCCAGTTGGAGAAGGAAATGATGAAAGAGGTTGGCTTATGATTTATAGTGAATATCAAAATATTCAGATTGAGGGATTGGCATGCTGTGTTCCGAAAAGGACTGTTAAAACAACAGATTATATTGACCAATTTGGTTTGAATAGAGTAGAAAAGTTTATAGAAATGACCGGTGTGGAAGAACGTCATATCGTTTCTGAAAGGCAAACCTCTTCAGATCTCGCCTTTGAAGCAGCACGTTGTCTCCTTAAAGAAAAGGGGATAAAACCTGAACAAATTGGAGCATTGATTTTTGTAACAGAAACCCCGGATTATGATATTCCTTCTAGTGCATTTTCATTACAAAAAAGATTAGAGATACCCACTGATTGTATTTGCTTTGATATAAATTTAGGATGTTCAGGATTTACCAGTGGTTTCAATACAATATCTGCTATTATGACTGCATCAAATATAGAGCGAGGATTATTGCTGTTTGGAGATACATTAACAAAAAAGATTTCTCCGGAAGATCATTCAGTTTGTATGATGTTGGGCGACGCAGGTGGAGCTCTTTTGCTTAAAAAGGATAGTTCAAGTGAAAAAATTTATACATGTTCACGTAGTTTAGGAAATAAGTTTGAAATGGTTAGTATCCCTGCCGGAAGGAATCGATATCCTGATTTACCTCACACTGCAAAAGTTCAAGAAGATGGTAATGTTAGAAGCGCTTACAATTTTTATATGGATGGGGCAAGCGTATACTTTTTTGCCACAACAGATGTTTCAAAAGGTGTCAGGGAATACTTGGACACTTACAAATTCGATGAATCTGATTATGATGGCCTTTTCTTACATCAGGCCAATAAGATGATAATGGAAAGATTTGTTAAAAGAGTTAAATTTCCAGCTGAGAAGGTTCCGGTGGAAATCAGTAAATTTGGCAACACGGGAATCGCATCTATACCTATGGCAATAGTTGGCAAATACGCTAATACTGCTTCGCAATCAATTCGGCTATTGATGTGCGGATTTGGGACTGGATTATCATGGGCTTTGGTTGATGCTCATTTGGATACTGCAGATATTATGCCATTAATTGTCAGTGATTATCATTATGATGATCAGTTAGACCTTTTTTGGAGGGAATAAGAATGTATTATGAGCTTCCAAAGTTTATTCAACTAAAGAAGTTAATTAAAGAAAACGGAGTTACTTCAGGGAAAAAATTCAAATTGGCTGTTTGCGGGAATGCATCTACTCAGCATATAGCAGAAGCGATTAGAGGTTATTCTTTATACAGAGGACTTAACGTTGATGTTCTGGATGCTGATTATGATCAAATAGAAATACAATTATTGGACTCCCAATCTGATATTTATTCTTACAGTCCGGATGCAGTTTTCATTTTTCTTAGTTCAGAGAAGTTATATTCGTTGTTTTGCGGATATGATAAACCTGAAACATTTGCCGAGGTGTATTTTGAAAAAATGAAGCGGGTTTGGGATTCAATAGAGAGTTATTCGTCTTGCAAAATAATACAAACAATTCCAACCGAATTTGATGATGGTGTATTTGGAAACTATTCCGGAAAAACAGATTTATCGTTTCTTTTTCAAATTAGAAAACTCATGTTTATGATTATGAGTTATGCAATGTCAGAAAACAATATCTATATGTTGGATTTGCAGAAAATGCAGTCGATGTACGGAAGATATCAGACATATAGCGAGAAGTCGTACTACATGTCCAAAATATGTATTAGTTTAGAATTCCTTCCGAGATTAGCTAAGAGTGTGGTAGATATTATAGAAGCATTAAGCGGTAAAGTAAGGAAATGTATTGTTGTAGATCTGGACAATACTTTATGGGGGGGTGTAGTTGGCGATGTAGGGATAAATGGGATAGAGATTGGCGATTATGGTAGGGGGCAAGTATTTACAGATATTCAAAGATGGTTAAAGGCACTAAAAAACCGTGGAATTCTTTTGGCTGTGTGTAGCAAGAATGATGAGGACAAGGCCAAGGAACCTTTTCTTTCCAATCCCGATATGGTATTACGATTGGAGGATTTTGTAGCATTTAAAGCTAATTGGAAAGAAAAGAATGAAAACATCATTGATATTCAAAAAGACCTTAATATCGGGATGGATAGCTTTGTTTTTATAGACGATAATCCATTTGAACGCAATTTGATTCGCAGCATGTTACCACAGGTATTTGTCCCCGAATTGCCTAATAATCCTGAACAGTATTTGGATTATTTACGTTCAATCAACTTGTTTGAGATGCTTTCTTTTTCGGAGGAAGATAGCGAGAGAACAAAACAGTATCAAATTGAATCACAAAGAAAAGAGGCTGTAGCATCATTTGCTTCATACGAAGAATATTTGGATAGTCTCAATATGGAAGGAAAAATAGAGTCCTTTTCAGATTATCAAGCCCCTAGAATATCACAATTATCTCAGAGATCAAACCAGTTTAATCTTAGAACAATCAGATATTCAACGGAAGATGTTATAAATATCAAAGAATCCTCCCAAAAAATTGGGCTGTCCTTTTCTCTTAAAGATAGATATGGTAGTTATGGACTTGTTTCTGTGGTAGTGCTTGAACTTAAAGATAACAATCAGTGTTTTATCGAAGAATGGTTTATGAGTTGTAGAGTATTGAAACGTGAAATGGAGCAGTTTATAATTAATTCAATTGTCTCAGAAGTTCAGAAGAGAGGAATTAAAACCATTTTGGGGCAATATATACCCACCTCTAAAAATGCTATGGTTAAATCTATATATGGTGATCTAGGGTTTGAAAAGTTGGGTGATGATAATTGGTTGCTTCAAGTTGAAAGTTTTAAGCCGTTAAGCACACATGTGGTTGAGGAAAGGGAATAGGAGAAATAATGAAACGAGAAGAAATACTTTTGGAATTACAGGACATTTTTCGTGAGGTTTTTATCGACGATGCATTAGTTTTGACTGATGAGACTACAGCTTCAGATATTGATGAATGGGATTCTTTAATGCAAGTCACTTTGATTTCAGAGATTGAGAACAAATATAACCGCGAGTTTTCCTTAGAAGAAGTTTCCAATTTAAGGAATGTAGGAGATATGGTTGATCTTATTATGAAAGGGTTTTGATTTTATAAATGTACAATGAATATGCTTTTGATGATATTGTAGTCGGAATGAAAGCGGATTTTGATATAGAAATATCAGCAAGTATGCTTGATAAATTCAAGGAAATATCGGGCGATTATAATCCACTTCATAATGATAAGGAATATGCCAATTCGCTGGGTTACCCTGACAGAGTTGCTTATGGAATGCTTACAGCCAGTTTTATTTCAACTATTGCGGGAGTATATCTACCGGGAAAGTATAGTTTGATCCATCGTGAAGAAATGAATTTCATGAAACCGGTTTTAGTGGGTGATAAATTGAATGTTTCGGGCGAAGTGGTTGGCAGAGATGATAAGTTTAAAGTTATAACTATTAAAATTGTTATTTCAAATCAAAAGGGAGAGAAGATCGCATTAGGAAAAGTTGTGACAGGTGTGACAAAATGACAGAAGGAAATATTTTATTGGTTACGGGAGCTTCATCAGATATTGGTGTTGCATATATAAAGGATAAAATCGATGACTATGCGTTCATTTGGGCACATTATAGTCATGGAATAAATGTAATCAATGAATTGAAAGAGGCCTATGGTGACAAAATCATCCCTATACAGGCGGATTTTGCCGATTATGATTCTACCAGTAGATTTATATCATTTATAAATAATGATGGAAGAATTCCAACTCACATTTTGCATGTAGCGGCACCTCCCGCGGTGAATAAGCAATTTCATAGATGTGAATGGAGTGATTTCGAACTGATGATAAATGTATCATTTCGTTCAATTGAAATGATTATTAATGCTTTCATTCCATACATGGTAAAAGCGAGAAACGGTCACATTTTGTTTGTATTATCAGCCTACACTATAGGTAATCCACCCTCTTTTCAAAGTGTTTATGTTTCAATAAAATATGCATTACTTGGATTGCTCAAATGTTTGACTAGTGAATATGCGGGTAAGGGAATTGTTGTAAATGGTATATCGCCCGAAATGATTCAAACAAAATATTTGGATAATGTTTCACATCTAATTGTTGAAAAAAATGCAACGGACAGTCCAATTGGTAGAAACTTGCAAGTAAATGACCTTTTAAGTATTATGGAACTGTTGTTGTCTGATGATAATGCCACTATAAATGGTCAAAACGTAGGAATAACTTCCGGAATAAGGCTATAGCGAGGTAAAAATGGGAAAGATAGGATTTCTTTTTAGCGGTTCTGGAGCACAACATTCCGGAATGATGAGAGATTTATATGAGCATATTGGTGAGTGCAAAATTCTTGCTGACAGATTGTCGCAGAAATTTGGAGAATCAATAACTGACATTTGTTTTTCTGAAGGAGATGCTATTAATGAACCGATGAACATGTTTATTTCTGTTTTTTCAACAGAAATGGTTATAAACAAGGCGCTTCAAATAAATGGCATCATACCGGATATAGCTCTAGGCTTTTCGTTAGGAGAATGGGCCGCAATCGCTAGTGCAGGCGTATTGGATTTAGATACAGCGGTAGAACTAATTAAGATACGATCGAAGGCGATGATTGATAATACTCCTGAAGGAGCGGGTATGATGGTTATCCTGGGAAAAGGCAATGATGAGGTCAATCAGCTATGCTCTTCAATAGAAGGAGTATTTCCTTCAAATTACAATTACGAGGGACAAGTGACTGTTTCAGGAACTAAAGAAGGACTCGATAGATTGGAAAAATATGCTGTCAACAACGGAATTATAGTGAAACGTATTCCGGTACGAGTTATGTCTCATTGCCCTATGATGCGTGCTGCCAGTGAAATAATAGCTTCAGCGCTTGAGGGGGCCTCCTTCGCAACACCAAAGTATCCTATTATTTCAAATTGTACAGCGCAAACTACTGTTTCTCCTACGGAGTTAAAGAATAATCTTATCAGACAATTAGTTGAACCCGTGCTGTTTGAACAATCATTTATTGAAATGATATCAAAAGGAGTGTCAACGGTAGTGGAAGTTGGCCCGGGGCATACTTTGAGTAACTTCGCTAAAAAAATTGCAAAAAAGCGAGGGTATGATATAGAGGTTTATCAGGTAGAAGATATGGAATCATTATCTGTTGTTATTGATTGTTTTAAGGGAAAATCATATGAATGATGTTTTAGATTTCGGAAATAAGAAAATTGTTGTTACCGGGGCTTCATCGGGAATCGGGAGAAGTGTAGCCGAGTATTTAAATGGCTTGGGTGCCAGTGTTATATTGATTGCTAGGAGAGAAGAAAAACTTCAAGAAGTGATTTCCGGATTAAATGGTAATGGTAATAGGTATTATTCATATGATTTAAGCAATATTGATGGAATAGGTGATTTGATCAAGAAAATAGTTAATGAGAATGGCCCAATCCAGGGTTTTGTTGGATGCGCCGGTATTTCTTCTTCACGTCCGCTGCATCTTCTAGATTATGAGTATATGAAGAATGTGATGGATATAAACTTTTTCTCATTTGTTGAAGTAATTCGGAATATTACTAAACGGAACTCATATACTCCCGGCTTATCGATAGTGGGTATTTCTTCTATTTCTTCAATGCAAGGAATTATAACTGAGACAGCTTATGCGTCATCGAAGGCTGCCATGAATATGGCAGTTAGATGTTTGTCGAGGGAATTAGGAAGAAAGAATATACGAATTAATGCTATAGCGCCAGGATACATTAGTGGAACGGGAATAACAGAGTGCATTGAGTCAAGTGATAATCAAAAGCAATATGTTGAGAAAATAATGGAGAAGCAGACCTTAGGAGAGGGAAAACCTAGTGATATAGCTAAAATATCAGCCTTTTTATTAAGTGATCTGTCCAGTTTTATTACCGGGACTACTATTCTTGCAGATGGAGGAAATTTGGCTTAATGGGAAATGAGAAAGACATTCTGAAAAGTAACGCAATATGTGGAATATCGCATTTGGCAATTGTTGTGTTTAATATGGAAAAAGCATTAGAAGAGTATAGGCTATTGGGTTTTGAGATAGTATCAGACGAAGTAGTTGAGGAGACATTCGGAATAAAAGCCAGAGTAATCGAGAACAGTGGTTATGTAATAGAACTGATATCTCCATTGGATTCGGATAACTCGAATTATGCTGAATATAAAAAGCAAAATAAGTATTGTCTTGACCATATATGCTACGAAACAAGTGATTTTAATCAAGCAATTGAAGAGTTGAAGAGAAACCGATTCTTTCCTGTATCTGCCGAGAGAATATCCGGAGTATGGAATAGAAAAGTTATTTTGATGGGCAACAGGAGAATGGGATTAATAGAGTTAATAGAAAAGGAGAACTAACATGAGTGAAAATGAAAAAAAGGAAAAATTGGCTGACGCAATTGATTGGGATGCAGATGACATTAATGCAGAAGATGATTTAGAGTCTTGTGCTTGGTGGGATTCATTAACCCGCTTATCTTTAATTGTATTTTTGGAAGAAGAATGTGGAAAAACCGTTACAACCGAACTGTTGAACTCATTTAAAAAGGTATCAGATATTTTTGATATGATGGAATAGATAGGATATAAAAATGTGGGATGAAAGCGTTTTTCAGAACTATAAAAAAATAAAAGAGGAAATACAGCTAGGCGGTGGAATTGACCGAATTAAAAAGCAACATGAAAAGGGAAAACTAACCGCTAGAGAAAGAATTGATTTGCTATTAGACGAAAAATCTTTTCATGAAGTGGATGACATGATTTTGAGTCGGACAACCGATTTCGATATGGAAAAAAAGCGCAAATACGGAGACGGAGTGGTTGTTGGATATGGTAAAATCCATGGCAGGACCGTTTACATTGCATCTCAAGATTTTACAGTTAGTGGTGGAGCAGGTGGCGAGAGATATGCGTTGAAAATATGTCATATATTAGAAATGGCAATATCAACTCGCAATCCAATAATTTACTTAAATGATAGTGGCGGCGCTCGTATTGAAGAAGGCATTTGTTCATTATCAGCTTATAGTCGTCTGTTCTATTTAAACACAATAGCCTCAGGTGTCATTCCGCAGATCGCATTAATACTAGGACCATGCGCCGGAGGGGCTAGTTATTCACCTGCATTATGTGATTTCATTTTTATGTTGGAAAACAAAAGTGAAATGTACTTAACCGGTCCCAAGGTCGTTGAAGTGACATTGGGGGAGAAAGTTTCTTCTAATGATTTAGGTGGATCAAAAGTTCATACGGAAATTAGTGGAGTTGCACACTTTTTATGCAAGGACGAGGAGGATTGCTTTGAGGAAGTAAAACGATTATTGTCTTATTTACCGCAAAACAATGAAGCAAGACCGCCTTTTGATAACAATTTCAAATATAAACAAAATCCTAAATTGCTCCAGGATATAGTTCCACAACGATCTAGGGTTATTTTTGATGTAAAGTTAGTAATCGAAAACATTTTGGATGATTCTTCCTTTTTTGAGGTCCATAAGTTTTTTGCACCAAACATGGTGGTAGGATTTGGCAGAATAGAAGGTCGAGTTGTTGGAATTGTTGCAAATCAATCAACACATCTTGGTGGATCGGTTGATTGCAACGCTGCAGATAAAGCAGCCAGATTCGTTCGTTTTTGTGATTGCTTCAATATTCCCGTGCTCTCATTTGTTGATATTCCGGCATTTTACCCAGGAAGTGCTCAAGAAAAGGCAGGTATAATTCGACACGGAGCAAAACTTCTTTATGCATTTGCTGAGGCAACTGTTCCAAAGATATGTTTGATAATGCGAAAGGCATATGGAGGAGCGTTCTGCGCGATGAATAGTAAAGACCTTGGCGCAGATCGTGTTTTTGCTTGGCCTATAGCGGAGATAGCAGTTATGGGTTCTGAAGCTGCCGTGAATATAATTTACCGTAAAGAAATAGCAAACTCCTCTTCTCCTGAAGAAACAAGGAAAAAATATATAGAAGAGTATGAGGATAATTTTCTTAATCCATATTTCGCCGCATCGCAGGGCTTTGTAGATGAAGTAATTCTTCCGGAAGAAAGCCGTGAAAGAATGAGCACTGCGTTAGATGTACTAGAAAGTAAGATTGGTGGTTTGCCGAGGAAAAAACATGGAAATATCCCGCTGTAAAAAACGAATTCTTTTTTGCTTTACTTATTCAGGCGGAAGTGGAGACATATTTAAGCCATTAAGTCAGTATTTAAAGGATAGTATAGAGGTGGTACGCCTTGAATACGCAGGACATGAGAAGAGACATGCTGAACCATTTTATGCAGGTTTTGATGACCTGGTAGAAGATCTGTTCCCAATTATCTATGATAAAGTAGCAAATTGTGATTGCGAATATGCATTTTTGGGATATAGTTTTGGCTGTATTGCAGCGGTCGAAATGTTGAAAAGAATGGAAGGTTATGTCAGATTACCCAATCTTATTATTCTTGCTTCTCATCAACCAGAGGCTAGAGAGGAATTAATTGCTTTGGGTGATGATTTATCGAACGATAAAATCAAAGATATTACGATAAAATACGGTGGAATTCCCGAAAGATTAAGAACTAACAAATCTTTTTGGGATTTTTATCTTCCTATTTATCGAGCTGATTATCAGATAATAAAAAAATATGATTTTTCAAGCCTTCGTCATAGTAATATACCGGCAGTAGTTTTGTATTCAGATGAGGATATTCCAAAGTTAGTAATCTCTAAATGGAGCAATCTATTTGATAAGTGTATGTATTATAACTTTAACGGAGGCCATTTTTTTATAGGCTGTCATTATGAGGAAGTTGCGAAAATAATACGTAAGGAGTGGAATAGTAATAATGGATAATCACGTATTGATAATCGCTGAAGCCGGTGTTAATCATAACGGATCGCTCGAGTTAGCGTACAAGTTAATTGATGCCGCCAAAGAAGCGGGGGCTGATATTGTAAAATTTCAAACTGCTAAAGCAGAAAATGTGGTGTCAAAATTTGCCGAAAAAGCGGAGTATCAAAAAAAGACAACCGGTTCAGAAGAAAGTCAGTTAGATATGGTGAAGAAACTTGTGCTCTCATATAGTGACTTTGCCAAAATCAAGGAATATTGTGATAAAGTTAATATTGAATTTTTATCTACCCCTTTTGATTTAGAAAGCATTGATTTTTTAATGAGTCTTGGCATACGATTTTGGAAAATTCCGTCAGGTGAAATAACGAATTATCCATATTTGGTTAAAATTGCTAAAACGCATCTACCTATAATAATGTCGACCGGAATGTGTTATATAAATGAAATCGAAGAAACTATAAAACTATTAAGAGCGAATGGCTGCGGAGAAATCAAATTGCTTCATTGTACTACAGAATATCCGGCACCATTTTGCGATATTAACTTAAAGGCTATGTTGACGTTAAAGAATAAGTTTGGTGTTTCTGTGGGTTATTCCGATCATTCAAGGGGAATTGAGGTTCCCATAGCCGCAGTTGCCATGGGGGCAACTGTTATTGAAAAACACTTTACGCTTGATAGAAATATGATTGGACCGGACCATAAAGCAAGTATAGAGCCGGGCGAATTAAAAGAAATGGTTGGAATGATTAGAAATGTAGAAAAAGCTATTGGAAACGAAGAGAAGGTGCCTGCCAATTCTGAAATAAAGAATATAACTATAGCCAGAAAGAGCATTGTAGCCAAAAGAAATATTTCTAAAGGGGAACTATTAACTGAAGATAATTTAACAACCAAAAGACCCGGAAATGGGATTAGTCCTATGAAGTGGAATGAAGTGATTGGAACAAAAGCAGTAAGGGATTTTTTAGAAGACGAGCTGATTAACTTATGAAGAAAATAGCAATTGTGACATCTACTCGAGCTGAATACGGTGTATTATCTCCATTAATTGAATTGATAGCAGAGGATACTGATTTTTCTCTGGATCTTATTGTTACCGGAGGACATTTGTGCGAGTCACAAGGATATACTATTTCTGAAATACAGGCGGATGGTTATAGTATATCTCATGTGATACCCTCAATAGAAGAAGATAATTCTGCTTTGGGTATTTCAAATTCTATTGCAAATACGATAAAAGGATTTGCAGAGTGCTTTTCAAAAGATAGGCCGGATATTGTTATTATTTTAGGAGATAGAACTGAAATACTTGGTGTAGCAATAGCGGCGATGAACGAAAGAATACCGTTGGCGCATATTCATGGAGGAGAGGTAACTGAAGGTGCTGTAGATGACGGTGTAAGACATTCATTAACCAAGATGTCATATTTGCATTTTACATCCACGGAAAAATATCGTAGAAGAGTTATACAGTTAGGCGAAAATCCATCAAGGGTTTTTAACGTGGGTAGTTTAAGTTCAGACAATATTTTAAATATGCATCTCATGTCAGAAGAAGAATTAAGAAAAGAAATAGGTATCCCTACAGGAGTTCCATTTGTTGTTGTTACATTTCATCCGGTAACTCTTGAGGATAATAGTATAGGAAATCAAGTTAAAGAATTGATATGCGCCATGAAATCTGAAAGAGAATTCTTCTATCTGATCACAAAATCAAATACTGACGCAGGCGGAAAAATATCTAATGAGGAGTTAGGACGCTTTTGTGATTCCTGTCATAACGCAAAGTTAGTTAGCAGTTTAGGTAAATTGAGATATCTTAGTGCTGTTAAATATGCGGTTTTTGTTTTAGGAAATAGTTCAAGTGGAATAGGAGAGGCTCCTGTAATAGGAACGCCTACCGTAAATATTGGAGACAGACAGAAGGGAAGAGAGATGGCGGAGACTATTGTTTCTTGTCTTCCCAATAAAGATAGTATTATAGATGCAATGAATATAGCAAAAACCATGCCACATGTTTCTTCGAAAATGTATGGCGATGGGAAAACCGCGCAGAAAATTGTGTCGGTTTTGAAGGATTATTTATGTAAAAAGAAAATCAATTTAAAGAAGGGTTTTTATGATGTTTCTTTTGATAAATAATTACAATGAGAAGAGAGGAAATGCTCCAAATGAGTAGATTAGCTATTATTCCGGCACGGAGTGGATCTAAAGGGATAATTGACAAAAATATAAAGCTTATGAATGGGATACCTCTTATAGCGTATTCTATTCAGGCTGCAATCGAATCGCAGTGTTTTGATGAAATAATGGTATCCACTGATTCAGAAAAGTATGCCGAAATTGCAAAAAAATATCATGCTTCAGTGCCGTTTCTTCGTAGTTCTGAAACTTCCGGTGACTCTGCCAGCTCATGGGATATGGTAAAAGAGGTCTTATCAGAGTACGCCAAAGTAGGTGTAGAGTTTGATGAGTTTTGTTTGCTTCAACCAACATCGCCTTTGCGTGATGCACATGATATAGAAGCAGCTTTCAAGTTGTTCGAAGAAAAGAATGCTAATTCAGTAATATCGGTGTGTAAAGCGGAACATTCTCCTTTGTGGTGTGGTAAATTGGATGAAACAATGAGTCTTAATAATTTTATACCAAAAGAGAATATGAAAAACAGGCAGGCCGGAGGTACATTTTATCGACTAAATGGAGCTATTTATATTTTTGATATCAAAGCATTCTACTTAGACTCGTATATATTTAAAGACGGTAGTTATGCTTATTTGATGGAGGATGAAAAAAGCATAGATATTGACACAGAAATGGATTTCCGAATAGCGGAATTTTTGCTTAAAGAACGATAGATTACGGAGGAACAGAATTGAAAATATTAATTACAGGTGCAAACGGTTACCTTGGACAGGGTGTAGTTAAAGCAGTTCTTGATAAAGGAAATGAAGTAATTGCGGTAGACTTTAAAACAGATCATATTGATGATAGAGCGGAGAAACATTCGGTAGATTTGTTTTCTTTAAATGACCCTTTCAATTATTTTGGTAAACCGGATGCGTTATTACATTTAGCTTGGCGAGATGGGTTTATCCATTATTCCGATGCTCATATTGAAGATTTGCCTAAACATTACAACTTTATTTCTAAAATGGCTACCTCGGGAATATCCAAAATTTCTGTTATGGGTTCAATGCATGAAATTGGATTTTTTGAAGGAAGCATTAGGGAAGATACTCCGTGTAATCCGGTTACTCCTTATGGAATAAGTAAAAATGCTCTACGTGAGTTAACAGATATGATTTGCAAAAAGAATTCTGTTGTTTTTCAGTGGTTCAGAGGTTTTTATATTGTTGGAAACAGTATATACGGAAGCAGCATTTTTTCAAAGATTGTAACTTCTGTAAAAAATAATGAAAAAGAGTTCCCTTTTACTCAAGGGCAAAATCAATTTGACTTCATTGATTATAATGATTTCTGTAATCAGACAGCTTTTGCGGTCAGTCAAAGTTCAGTTAACGGGATAATAAATATATGCAGCGGAAAACCCGAAAAATTAGCAGATTGCGTAGAAAGATTTATAAAAGACAATGGCTATGATATCAAATTGAAATACGGAGCGTTTCCGGATAGACCGTATGATTCTAAAGCAGTGTGGGGAAGTGATGAAAAAATAAGGAAGATAATGTCATTATATCAAGAATAATTTGATATTTATTTTGATATGGAAAGAGATGGAGTAAAGAATGGATTTTTTAACGGAATTCGTAAATAAATATGTTACAGGACGTTCTCAATCAATGTTTTCTAGAGATATCCAAATACATGATTCTGAACTTTCAGATGCGATAAACGATAAGAGTTTTTTGGTAATTGGCGGGGGCGGTTCGATAGGTAGTTCTTTTATAAGGGCCATTCTGAAGTATAGACCTTCTGAACTCGTAGTTGTAGATATCAATGAAAACGCATTAACTGAGTTAACACGAGACTTAAGGGCATCGGGTTCTTTTGTGCCGATGAAGTATTTGGCCTACCCTATGGATTACAGTTCAATTGCGTTTAGAAGGATGTTTCGGGCGCATAAGGGGTTTGACATTGTAGCCAATTTTTCGGCTCATAAGCATGTAAGATCAGAGAAAGATATTTTTTCAATAGAAGCATTATTGAGGAATAATGTTATAAATGCTAAAGATTTGTTAAATCTATTGGCAGAATATCCTCCCGCAACTTATTTTTGTGTTTCTACTGATAAAGCAGCCAATCCCGTAAACATAATGGGGGCAAGTAAGAGAATTATGGAAGATTTAATCTTTTCATATTCAGATATATTTCCCGTAAAGACCGCTCGCTTTGCGAACGTAGCTTTTTCAAACGGGTCACTTCCTATTGGTTTTTTGGAGAGAATGCAGAGGCTACAACCCATATCCGCTCCTTCAGATGTTCGAAGATATTTTGTGTCATTGGAAGAATCTGGGCAAATATGTATGCTTTCCGCTATGTTGGGTGCAAATAGGGAAATCTTTTTCCCTAAGTTAGAAGAGGCTCAAATGGAGTCATTTGATCATATAGCAGAAAAATTGCTAACAATAAATGGATATGAGATTATGTATTGTGAGAGCGATGAAGAAGCTATTGAAGCTTCTCGAAACCTGAAAAAAGGTGACAAACGATATCCTGTTCATTTTTCTGCGTCTGATACAAGTGGCGAGAAACCCTATGAAGAGTTTTATGTAGATGGAGAAAATGTAGATTTTTTAAAATTCCTTTCTTTGGGAGTGATTAAGGATAAAGATATTCCGAGCAAGCAGAGAGTGTTTGAGTTAATAGACTCTTTTGATAAGGAGTTTGAAAAAGATGGTGTGGAAAAGACGGATATTGTTCAATTAATATCCGATTATCTTCCCAATTTTGATCATATAGAAACAGGTAAGTCTTTGGATGGAAAGATGTAATAGATTATAGTGAAAGGATTATAAAATGATGATACCTTTGGCTGTGCCAAATTTGAGCGGAAATGAACGTAAATATTTAAATAACTGCATCGATACAACGTTTGTATCAAGCGTAGGAGAATATGTAAATGAATTCGAATCTATGGTCGCTGAGGCAACCGGGAGTGTTGCAGCTGTTGCTACAAGTTCTGGTACTACAGGCATTCACGCAGCCTTGACAGCAGTAGGGGTAAAGTACGGAGAAATTGTTATAGTCCCTTCATTTACTTTTATTGCCAGTGCCAACGCTATCTCGCACTGTGGCGCTATTCCGTGGCTTATGGATATTGATTCCCAAACTTGGTGTTTGGACTACGACTTAGTTGAAAAAGAAATCGAAGAGAACTGTTCAATAGAGAATGGCAAATTGTATCATAAAAAAACAGGAAAGAGAATAGCTGCTATCATGCCTGTGTATACCTTGGGCAATATTCCCAATATGAAAAGGTTTCGCTCATTGGCAGACAAATATAACATTCCTCTTGTCGTAGATGCAGCGTGTGCAATAGGCGCAAAATATGAGGGAAATGATTTTGGTAATCTTGCTGATTTATCGGTGCTTTCCTTTAATGGTAATAAGACGATAACTTGTGGCGGTGGTGGCGCAGTAATTGGTTGCAATAAAGATTTGTTAGACCATGTCAGGCATATTACTACCACCGCGCGAGTGTGGCCTGACTATGATTTTGATGAGGTAGGATTTAATTATAGAATGACTAATGTTCAAGCTGCTATTGGTGTAGCTCAAATGGAGCAAGTCGATACATTTATTGAAACCAAAAGAAAGATACATGACTATTATTGCAGTTCACTCAAATCTTTATCGGGAAAAGGAATCACCTTTTTTGCCAGAACAGATGGAGCGAGTTGCTGGTTTTCAGGAATTGTTTTACCGGAAAAGTTCTCATTGGAAGATTCAAAAAGTATATGCTCTTCTCTTAAACAGGAAGGCGTAGAAGCGAAAACATTTTGGAAACCTATACATCTTCAGATTCCCTATTCAAATGCTCCCAAAAGTTGCGTTTCTGTATCTGAAAAATTATGGCAGAGAATCATTTGTTTACCATGCAGTACCAATATCTCTGATTTGGACTTAGAAAAGGTTTCGACATTAGTAAAGGATGCTATTATGACTTTATAATTTGTTTGGTATTATAAGAAGCATTTAGTAAGCGGGAACTATGAAAATGATGAAAAACAAAAAAACTAGTACTTGGGCAGTATTCTTGCTATTTTGTGTTATGTCTATATTAATACTGAATGCTGTTTTCAAAGTTGTATTTTATGATATATTTAAAATCTTGTTTTTCGAAGTTTTTTTTGCTTTACTCCCTGGATTAGCAATTTGCCTACATCTTAGAATAGAAAACTTTAACAGATTACTGTTAGTGAGTTATTTAATTGGCAATGTTTGGAAAGTAGGACTATTCTTTATTATCCATTCATTAAGTGATTATATACAGCAGACGATAGGTATATTTGTATTTATCCTTTCATTGTGGGTATTGTTCCGAGGGAAAAAATACTTGAACAAACTCTATTATGAGTGGGATACAGATCGTTTCATGGGCTACATATTGGTACTATTTGCAGTAACCGGTGTTAATTTTGTTGTCTATTCAGGAAATAATATGGACGCATCAGTCTCTAGTTCGGCTGTAATATATAGAGACTTATCGTTTTGGGCAAACAATACAATAGCTATAAAGAATAGTTGGCCTGCTGAGAATCTTTGGTTTTCAGGTACTAGGTTGTATTATCACATTTTTTCGAATATTCCGTTATCATTATGTAGCATGATAACTGGAGTTGATGTTGTGACGCTGTCTTTTCCTGTATATGGTTTATCTAAATCCATAACTATTGTTTGCTCTATATTTACAGTTATAGATTATTGCAACATTAGAATAAAACAGGCTATTGTTTTCATTACTGTTTTTCTTTTTTGCACGGGTTTTGAAAATGCGACAAGAGTTTCGTATATTTATCATTTATGGATATCTCCATTTGGCTATGATATAGCTATATCTTACGCGTTAGTTTTCTTGTTATTTCTATACATGCAAGTTCGCAATGAACGATTTAATGTAGGATACTTTATTTACTCCAATCTATTTTGGATTATGTGCGTAGGGAGTAAGGGAACGGTAGGGACTATTATTATTTTTGTTCCAGCCTTCCTTTGTATATATTGGCTGATTAAAAAGCGATTTTTTTTGTCGTTTGTATATGGCTTGCCAATTCTCTTTTGCTACCTATTTATTAGTATTTTTATTGAGGGGTCAGTTATTCTGGCAATGGGAGAATCTTATTGGAACATTTCTATTAATTCTCTTGATTATTTTTTGTATTTTATGGGCGAAAAGCATTTTTATTCTGTGCCTCTAAGGATTATAGCATCTAATCCTGCACTCATATGCATATCCCTATTTGGAACAATAGATTTATTTTTATATTCTCACAAAATAGAAAAAGATTATAATAGAGTATTTTTGAGTATTCTTTTGGCTAGTGAAATAATAGCTATTATTGTTTGGATATTGGTTAGCGCACAGTCTTCTGAGATGTATTTCATTATGACAGGGTATGTTATAATGATATTCAGATTCGTTATTCAGTACAAGTGCTTTCATCCGGGAGAAGAAAAGGCAGATTCAAAAAGCTTCTATTTTTATATAAAAAAGACTATCACTGCATGTTCTGTAATTGTTTCGGTTATACTAACACTTCGTATATTCTGTAGTCTTCCAGCGGAGTGGCAAAGGATAAATGCTATCGTGGATGATGATTATTCAAATCAGGTTATTAAAGAAGATTCAGAAGCATTAAGGTGGTTACGAGATAATACACCTCAGAATGTAGTCTGCATTTCTGATCGTATATTATCTGATAGTTATATAAGGAGTTATTATTATGGTCTATATTCTGAAAGATCTCAGTATATGGAGAACGATATTATTGTTGGCTCACAAGAAGGAGTAAGCGACGCCATTACTCAAAGAAAGAATGTGATTCACAATTTGTATGAGAAATGTGATTTAGATAGTATCAACACTCTTTTATTAGAGAATGTTGATTATGTAATTCAAACTAAAAGAATCACTCCTTATTTTGTGCCAGATAATAGATATTTGGAGTACGTGGGCGGTTCTGATTCAATAAATATTTACAAGATATTAAGGTAAGTAATGAGGGGGTAATTAGTATGAAGGTAGTTATTTTGGCAGGTGGTTATGGTACAAGAATAAGTGAAGAGACAATTATTAAACCTAAACCAATGATAGAGATAGGGAGTAAACCAATTCTTTGGCATATTATGAAGAATTATTCTTGTTTTGGGTATAATGAATTTATTATATGCGCGGGATATATGCAGGATTATATTAAGCGATGGTTTGCTGATTATTATATTCATAATAGTGATGTAACGTTTGATTTTTCCAAGGGGAAAAATCAAACGATAATACATGAACAACACTGCGAACCCTGGAAGGTTACTGTTGTAGATACCGGAAAAGATACAATGACTGGAGGTAGAATAAAAAGGATTCAGCGTTATATTGGAGAAGAAACATTTTTGATGACATATGGCGATGCAGTGTGCGATGTTAATATTGAAAAACTCGTGAATTATCATAAATCTCATGGTAAAATCGGCACTTTGACGGCGGTGATAACGAAAGAACAGAAGGGAATTTTGAATATTGGTGGTAATAATGCAGTGAAAGAGTTCCGAGAAAAGAGCAAAAATGATTCAATAGAAATAAATGCGGGTTATATGGTATTAAACAGCGAGATATTTGATTACTTAGTAGATGATAGTACAATTTTGGAACGCGAACCTTTAGAACAGCTTGCTGAAAGGGGGGAATTAATGTCATATAGACATACGGGTTTTTGGCAATGCATGGATACATTAAGAGAAAAGATGATATTAGACAAATTATGGGAAAGTGGAAAAGCTCCATGGAAGCTCTGGGATGATTAATCATATATTTGATAGATTAAAATGTGATGGGTGATTATATCGATAAAAAGGAGATTATATGAAATGCTCTGATTATATAGTCAGATTAGTAAAAGAACACGGATGCAGAGATTTTTTTGGATATCAAGGGGGGATGATAGCGCATTTAGCTGATTCCCTTAGCAAAGATCAAGAAATAACTGTCCATACGCTTATGCATGAACAAGCATGCATTTTTGCTGCCTGTGCCTATGCTCAGGTTAGCGGAAAAATAGGTTGGGTCTTTTCTTCGAGCGGTCCAGGTGCTACTAACTTGATTACGGGAATTTGCAACGCATATTATGATTCCATTCCGCTAGTTATCTTTACGGGTCAGGTAAATATAAATGAGGCTAAAGGCGAATTGAATGTTCGCCAAAAGGCATTTCAAGAGACTGATATTGTTCCAATAGTTAAAAGCATCACTAAAGCAGTATTTTATGTTGATGATGCAAGGAAAATAGGCTATTATATCGAAAAGGCGGCTTTTTTAGCTGAAAGTGGTAGGAAGGGGCCTGTAGTTATAGATTTGCCTATGAATATTCAACGAACCGAAATAGAAGAGGATTCGTTGATTATTTTCAAATCAAGGGGAAGAAGAAAAGTAGTTGATTCCTCAGCAATCATAGAGTTACTTGAAACTATGATTGGCAATTCCCAGCGTCCCGTCTTAATTCTAGGGAATGGATTTAATATAGCTGGAGCGCATGGATATGCCGAAGCATTAGTGAACCATTGCCGATTTCCTGCGGTTACGAGCATGATTTCTCGCGACTTGTTAGACAATGACAATCCATATAATTTTGGTTTTTTAGGAGCATATGGGCATAGAACAGCTAATTTTTTAGTTGCAAAAAGTGATTTGGTTATTGCGATAGGAACAAGATTAGATATTAGACAAATAGGAGCTCACAGAGATAGGTTTGCCCCTAATGCTAAATTATTGAGGATAGATATAGATGAAAATGAATTGGAGAATCGGATAAAAGAAGATGAAATACATGTCTTATGTGATATAAATACCATAGGTGATATTCTTTTTGACTATACAATAAAGAAGGATTTTTCTGATTGGGTAGATGTTTGTAACAAAATGCGGGAGAAACTTAAAGGGTATGATCATACCGCACAGAATGATATTATTGCTTCTTTTAGTTCGCTGATAGATAAAAGAGCAGTCATTACGACTGATGTGGGCCAAAATCAAGTTTGGGTAGCGCAATCTTTTAGGGTAAAAACAGGACAGAGAATACTATTCAGTGGCGGACATGGGGCAATGGGGTATTCTCTTCCTGCAGCAATTGGAGCATATTATGCAACAAAGAAGCCAGTTCTTTGTTTTTGCGGAGACGGGGGATTGCAAATGAATATTCAAGAGTTACAGGTGATTAGTGTATATAAACTTCCGATTGTAATTGTAGTATTAAATAACTTTAGTCTTGGGATGATTCGCCACTTTCAAGAAATGTATTTAGAAGGAAGATTTGCACAAACTGTTGAGAATCAGGGTTATTCTGCCCCCAATTTCACTAAAATAGCTGAGGCTTATGGAATTAATGCACTTAACGCACATAGTTTTCAAGATATGGAAAAAATAGAGCATGCAGAATTACCTCTACTAATAAATTTGGACTTGGGAAGCAGGACGTATATAGAACCGAAACTTGAGTTTGGTAAACCCAATCAGGATCAGGAACCGTTAATTGACAGAGCAATTTATGATGAATTAATGAAGTTATAGAAGGTATGAAGAATAATGAAAATTTCTGTTGTAATCCCAACTTATAATGAAGAAGCAAATATAGAAAGAATGTGCAGTGCAGTGGAAGACGTATTTGTCAATGAATTAACTGGATATGATTATGAACTGTTGATTATCGACAATGATTCGGAAGATGGCACTAGAGACATTATTACTAATCTATGTTTAAAAGATAAAAAGATAAAGGCTATATTTAACGCTCGAAATTTTGGCCCGATTAATTCCCCTTTTTATGCATTATGTCAAACAGAAGGAGATGCTGCTATCTTGATTAATGCAGATTTTCAAGAACCTGTTGACATGATTGAAAAATTTGTTCATGAGTGGGAAACTGGTAAATATGAGATTGTATGCGGAGTGAGAAAGTCTTGTAGAGAGAATAAAATAGTTAGTTCGATTAGAAAGCTGTATTACAAATTTATGTCATCGATGTCAGAATTTGATCAGATAAAAGGATTTAACGGTTTTGGCTTATACGATAAAAAAGTTCTTCAGAGATTGAAAGAACAGAATGACCCCATTCCATTTATTAGAAGCATGGTATCTGAATTCGGCTTTTTAAGAAAAGAGATATACTATTCCCAGGAGCGACGTATGGGTGGGAAAAGTAGTTTCAATTTTTACCGTTATTACGATGTGGCAATGATTGGTATTACCGCATATACTAAAATTGGCATGCGTTTAGCAGTTTTTTTTGGGGCTGGATGCGCCTTACTAAGTTTTATCTCCGGAATGATTTATCTCGTTTGGAAAATAATGTATTGGGATAGTTTCACTCCAGGAATTGCACCAATCGTCATAGGTTTGTTTTTTTTAGGATCGGTTCAACTTATTTTCTTGGGAATATTGGGCGAATATGTTCTTTCATTAAAAACACGTATAATGAATAGACCGTTAGTTATTGAAAGAAAACGTATAAATTTCTGATAATTTGTTAGAAGTGGATTTCTATATGAAGAAAATGTTTGCAGAAAGAGAGAGATTATTATGTTGTTAAAAGATAAGATTGCAGTAGTTACAGGAGCGTCAAACGGTATTGGAAAAGCTATTGTTGATCTCTTTATTGAAAATGGAGCTAAAGTTGTTGGAATTGATATTAATCCAGTAAGCGATTCTAATGATAGCCTTATAATGTTAAAAGGAGATGTATCAAATTTTTCTGATTGTGAGAATCTTTATAGTATCATTACGGGGTTAACAAATAGGATAGATGTTTTGGTCAATTGTGCCGGTATTACACGCGATGCTTTAACATGTAAAATGACAGAAGAGCAGTTTGACCAAGTTATAGCTGTAAATTTGAAAGGAGTTTGGAATTTAACCAGACTAATAGGTCCTTTGATGCAATCGCAGAAATCAGGATCAATAATCAATATATCATCTGTCGTTGGAATATACGGAAATATAGGACAAGTTAATTACTCCGCTACAAAAGCAGGAGTAATTGGTATGACAAAAAGTTGGGCCAAAGAGTTTTCGTTTAAAGGGGGCAATGTTCGAGTAAATGCTGTTGCGCCTGGTTATACTATGACCGATATGATGAAAACTGTTTCTGATGAGTTATTAGAAGTTTTCAAAAAGTCAACTATGCTAGGAAGATTGGCTAAACCCGAAGAAATAGCTAACGCTGTTCTTTTTCTTGCTTCAGATATGGCAAGTTATATTACGGGTGAAGTTCTAAATGTTAATGGAGGAATGCGACTTTAAATAATTGAATTTATTCTGTATATAAATATTTTGTGGAGGAGATTGATGTCTGAGAATAGTCAAGTACTTAAACAGGAATTTGATGAGGTGGCAGAAAATTATGATGATTTTTTGGCGTCGCTAGGAATGGGTTCGGATACTGATAAATATGCCGAGTATAAAGTTAAACTATTGAGTGAGTTGATAAAATCGCCAGTTTCATCAATACTTGATTTTGGTTGCGGAACCGGTAGATTACTTAAATTTGTTGACAAATATTTTCATATTGAGAAAAATGCCATAAAGCTTTTTGGTTGCGATATTAGTGAAGATTCATTACTTGTTGCCCAGAAAAATGTTCCGGAGGCAACTTTTTTTGTTGATGATGACTTCGATGAATTTGGTAAAATGAGTAATACATATGATGTAATAATTGTATCTTGTGTATTTCATCACATGCCTAAAGAGGAACGTCCAAAATGGACAAGACAGCTTTACAATAAGTTGAATGACGGAGGCTATATAGCTGTTTTTGAGCATAATGTTATTAATCCATTTACGAAGCGTATAATCAATAATCCTAGGAATACATTTGACAATATAGAAAATATGCTTTTCCAAAATGAGTTAGTCGACTTGTTGAAAGAATCAACGTTAGAAAAGAAGATTTTTTGGCGAGGATATACGCTCTTTTTTCCTAAAAGATTTAAGAACGCCACAAAGGTTGAGCGCTTTTTTAAGTGGTGTTTTTTGGGTGCTCAGCAATGTGTGATTATTAGAAAAGGCTGGTCACAGTAGAATAATTGAACTGTTAAATGGATAAAACGCTTGTCAAAAATATGTCAACAATTACTAAATGCGTTTTAACTACTTTGCTTAGAGGTTATATATTCCGTTAGGAGGGAATAGGAAAGGAAAAATACGAACAGATCTCAATACATTAGTAGAAGAATAATAAGATGATATAATTGTAGAAATGACCAATTATTATGAGACTGCAAGAAAAGAAGCGTTTAATTATTTTAGAGGGTTTCCAATGATGAAGAATAAGAAAATGTTAAAGTTTATATATACTTTATGTTTTATAGCATTTTGCATTATTAATTGGGCTAAAGTAACACTTGATGGCAGAACGCAGATGACGGCTGCAAATCTTACCGGAGTAGTTATTGCAATTATCATTCTGTGTTCTTTTGAGTATAAGAGTTTTTTGAAACCTGTTTATGGCATCTGGTTTCTATTGTGTGTTTTTATTGTCCCCATATCATGTAAGTTAGCATTAAAAACACATCCATATCAAGGCCAAACTGTCACAACTTGCATTAACTTTGCCATTTGTGGTTTTGTTGTTATAAGAGTAGCAGAAGAACTGTTATGGGAAAAGAAGGCTCCAAATGGTAGAAAAGCTATTTTTATAATTTGGTTACTATTAATAGTTTGGATGATTATTTCCGTTAATGAAGACATTTGGCCTATATGGTTTGGGATATTAACAGGAGCTTTTTATCTTACTGATATTGATAAAAATGATATAAGGATACTCTTTAGATCTGCTGTAGATGGAACTATTATATCTTTTTTTATATTGCAGGGTGCGGCTTTTGCATTTAGACCTTTTGATTCTATAAGATATTTAGGTATTTTTATGAATCCTAATATGAATGGATTATTTGTAGTTATATCCTATGCGGCTTTCCTTTGTAAATGGTATATATTGAAGAAGGATGAAAAGAGTATGGTATTCAGATTTATTATAGCCATGCTTTCGGGTGCTATGTTTGGTTTTGCTATTTTTACTGCATCAAAAGCTTCAATAGTCACTTTGGTATTTGAGACTATTCCGTTTATTATATTTATAACAAGAGATAATAAAAGAAAAGTATTATGTTTCCTAAAATATGGCTGTTCTATTATTTTTCTTGGATTGTTATCTATTCCTATAGACTATTTGGCAATAAGATATTTACCGACAGTTCATTTGCATCCCATTTTTTATGAAGCTGAATACTCTGAACGAAAGGTTTTACCGGGTGAACCAAGAGATTCTGAAAAATATATTACGTTTGAACAGGCTATGGACTTTTCACTTGGAAGGATTTTTTATATGATTAAAAATCCAAAAGTTTTAAGTTTAAAAACGGGTTTTACATTATATGCTTATGCAGAGGGATTGCAACCAGAGGAGCAGGATTATCTTTATACTGAGGAGGAATACTACGAAGGAGTAGAGCCTATTGATTTACGGGTTAGAATATATAAATCGTATATTAATAGACTGAATATGCTGGGACATAAGAATAATTATGAATGGGTAGCAGTTCATAAAGATTCTTATGCTTCACATGCGCATAATATGTTTATCCAAATGGCCTTTCTATATGGCATTCCTGTGGGATTACTCTTTATTGTGATGGTGATTACTTATGTGTATGGAATTGCTAAAATGATCCGCATCGGAGAAAATGAAAAGGCATGCATAATCTCCTGCTTTATTATAGGAGTTATTGTTTTTGGTATGTTCGAGGAGAACTGGTTGCTAGGGCAGATGCATTTTACACTTTTCTTCTTGTTTTTTAGAGAAATAGTTACAATACCTAATAAAAATATAGAGAACGTATCTGATAACCAACAAGGGATAGAACTCGAAGAACTGAACTTGATGGTATAGATCGGAGTATTTATAGACATTAAGAATTCAACAAAGAGGCTATATGATAATGGATTACAAAGATTTGCTTGAATCATACAAAGGGAAGCGAGTTCTTGTTACCGGTAATACTGGGTTTAAAGGCAGTTGGCTTACGTATATTCTTTTAAATGCCGGAGCGATAGTTACCGGATATTCACTAGAGCCATCAACCGTCCCTGCTCTCTTTTCGATAGTAGAACTTGATAAGGACGAGCGACTTCATCAGGTTTACGCGGATATAAGAAACCTTGATGAATTAAAGAAGACATTTGTGACATTTAAGCCGGAGATAGTTCTTCATCTTGCTGCTCAGCCGATTGTTCGAGATTCATACCGTGATCCGGTATATACTTATTCAACAAATGTTATGGGAACTGTTAATGTTTGTGAGTGCGTTCGTCTATCAAAAATTGATAAGTCAAATGGTGGATTTAAAGATATTGATTATGACGGAGTAGTTTCATTTCTGAATGTTACTACTGATAAAGTGTATAAGAACTATGAATGGGAATATGGCTATAGAGAAGAAGATCCACTTGATGGATATGATCCTTACAGCAATTCTAAGTCGTGTTCAGAACTTGTAACGCACAGTTATAACAGTGCCTTCTTTAAGGACTTAGATATAAGCGTAAGTACTGCTCGTGCAGGCAACGTTATTGGCGGAGGAGATTTTTCGAATGACCGTATAATTTCTGATTGCGTGAGAGCCCTCATGACAGGAAAAGAGAAAAACACAGCAGCTGTAATGAGGGTAAGAAATCCTTTTTCGACCAGACCCTATCAGCATGTTCTTGAGCCATTGTTTGTGTACTTAATGATAGCCATGAAACAGTATAAAGACAGTTCTTTTTCCGGTTACTATAACGTTGGACCGGATGACTGTGATTGCGTTAACACAGGCAATCTTGTAACTCTATTTACAGGAAAGTGGAATCAGAAAAAGAGTGATGCTTTTCCTTCTCTTTCATGGGAAAACTGTTCGGAAGCAAATGCACCTCATGAAGCCAACTTCTTGAAACTCGATTGCAGTAGATTAAAGTCTATTTATATGTGGGCCCCCGAGTGGCATATAGATAATGCTATAGCGGAGACAGTTAATTGGACAAAAGCATGGCTTGAAGGAAAAGACATCCGTAAAGAGATGGATGAAGAGATAGAAAGATATACTATGGAGAAATAAGTCAAATTCTTTAATTAACTCCAAGATTAATAGGGTTATGCATACTGATAGTAAAAAGGGAACGCTTTTTTTATTCTTTTTGTTCATATTGATTTCTGTAGTTATCATCGCAAAACGCCTGTTTGTAGGGCTTGATATTGATGAGCAGTATTCGATTGCGACCATTTACAGGTTGGCGAGCGGAGATATCCTTATTAAGGAAGTGTGGGAGCCGCATCAGACATCTTCTTTGGTAATGGTTCCGTTTGCGTATATCTTTATGAAGGTTACCGGCGGAACAAAGCATCTTGTATTATTTATTCGATTGTTGGGAATCATTATTCAGGCAGGCGTGTGTGCTGCATGGTATGGATTCTTTAAGGATAAGGCAGGGAAGTTACCTGCTTTGTTTTCATCATTTTTGTTTTTCGTAGTTCTTCCAAAGTTCATTTTAAGTCCTGAATTTAACAACATGCAGGTTTGGTTCTTTGTACTGAGCTGCATTTATATGCTTAAAGGATTGGAATCCTCAAAGCCTGTTCATTTTTGCCTGGCAGGTTTCTTTATGCTGCTGGAGGTTATGTCTTATCCTTCATGTCTGTTTGTTTATATAGTTTTCTTTGTAATTATCATTTTGAGAAAACGAAAAGGAACAATACCTTTCATTGCTCCGGCGATAGTGATCGGCGGAGCAATTATAATATGGCTTTGGGTAAATGGTGCATTCTCTGACATTAAGATATGCATGTCCGGTATTTTGCATGATGAAGCTCATTCAGATGGGATCGGGGCAAAGTTACTTGGGTATTTGAGTGAGTTGCCCAAAGCGTTATTATTTATTGGAATTTACGCGTTGCTAGCATTGGCTGTTTGCACTTTGATCAAACTCATTAAACGCGAGAAGGGTATAGAATATAACGATATCGTAAGATTTGTTTTTTGTTGGATCATTATTGCGTTTATTGATCAAATAAGAGAGTGGTTCTTTGGTGGAGCCTTCTTGGCATACCCCAATTATTGTTATCTTGTTCTTTGGGCCGCAGGATTTGTATTGTTTATTAAGGATGATGGAACGCTCAGGGACAAGTGGGGCGATACGTTTAAACTTGTGTACTTGGGAAATATTGTTGCGTTCTTTTCAGTTTTGTTACTCACCAATCTTAATGTTAAAGCAACGTTTGTGCACCTGCTTCCGGGCGGGTTATTGACGTTGATGATCCTCTGTTCATTGGTATCGGATAATGATGAAAAGGATTACCGTAGTTGGAAGATTGCAGTAGTTTCTGTTGTATTGATAACGACGCTGATTGGACAAGTATGGTTTGTGAGGACAAGTAACGAAGGACGTTGCGAGGATATACTGTTCGTACGACAGAAAGTTACATGGGGACCGGCTAATCTCATTTATGCGGCCTATATGGAAGGGTACGAACTAAACTGCGATTATGAACTACTCACAGAAATTGTTCCCGCAGGCTGCAAGGTGCTGTATGTAGGAAACAATAATCTTGTGTATATGATTGGCAATTATGAAGTATGCACTCCGTCAACCATCAGTACTCCCGGGTATGGGAAAAATATCGTGAACTACTATGATATCAATCCGGACAAGATACCTGAGTATGTTGTGATGAGAAAGGGTAACAGCGAGCTTGAATGGGAAGATGATACGATTGGGTATTTGAAGACATTGAGGGATGTGGAAGAAGTGGGGGAGAATGAGTTTGTGAGGGTGTATAGATTGCGAAATGAGTAACTATTTACTATATAAATACTGAATTTTCCCTTATGTTTTGTTTCAAAAGTTTTTCTTCATAACAAAATGTGGTACAATCACAATGTTGAACTACAGGAGGACAATTAATGCTTAACGATAAGACAATACTTGTTACAGGTGGAACCGGCAGTTTCGGACATCATTTTGTAGAGTACGTGATGAAGAACTATAAGCCTAAGAAGCTTATTATCTACTCTCGCGATGAGTATAAACAGTTTATAATGAGCAATGAATACAAAGAATACAGTTCGGTTCTTCGTTTCTTTATAGGCGATGTGCGCGATGAAGCGCGTCTTCGTATGGCGATGAAGGGTGTAGATTTTGTTGTTCACGCTGCTGCACTTAAGCAGGTACCTGCATGCGAGTACAATCCCAATGAGGCGATTAAGACTAACATCACCGGTGCTATGAACGTAATTAATGCTTCGCTTGAAGCAGGTGTAAAGAAAGTGGTTGCGCTTAGTACAGACAAGGCAGTTAACCCAATCAATCTATACGGTGGCACGAAACTTGTTTCTGATAAACTTTTCTGTGCTGCCAATGCGTATGGTGGAGTAGAAGGAACTCGTTTCTCGGTTGTAAGATATGGTAATGTTGCGGGAAGTCGAGGTAGTGTTATTCCCTTTTTCCAGAATCTTATTGATCAGGGAAAGAAGGATCTTCCGATTACCGACTATAGGATGACTCGTTTCTGGATCAGTCTTGAGCAAGGCGTAGAACTTGTTATTAAGGCGCTTGAAGAATCACGCGGAGGCGAGACATTTATTAGTAAGATTCCTTCGTTTAAGATTACAGATCTTGCTGAAGCAATGCTTCCGGGATGCAACAAACCAGAGGTAGGTATTCGTGAGGGTGAGAAACTTCACGAGATAATGCTTACGCGAGAAGATTCGCTTCACACCTATGAGTACGAGAAGCACTTCATTGTATATCCGCATTACGACTGGTGGGTAGATCGCGATGTTATTCCCGGAGGCAAGCTGGTAGCACCTGAATTTGAATATAGTTCAGATTCCAATACTGAATGGCTGAGTGTAGAACAGTTGCGAGAGAAGTTGAAGACTGATTTGGATAGACATTAAAGGAATAGGATTGAATGAATGAAACAGGACGGCTGATGCCGTCCTGTTGTATTTCTTCAAAAACTTTTCCTTAAAATCGGAAAATAAATTTCTTGTTTTCGAAACGGGAATTCCGCGTTTTTAGAAGGTCGATATTTTTATTCCTGTTTCGCTGAATGCGAAATTCGGTTGACCGATATGAGAGTTTCGCTGCAGACAGTATAAGCAAATTGGTTAATCGGTCTATAAGATTTGAATGTCGGTATAGATTATAGTCTAGCCGTTTATGGCTATTGTTTCCCACCCCGAGCAAGGCAAACGTGTGTTTGCCTTGCTCGGGGATTTATGCTATAATAAACTTAGCACATTTTTAGAAGAACTGAAACTTACATAAAAATGATTATCAATAATAGTCTATAGTCAAGTGAGTAGACACGATTTGTGAAAATAATCAGATCGTTTTACGATTTGAGTATCCAGAAAGGGAATAGTAAGCAAATGAGTTTTCAGGAATTGAACGCGACTCAAATTGAGCAAATTGCTAGGATTATGGGTGACACATATAATGGATTTACTGGGGGAGAAATAGAGCATTCTCTCGCGCAGTGTGGTATATATGATTCCAATCCAGAAATGACAAAATGGAAGCGTCTATACAATGCGTTTTGTGATGTTGTAAATAAAAGCGGATCTACTAAAAGAATCTATAGTTTTATAAAATACTGTATGGAACCTGCTCAAGGATTAATAAATATCGATAGATATAATTGGATGAAACTTGAACTGAATAAGGTGTTAATGTTTGTAGGTGTTGAAATAAAGGACGATGGATGTTTTTATTCCGTATTACAGGCACATTCGCTTGGAGAGGTTCAGCGCCGTACCAAAGAATTACGCGAAAAGTTGACGGGTTATGGGGCACATGGTGAAGTGCTTAAGTGTTGTCGAGATGAATTGATGGCACAAGATTATTTTCATGCTGTTCAAGAGGCTGCAAAAAGTTTATGTGAACGCGTAAGAACAATGACGGGATTGAAACTGGATGGAACCGAATTATTTCAAAAAGCTTTTTCTATAAAGGATGCTTACGTTGCCCTTAATTCTTTAAGAACAAGTAGCGAACAGAATCAACAGAATGGTCTAAAAGAGATGCTTTGTGGTGTGATGCATATGGTAAGAAATGTGACAGCTCATGAATTAAGAATACGCTGGGATGTTAATGAGAACTCTGCAATAGATATATTGACCCAAATCTCATATCTGCACAAACTTCTGGATTTGTGCGTTATAGTTCCAAGAAATGTAGGAGAATAGTAAAAACGAATATGCAGAAGATATCCAATGAAACTATAGATGCCTTAATTTGTTTGCAGAATAGGAAAGCAATTTTACCTGATTTTCTATATCATTATACTTCGATAGAAAATGTTAAAAATATTTTCCAAAAAAAAGGTATATCTCTGAAATTTACTCAGGCATCTCATTTTGACGATAAACTTGAAGGAAAAAGTTGTGCTGTCTTTTATAGTATCGCAATTGAGGAATTGCTAGGGGAGGGAATAATTGACAAAAGGGAACGAGATCTCTTAGATGAAATTGAACCTGCTAAGATAGGCTTTTTCTTCACAAGAAATACAGATGGAATGTCTTTCTACAAATCCGAAAGGGCAATAACTTATATTGGATGTTTTACTGATGAGGAAGCTGACAAAGCGTATATGGAAAAGCATTACATTAAAAATGTAAAGCATGAAGGGGTGTGTATTTCATTCCGTTCTTATGGTATGGAGGAAGAACTAAGATATCGAAAGAAGGAAGGCTATAGAGTGACCTTCGCAACGGTATTGTATGGTAGAGAAGTAGTAAATTATTTAAAAGAGTTCATTAAAAAAATTAAAAACATATGTGGGGATTTAGAGTCAGAAGGATTCACAAATTTAGGAAAAGGAATTCTTCGAAATGAACTAGCACGACTTAGTTATAGTTCAAAAATCGGGAAATATTTTAAAGAGAGAGAAAGCCGTATAATTCTTCAACTTCCAGTAAATATTGAGCCAGGTTATTCGGGAAGTAGTTTTAGAGAAGTGGAAAAGGGGATTATTGTTGATTTCAGCAGAAGAGTTTTAAACTCTTATCATTTTATAAATTTAGATAAACCTCTTTGTGAAGCAACTAGGCGTTATATGATAGATCGTTCTTACGATAAATACGAGTTGAAAAGCTGTAAGAGTGATACAATTACTATGTAAAAATGGTGTCCCCATTTAAATGAATGAATCCTAGAATTGAAAAGATCCGCGAAAGCGAGAAACTATCACATACAAAAATCTATACCGATGAAGAATTGTACCATACCGACAGCTGGTTAAAAAAGCCGATAAAGACTGTTCGGGAGACTATGGAGTTGTTTTCCGGGTATGAGTCTTTTCGAGCTCTTGATCTTGGATGTGGAGTCGGCAGGAACAGTATATATGTAGCCGAATGTTTTAAAGGCAGGAAATGTCTGGTTGATTGCGTTGACCTTCTGGACATTGCGATAGAAAAGCTTAAAGACAATGCGAAAGCGCATGATGTTTTGGAAAGCATTAACGGAATTGCCGGTACGATCGAAGACTTTGAGATAGCAAAGGGCGAGTATGATCTAATAATGGCTGTATCTGCTTTGGAACATGTGGATAGCGAGGAGCGGTTTCTTTGTGCACTTGGGGCGATAAGAGATGGCGTTAAGGAAAACGGAGTTGTGTGTTTGGTGATCAATTCCGAGGTGAGCGAATGCGACAGCGTTACAAAAGAACCTTTGGAAGCACAGTTTGAAGTAAATTTGTCTGCGGACAAGGTGCTGGCATATGTAGATGAGGTTTTTCGGGGCTGGAAGGTCATTAAAAGAACGGTGAACCGGCAGGAATATGATGTTCCGAGAGAAAGGGCGGTGAGCAGGCTTTCAACAAAGGTGGTTACGTTTGTGGCTAAGAGAGAATGAATGGGACGGTGCATAGGCACCGTCCTGTTTCTTTGTACCCTAATGGAGTAGATGGCATAGAACGGCTTTCGTTTTACTTGTCCTTGTTCATCGTTTTTATTCTATAGTCCATTCGGGTTAAAAGCGTACATATCTCGCCTATGCCGTAAGCCAACAGTCCGGTAAATAAGCTGCCGATAAGAACCGCC
>JAEEGL014638933.1_pt1 | contig 44163 bp, 49 predicted proteins | sample 9134231 | NCBI WGS metagenome assembly JAEEGL01 (sample SAMN16246548, study PRJNA631951) | gut metagenome | biome: gut microbiome; feature: rumen; material: fiber-attached | host: Bos | place: Iran: Karaj | collected 2018-10
AATGTGTGTAATCTATTGTAGTCAGCTCACTATCTCTATTTGTCGTAAAGAAAAAGCCGACTACTGTTAAGTAATCGACTTTCTCAAATCATATGATTTGGGAGGGGTGGGATTCGAACCCACGACCTTATAGGTATGGGGGGAAATCTTCCCTTCGATTACTTAATGATTACAATGTAAGGATAGAAATCTCCTAGCATTAGTCAAGAGATTTTTCATTAGGTAAAAACCTGCATTACTTTATTCTTCAAATTTGATTTTAATACATGGCAATAATTTTGTGTAGTCTGTATATCAACGTGTCCTAGTAATTCTTGGATTTCCCTAATGTTCATGCCACTTTCCAACAACCTAGTGGCGTATGAATGTCTTAATGAATGAAACGTGATTCTCTTATCCATACCTAGTGTATCTGAATATTTCTTAATTTTCTCACATACTGTATTCTTCTTTATCGGTTTTCAGTAGTCGTATCATGAGTTATGAGAAATAAAAACGAAATCTGAATATTTTTCAGTTATGCCAGTTCGTGGTATAGGTTTCTCTCTTTCTTCTAGGTATCTTTCCAAAATCTGATGAGTAGAATCAGTAAAAAATACCCATCTAGTTTTATTTCATTTTCATGTTATTCTGCATTCTCATCTCTTAATCTCATCTACTGTCAGATTTAATGCTTCTGATAATCTCAATCAACTAGTATATGCAATATTACATAATAGCTGGCTTCTCAATCAGTTTATCTTATATTTTTCATAATCTCATATAAATCTGAAAAAGATTTTTCGCTCATCATCAGTCAGACATTCAATGTAATCAGATTTTATTCTTTTTGTTTCTATTTTCCTGTAATCAATCCCTTCATCATAAAATACATTCAGATATTTCATGAGTGATTTAATCGCTGTTAATTTTGACTGGATTGTAGCTTGTGAAAGCGTAGGTCTCACCGTGTAGTAAATACTAGTTTTTGGTGTTAAAGTTTTCGACAAGGTAGTTTTTCGGTTTTCAATTTCTATAAGCGTTAAATCATCAGATGATACAGTCAGAATTTTGTTTTTGTTTTTTAACCGTTCTAAGAATAAATTTACGTCCGTAAAGTAATTCTCAATAGTGTTTTCTGAATACTGATTATTCTCCAAATGCTGTATTCGTCCAAGTAGTAGTCTGTTCGTTATTTTCATGATATAAAAAGTTAGAAAATAAAAAACAATTATACTCAGATTTCAGCTTTTTGGTTATTTCAGCTCTATTGCTAGTGTATTACCAGTTCTCTTGTGGTATAATGCTCTTATCTCATCTACTCTGATATACATAATCCTATAAGGTTTAGCTTGTAATCATCTTCTAAATCTATCAATGGCTGGTCAAGAATCCACTCTTACTGGCAGATATTTTTTTCAGTTTCTTCTCACAGTATTCTCATCTACTCTATCCATAAAAGATAATTGAGAAGCTGTATAGACTTTTATAAGTTCTCATGCTGTATTATCTCTATGGTCTCTCAATTCAAAAAGCTGTGAATCTGATATTTTTCTTTTTACTGGCATATAATTTTCAGTTAGGGGTTAAAATTGCTTGATTTTTATCGATATAAAACTATAAGTCAAATGCAAGTTATTCCATGACTTGCAAAAAACGTTTTCCATGATTGTAAACGTTTTAAAGGTTAGGGGAAAGGAGACATAATTGTCTCCTTTTTCTAATTACCTTCAAGAAATAAAATCAGCTCTAGTGGAGACTGAAAATTCATGTCTTCTAGCTCTTGTAAGCATTCTTCCGTACAATTACATTCTTCCCAGTCGTTAAGTAGTCTTCATCGACAACCTTGACTCCTAGCAAGTGAAAGGAGTCTAGCATAAATCTCGTGTTTTTTCATGATTATAATTGGTTAAGAATCTAAATATCAGTCAATAAATTTTCATCTGTTTCACAAGTCTATTTCAGCCTGTTTCCAGTTCAGCTTTTTATTCATTCTTTTATTATATCAATTCATCGCCAGTAGTACCTTTTTATGCTTCAATAGTTTTTCTTCTCAATATTCTCATCAGCTTTGACAGAATAGTTCATACCTAGCTTTTCTATCTTGTATATCATAGTTCACATGATAGATATATTCAACGTCTCAATGTAAAGGGAAGGCTTGTTCAAATCATCAGATTTCAGTTATACAAGCCAGTAGTGTTTTTTTGTTTCAATAACTACCAGTCTTCATTGCCTTATTCAGATTTTTTCTTCGTTTTTCTAGTGCTTTTTCTAGCATAACTCCTAAATACTCCACATATCAATCTCGATGATGATATAATTTAATGTCTAGTAAATCACTGTCGTTATATCAGTGAATATATAATGTTGCTCTTGTACTCATGATTATAAATGTTTTAAAGGTTAAAAGGTTATAATAGGATTATTCAATCTCATTTCATTTGATAGTTTCCAGTTCTCAACGCTCTTTTGTAGTTATCATCTCACTCATAGCAAAAATCTCAATTCACAACTAGGTTATCTACAATTCAAGCTGGCGCCTCATCTCCACTTACTCACATTTCATACGCAATATCTCGTATATAGTCGTAAATCAGATTATACTTATCGTTATCACAATTGTCTCTCCAGTCTATAAGCTCTTTTAAAAGTGCTTCATATACAAAATCTCCAGTCATGGTTATTATTGGTTAATAAGTAAAATATCATGCAATAAAGCATTCGGCGTATAGTTTAGCAAGTTCTAAATTATAAAATTTTTCAATGTTTCATACCTTCGCCACGTTTTCATCAAAAAAAGTCAGATTATAGTGGTTTCAGTTGTTTACAATATTCGCTGTTATTCTAGTTCATCTTTTGCTTTTTGTCGCCCAGTGGATTCTGTCGTTATATTTACTGTGCCATGTTATTTTTGTAGTTTTCATGATTATATTTCTAAAGATATAAATTAGTCTAGTAGGTGCATTATAAATTCTTGTGCTTCAGTTCAGTATTTTTCTTCTATAAACTCCTTCATGCTTTTATTTCAATCTTCATCATATCATTTTTCAATCAGTAATTCTTCAAATTTGATTATATCGAAAATCAAATCTCCAGTAGGCCATATACCACAATAGTTATTCAGATTTTTTCAGAAGATTTTATAAAATCTTTCTCAATCTTGCATGTATTCAGATTTTTTCATGATTGTATAAGGTTAAAATATAAAATTATTCTTCATCATCATCAAAATTCAGATTTCTTTCTTCCATGTAATAGTCAGCGATTTCGCTCATGTCTCACATTTCTCACATACAAAGCGGTCTATTCATCACTTTTTCAGTATATTCACAGACGGCCATATATACCTCATCAGAGTTTACAAAATGATAGCCGTCCATATATTCAAAAAATTGTTTTTGCTCGGCTTCTTCTAGCTTCCTTTTTATATCTTCTCTCCAAAAATGATTTTCCTCATCTATAAAATCATACAGGGAGAAATATCTATCGTCCGCTTGATTTTCTACTACCTCTTGTAGCAATTCTCATAAGGTTTTTACGTTTTCCATGATTGTAATTGGTTAAAGGTTAAATGATTTTTGCAATACTCATAAGCTCATTATAGGCTTTTAGTAATTCTTCATCAGATTTAGCTTCTCGACTGGCTTTTGCTTCCTTCATCAATCTTTTAAATTCAGAAGGCTCACAAAAATTTTTGAAGGCTTTATTTGGAGTCAATAAAAAGTCAATCATTTCTTTTCTAGTAGGTTTCATGATTTATAGGTTATTAAAGGTTAAAAAGGTTATTTTTTGTTTTTGTTTATGTTTCCATGGGTTATTTTATTTTTGCTTCTTCCTTCTCTACGTCTCTTATAAAATTCTCCACGTACTCTTGTGGATTATATCGATTTTCCAAATGCAATGTTTTTATGTCTCATTTTCTTTTTCAGTCCTTCAAAATCCATGTTCTAAAAATTTGGTGTGTTCACTCATGCAATATTTCAGCATGTACTTTTAGTCAAAATCTAAGTTGTTTACTGTCTAATTGACAGTCAGGAGTCAAAATTTTCATGATTGTATCGAATAGTAAATAAAAGGTTATTTTTTGTTTATGTTTCAGATTTATATTATTTTTTGTTAATCTTCATCTTCATCTCGTCCATTGATTTCCATGTTATAATCTTCTAGGTAGTCTCTAGCAATTTGTTGTGCTTCAAATCCATTTTTTGCAATGCTTCTAGGTATTGCAATAAGTCCAACATTACGGCTTCTATCAAATTCATAATATCAAAGATTTTGTCTATCGATAACCAGTGAAAAACTGATTGCTGAATGATTGAAAAAGTCCAGCTCATAAGTATAATATTTCTTATCTAGTTCTTCATAATCCTTCAATGCTTCATCTTCTTCATAATAGATTCATCTCCAGTCAATATTCAAATCATGTCTGAAATTGTAGTACCTATGAGGCTTTACGTCGATTTTGATTGTTTCCATGAGTATAAATGTTTTAAAGGTTAAAAGGTTATAGTTTTAGTCAATATCAGTTTTCCTCGTATATAATCCATAATACAGTCAATTCTCTATCAGATGTGAGTACAAGTCCAGTTTCTTTATACAAATCTTTGAAGAAATCAGCGTTTTTGCTTATAAGATTTTCAGCTTTTCTTCGTACTTGTAAACTGTCTAAAAAGTCGTCTAGTGCTTCGTTGTTATAAACGTCTTTATAAGTTCTATTGAAATCAGATTCAAAATTGAGAATTGCCAGTTCTCTAGGAGTATATTCAACTCCTTCATCATATAGCTTGTTTCTTAATTCGTGCATGATTGCATAAAATAGTAGATAAAAATCAGATTTTGTTTGATTTTGTTAGTTTTGGATTGCTTTTTGTTAATCCTTCACGTACTCCTTCACGGCTTGCAAGTCCTTACGGATTGCTTCATATTCACTCCAATTCAGATTCTCTAGTGCATGATTCATCGCATTTCTAATTGAAGATTGAAAATCAAAACATTGCCAGTTTCTATTGATTCGTGTATAGCTTCAGCATGATTTCAGCTCTCAATCCACATAAAAATACGTACGCTCTCACCGTCCTCTGAAGTAGTGCTTTCTTTTTTTCCACTTTACTCAATAGTACGTGTGAACTGGGATTTCTTCCCACTCGTACATAGTAGGGCGATAATCATAGTTTTTGACTGTGATTTTTCAAAACGTCCTCGTGTTTACTAGTTTTTCCATGATTGTAAAAACATGATATAAAAAAGGCTATAAAAAGCCGATTTTTACGGATTGGTGATTTGTTTCTAGTTTATGTTTATGCAAAATTGACTCGTTCTCTGGTATAACTTACCATGATTGACTCCTGATTGAGTGCTTTTTTAAGTGCTTTGGTGAATTTGTTTACTGTTTCATGATTGCTGCTGTCCGTTTTCCAGTTTACGTTTACGCTGTACTCTACGCCAGTTTCTCCGTTTTCATAAGTTCGGACTCCTTTATTGAGTTCTGATATAGTTCAAAATCATAGGATTTTTGCAGTCAGATTTTCAATTATTTTTCTAATTTCTTCAGTTGATAACTCTTGTTTTTTTGAATCCTTATCATTGAATCAGATTCAAAAATTGTAATTGTAATATAATTTTTCCATGGTTATAACTTTTAAAGGTTAAAAATATACATCCAATCCGTAAAAATAGGCTTTTTACTCTCTCCGTAGCAGGATTTCCACCTTGCAAAATCTCCATAAATTAATATGAAGCGTCAGAATTTTGAGTTTCTGACTGCGGATTTTCACCGCAGACGGCTTTTGATTATACTGTTAAGTACCAACTGCAAGTTCTAGGCGGTAAACTGTGAGACAGTCAGAGCGTCCGCTTGCTTCAGATTTGTTTTGATTTTGTTAAGTCTCACCATGTAAACGCTTGTTAATACTATTGCGTAGCGTTCACCGTGTCAGATAGTATCCAACATGATGAGATGATGAATGAGGTGAAATCCCAGTTGGAAACTCCCGTTTCCCTTCATTTACTCCAAAAGGCCGGTTTCTCCTTCATTTGCAATGAATTTATACATAATGCATATACAATTGCAAGAGAAAATGTGAAAAAAAAGTTTCATGGCTTCAGAACTCACAAAACAGAATCAAAAAAGCGTCTAAAATCGTCCAAAAATTCCGTCCGTCAATCTGCAAAAATAACGTCAATTTTTAACCATGAAAAAATAACTATAAAATCCAGGTTATAAAGTCAGATTTTTTTTCATAACTTTATACCTTCAGCTTCACGTATAACATAACATACCATTCCAGGATATATCATACAATCCATGAACCATAAAAAAACTATCAATTTTGAATTTCTATCCAGTTTAAATTTCATATTTTTACTTGCATGTTGTGAGCGTGTAAAGTGAAAAAACGCCTAGAAAAACATAAAAACGTATAATTTATCGATTTTGATTTTTTGCGTCTCTTATTTCATTTTTCACAACGGTACTAACTGGGGTTTCTCGTTTTCGTTTTCCGTTTTTCGTTTTCTGTTTCTGTCTGCATGGCGTCTGCGTGGAGTCTGAACCAATGGAAACGGAGAAATGGAAGGAAGGAAGCCGGAAAGGAAGGAAGCCCCACCCCCCAAATCGTGTGTGTGGGTGTATATGTATAGACTATAACGAGCTATTTTTTCCCAGAAGTAAGTTGCAAAAAAGACAACCAAAATCACAAAAAGATGTCTGAATTTTTTTTGGGGTAAAATATTGGTTGCAAAAAAGACAACTTTATGCTTGTAAATTATATTTTTTTTGGTATATTAAGTTGTTGTTTTTACAACTTTTAGCTTATTAACTAGAAACAGATGACGTGGTTTTTACAGAAGAGGGAGATATTGGAGTATTGTGGCAAAGATTGAAAGGCTGTGAGACGGTTAGACAATCAGATAAGGGATGGGTTAATTATCCATGATATAGATAAGGGGTATATAAAAGTATGAGAGTATTGGCAGGAGGCTTATGATGAAGCTAAGAGAAGGTTCAATGAGAAGCTAGAGAAAGTAGAAAAGGAGAAATCTGAATTAGAAAAGAGATTAGCTGGAGTAGATATAGATAAGATAGAGGAATATAAGGAGAATTGTAAGTATTGGGAGGATGAGGCGAAGAAGTATTCACAGTATTGTGCAGACATAGTAGATATATGTTATAGTAAGATTAAGGCCGCTGTATGAAACAAGTTCACTGAGGATAAGGAAACGTTCAAGGAGTGAATACAGAGGATGGTTAAGTGAGAGGAATAGTTTTATAATTTAGTTAGATATAGTTAATAGTAAATGGAAACTTTTTTCCAAAAACCTATTGCAAAATTAAAAAATATTTATAGGAATAAGGTGTCGTAAAGGAAGCTCTATGGTAGAGTCACTAATCTCCTACTAGTTTAAACTAGTAAAAGTGATTTTATCATGGAGTTTTTTTAATGTGAGCTAGTAAGACCAAGGATAGCATTAAGAGGAAATGGGAGAAGAAGCTAGAGCAGATAATAGCACAAGCTAATTTTAGGTATGAGATATTAAAGCAGAACAAGAAGAAGTCATGGGATAAGAGATGAGAGTATGAGTTAAGCAAGATAGATAAGAAGAGGGATGCGTATATTAGGAAGAAGGAGGAAGAGTATAGGAGGAAGATGATGAATGAGATAAGGGAGATGGAGAATAAGCCAAAGAGGGTATATAAATCTGAATGACCTAAGATAAAGCCGCTACAGTTTGCTATGCAGATAGCACAGGAGAATGCTAGGTTAAGGGATACGGATGCTGATGGTAATTGAAGGTGTATTAGTTGTGACAGATGGTGTGAATGGTGAGAGTTAGCTGGGTGACACAGATTTTCTAGGAGATTTAATAATATATGTTTAGAGAAGGAGAACATCAATGCACAGTGTCACACATGTAATAGGATTACATGACCATTATGAAATCCAGCGTTAAAGTTAAAGACGAATGACAGATATAGTGAGAACATGGATAAGAAATGGTGAGAGTGAACTAGTGAGAGGTTAAGATTATTGACTAGGGATTATGCACAGTGAAAGGGCAAGCATTATGATTTAAAGAAGAAGATACCACAATTAATTAAGGAGAACGAGAGGCTATGGAAGACGAAGAGCTTTTATAAGCCATGAAGGAGATGGGGTAATATATGGGAAGAGTACGACAAGAGACATTAGTCTTTATATTTTTCTTATTATATCATGGACAGAGAGAAGAATTACATCAACATGTATTGAAGCATCTCACACTGTTGGAGAATCCACAGGAAGAAGATGAAGGCTATGCATGAACCACGAGTAACCTATGCTACATTTAGACATAGGATAGTTAATTTGAATTGGACTTTATATAAAGCGATTAATACGCCAGCTAAAGTTAAGAACAGGGACAAGGATAGGAGGATGAAGGTATGGTTCTATAGACATATATATAAGGTGAAGAAATTTTTTATGAGATTATTTAACAGATGACAGATTGAGAAGAAATAACTAGCCTAACAGAGATTAATAAGGTAAAGACTGTACAAGAGATGATGCCTGTTAACCTGGAGGAGAATCTCAGATGAGGTAGGCCAAAGCTAAATGAGACACATTTCAAGACAGTTGAGGATTGTCTCAGGCTAGACTTTACTATTAAGGAAGCGTGTGACGCTGCGTGAATCAGCGTATCTTCATTTTATCATTATTATAATGAGGATGAGGATTTTGCTCTTAGGATGGATAGAGCTAGAAACTTTCCAAAGCAGATGGCTAGGACAGCTGTGATGAAGAGGATATGGCAATGAGACGCTAAGACAGCGTTAAGATATTTGGAGTTAAGGGATAAGTGAAGATACAACACAGTACCATGACTAGTTACAACTGATGATGGAGAAGAAGTGGTTGAAGAGAACATACCTAAGGTACAATTTATATCAGTTCCGCCTAAAGAATGAGCAGACCAATCACAGAATGACTCTCAGAAATATACAAATCAAAGCTCTGTCTCTGATACATCTGCGAGTTCCTCAGAGAGTTCGACAGGATGGGAGAATGAGGAAGAAGTATTAAGGAGATTAGCCTCTTAGAGTTCCAGCAATGGATAGGGAGGAAGATACCGCCAGAGGATGAAGAGTGATATTCTCAGACAGTAGAGGCTAGGAAGAAGAGGAAGTATAGAGCGAAGTTGAAGGAGAAGAAGGATTATGAGGAGTTATTAAGGCAGATGAGAAGCAGAGCTAAAAAACAGTAATTATTTTATTTTTGTCCACAGATAGAATATTATGCCGAATGTAGAGATAAAGCTGACAGAGAATCAACAGAAAGCATTTGATGTGTTGTTAGACGACTATCATACGGCTGTTGGTTACGGATGATGAGCATGATGAGGTAAGACTTATCTATGAATCATCTGGTTGTGGAGAATGTGTAATGAATATAAAGGTGTCAGATATGCTCTAGTACGTGATACTATTAAGAATATCAAGCAGACTTCTGTTATTTCCTTAGAGAAATTCTACAGGGACTACAACATACCAGAAGACATGAGGGGTAAACTTAATAATGTATCCAACATAATAACCTTTCCCAATGGTAGTCAGATACTATTAAGGGAGTGATGCTATTTACCACAAGACCCATTGTATAACAGGTTCTGAAGTCTGGAACTTACATGAGCTTTCGTAGAAGAGAGTGCTGAATGTCCTTTGGAATGAATCGAGATACTCCAAACCAGAGTATGAAGGTTCAAGAATGAGGAGTATGGAATATTAGGTAAGGTGTTAGAAACATTTAACCCTAATCCATGACATGTTTATGAGAGGTACTACAAAGGGAAGCATAAGGACTGAAAACAAGCTGTCTTTATTCCATCTCTAGTGTATTCCAACAATTTCATAGACAAGTGATATATAGCCAACCTAGAGAGAGCTAGTGAAAGGACTAAGAAGAGGTTGTTATACTGACAGTGGGACTTTGATGACAACAACTGGATGCTATTCAAACAATGAGATTTGGATAGGCTGAAAGAGAATGAAAGCCATGGAGACCAATACTTTCTTATCTGTGATGTTGCCAGATTCTGAAAAGATACGACTAGAATATCTTTACGAAGATGAAATACATGGATAAGAGTATGGACTTATGCTAAAAGTAGTGTAGAAGATGTGAAGACATCTATAAAACTGATTCAGAACCAGTACGAGATTGAATCTAGGAACATAATTATAGATGCCGATGGAGTAGGATGATGAGTAGTGGACTGAATACCGTATTCTACAGGGTTTGTGAACAATGCTAAGCCAGTAGAAACAGGTGCTAAGCAGAACTATGCTAACTTAAAGAGCCAATGTGCATTCCTACTACAAGAAAAGGTGCAGAAATGAGAAATTGCTATCAAATGGGAACACCTAGATAGTGCTAAGGACTGGGAGATACTAACACAGGAGATGATGAACTGTTATATAGATGAGAAGAGTATAGATGGTAAGACAAGGATAGAGACAAAGGATAAGATTAAAGCAAGAATATGAAGGAGTCCAGACTTATTAGATACTATGATAATGAGGATGTATCCATACTTGAAATACTTTGATGATGAGATAAGCAGTTATTTAACTTCAATTGCAAGGTAGATGGTTAAACTAACAGACGAGTTACTACAGAAAATAATGTGAGAGTACAGACACGGTTACGAAGCTAACAGGTCTAAAAACTCTCTTTTTATGTCACAGAAAGACATATACTCAACTAAAAGGAACGATGAGTTATTAAGAAGCCAGATATTCTGGAGTTGTGCAAGGACTATGCAAGCCACTTGTATTATTAATGAACCAGATGTCAGTTGGGAGGACGAGAACGTTCTATACCAGATGGAAGCTAGGAACTTTACTGACATGTTCAAGACAGATTATGTAAATGAACACTGGGATTTCGACAGGTACATGTGACTAGAGGACATTGCCAAATACTGAAAAGCCGTTTTTCTTTTTAGTGGGTATGACAAAAAGAAGAATGTACCTATTGTACAGAGGATAGACCCTAGATTTGTTTATCCATATAATGATGGAAGCCTTCTAGTTAAGGATTATCCATTCTTCGGATTTGACAGAGTTATTACTTATAAGCAATTAGAAGCATTGCCAGTAAGTGCTAACAAAGAGTTCAAGGAGATGATTCTTCATAACTATGATGTTTATTTGAACGGATTAGAGACAGAGGACGCATTTCTAAGGAATATCTGTACATGCTACAATTCAACTACTGGACATTATACAATCCACTACCACTACACATATATATATGACGAGGACACAGGAGAGAATAAGTTGTACTTAGTTCTAATGCTATGTGACCAAGTCCTAGATATATATGACGTACCAGAGACAGATAATGTGATTCCTGTAGCCGTTTACTGATTTGCATACGATGCACAGGATTGGTGGGGAACATCATTAGTAAATATTATAGAAGACTGACATAGAACTGAGCAATTATTATTGAACCTATATAAGATTAAGGTTACTAGGGAGGCTATGTGAGGAAACATCTTCATAGATGAACAGGTATTCATGAATAACATTAATTCATTGAAGAACCAGTCTATTAAGAACAGATGGTTCCCTGTTAAAATGAGAGACCTTACAAAACCTATATCTAGTATGGTATATGAATTACCACAGACACAGATAAGTACAGACTTATATAATAGTCTTGGTATGATTAAGAATAAGGCATTAGCTGAATCATTTACTAACGCCACAGCACAGTGACTAGGATTATCTGGAAACAGCGACCCTAATACAGCAACGGCGTCTAAGATTCAGAAAATTAATGCTAATATGATTACATCATTGCAGAATCAGATTTTAAGTTACTGAACTAAAGATTTTGCAGAGTTATATAGATGCTTCATGTTATACTACTGGAGGAACTCTTCTAAGAAGGTAATCCGTAGGACAAATAACTGATTAAGCTGAACATATAAGAAAGTTAGCAAGAAGGATATTAGGGGTGACTTCTCAATCATGGTAGTAGACCCTATATTAAAGGACATTATATATAGTGAGAAGAAAGCAGCATACCAGGAGCAATACCAGATGCTGGTAAATGACCCTAGAACTCCTCCATTCTTATTAAATAATATACGTAGAGCAATCGCATACTATAACTGACTAGATGAAAGCGAAATAGATTCTATAACAGAGATGAGTATGGAAGATTACCAATGCAAACAGGACGTTCTTCTACTCAATCAGAATATGTCTATTTATATACCAGTGGATTGTAACATCCAAATGAGATTATGGTACTATAATAGAGCAGAAGACACAGATGCTAAGTTCAGAGCTATACAAGCACTCCAGTATATGGTTACACAGTGACTAGGTACACAGGAGATGAACATGGCGTCACAGCCAAAGGTAACAGATTTCCAGATGGCTGGAGAGGATAACAACCCATTAACTAATATAAACTATTGAACTGTAGACAACGTGGACTCATGAACATGATTTGACGTTGGAAGTCATGCAAATAGATGAACAAGTCTGAATGTATGATGAATGCAATCCATAGACACAAGTAATGGAGTTGGTTAATTTATATCCTAATTAATAATTATGGCAGCAAAAAGGAAAATTACCATAAAAAAGAAGGTAAAAGAGGTAGAAAAAACACCTGAAATTGAGGAAAGGGCAGTTAGTACCGTCGTAGAAAATGAAATAAGCGATGCAGAAGATTTGAGTGGAACAATTATTAACGCAGAACAAGAAATTGGTCTTAAAAAATCCACTGTAGACAAGAAAAAGAAAGAAAGTCAAGTAATTTGAGAGATTGGATGAACAAAAGTCGAGAAACCAGTGTGAAGAATAAAATTTGAAGCACAGGTTGCTCCATATCCATTGTTCATGCTACCAGATGACATTAGACGTTATCTAGTTAGCCATGGATTAAACTCTAACGTATACAAGATGGACAAGGAATGGTTAGAGAAACACAACGTAGACCCAGAGATGGTTGAAAAATTAAAAAAGTTTTTAACTGAGAGACTATAGGATGACTTGGAAGATTCTTAGAGACCTAGACGACTTAATCAAGGAGGAACCCTATAGGGAGAAAATCAAGATTGAGGACATAGATAGGTTCAAGAAAAAGAGGTACAAGCAAGAGGTATATAGGAGGATGATTCATAACTACCTCAGAAAGTACCAGAAGGGAATAGAACTTCTATCCAAGGAAGACATAGCAATCATGACAGAGGGGTTTGACACATTGGATAAGACTTTGTTCATGGACCAGGTAAAATACTCATTGGAGACTACGTATGGTAAACCAATCAAGCGGATTATTCAGAATAATAAATCCATTTTATTTAATAAGTAAACTAACTATGGCTTTAGAAGAAGAGTTAATGAATGCCAACGCAGAGGCAGAAAAAAAGGAGGGAGAGGAGACAAAAAATCCAGATGACCTCACAGATGAAGAGATTGAAGCAGTAAAGGAACTAGAACAGAGTGCATGATGGGAAGTATTGAAAAAGTGCATGAAGATTAGGAAGGAAAAGCAGGAAGAGAACATCCTAGCTCTAGCAAGAGACAACTGTTTCAATGCTAAGACTGATGGTTATTCCTTCTATGAAGTTCTTGGAGCTTTAATCCAAGGTATGGGAGAGATGGAGAGACTAGTAAATGTTCTCACTACTGACCCAGAAGAAGTGAAGAAAGCACAAGAGGCTATTAAGAACGCAGAAGCAATTATGCGTGGAGAAAAGGTTGAATGAGTCGAATAAGCTCTCAAATATTCGGAGACCGAAGTTGCAAGTCTATAAACTAATCAATTGCAGACAAGTTGACGTCTATAAATCAATTCGTGTTGGTAGAATGGCACGACTTTACATTCTATTTATTACAACCATGACAGACATGGAATTAGAGAACACTACTGAGGAACAGAAAAAATCTGGTTATGCTGCTTTGAGAGAGAAGCATAGTCAAGAGATGGCTGACCTACAGGCTAAACTAGATGCAGAAATAGCTGGAAGAGCTGCAGACAAAAAACTTTATTTCAGCAATACAATGAAGAGTAAAGGATACGAATGAGACTTTGATTCATTCGCTGACAAATACAGTTCATTAAGTATAGACGATTTAAGTGCATTGTATGAAGGACAACATGGTAAAGCACCAGTTGTACAAGCAGAGCAACCTGCTACAGAGCAACAAGTTGGGCCACAGAGTGTAATCGCATGAGCCAATCCAACAACTGAGGTTGGAGGTAAGAGATTTGAAGATTTGAGTTCTGAAGAACTAATCAAATTTGCGAAGACACAATCTCGGTATAAGAACTAGTTGGATAGGCTAAATACTTTTATTTAGCTTACACATTTATTTATTATGCCTATTACAAACAACACAAGCAACTGAGCAGATAGATTTCAGATTGCTAAATCAACATGAGTACAGGACAACACTCCTGTTAATGTTATGTATACAGGAAACATCGATGACGCATCAAACGTAAATGATTTCCTTACTTACTTACTTAAAAAATCTTTCCTTGAAAACGGAGAACCATCTACAGTATTCATGAGATTCTGAGTAAAGGCTTCTCATCAAGGATACAAATCAATTACTTGGCCTAGATTAGGAGTTATGACAACTACTCTAGCACAAGCTGCTTTGACTGAAGGAGTTACTCCAGATGGACACACTAACGTAGTTAAAACTGTAACTGCAGTACCTGTTCAATTAGGAGACTACTCAATCATTTCAGATGTATTAGATGTAGAAACATTACTTCCAATCATTGCTGCACAAGGAAAAGAATTAGCAAACAACGCTGGAAGATTAATCGATGAGTTTATTCAAGACACATTGGCTAATAGTTCTATTGGAGTTATGTACGCTGGTACAGCTACTTCAAGAGCTGGACTTACAGCTGCTGACACTATGGACTTAGACTTAGTTTTGAAGGCTTGTACTTACCTATCTACACAAGGACAAACTGGAGAAAGATTCAAGATTATTATGCATCCAAATGTATTCTTAGATTATGCTAAATCATCTTCTACTAATACATGGTTGAACAAATTAATCTACGAAGACTTCAAAGGAGTTAAAGATGGATTTGTTACTGCTGGAGTAAACTACGACATCTACGTTTCAGCTAACGTAAAACCATTCACAGTAGATGCTGACACAGACTTCCAAGTTTGGCCAACATACGCTTTCAGAGATGGAGCATACGGAGTTTGAACATTACAAAATCTTCAAACTTTCTACAAACCATTCGGAGCTGCTGGAACTGAAGACCCATTAAATCAGAGAGCTACAGTAGGATGGAAATGTATGTATGGATGTGCAGTTCTAAACGACTTATTCATCGTAAGATTAGAGTCAAGAGCTGGTACAGACTACGCATGGCAAGAAAGTCTTGCTGACTAATGCTAGTTAGTTTGCTTATATATATGGGGTGGGGAAACTCACTCCATAGAATAAGTGAATTATTTATTTCATAAGTAAGTAAGTATGGCAACAATCCAAAGCATGTATAATAATTGGTGCTTAGAAGAACTTAGATGAACTACACAGGTTAATGAGGATGTATGGTTAGCATGGTTCAAGAAGGGGCTATTGACGTTCCAGAAAATGATTCTGGAATTTGTTTCTGCTAAACAAAATACTTCATCTGTATTGGGAGACATAGAAGAATGAGAATCTGTATATAAATTACCATTGGGAGAGAGTTGAAAGCCAGATTTCTATAGTATTATTCAGTTAAGAGTAGCATATTGTACAGACAAGGATGGTAATCCTATATATAGAGTATGTAAACCAATAAGTCTGACTGATTATAACATTACACCTACAGGAAGACAGCATGGAGAACCAATGATTTGGGGAAGAATCTCTAAGAGAAACCCTAAATATGTTTTTGTGGATAAGGACCATATTAAAATATTTCCGACTCCTACAGAGGACGTAGATAACTGAATTTTCTTGAACTACAATTACATGGAGGACATAGATTCACTGACTATGAACACGAATATTAAAAATCTGAACTTACCATGGTATTTCCTAGATGCTATTGACGATTACATAACATTCAGATTATACCAAGCAGAGAATCCAGAGATGGCACAATGGTATTACCAGCAATTCGAGAATACACTACATGACAATATATACTGACTAAACAAGGATAAGAGACCAATCGATGAAGGATTTGCAGATTTAAGGTACTTTTACCATTATTAATATTAAGACATGGCAGTAGGAGAACCAAGACAACCAGTAAAGAATGGATGAAAAATAACACAGGTCAGTTGGACAGATTGAACAGCTATGGATGTGTACTACTGACTAGAACATAGTTTTCAATACTCTAGTAATATAAACTGTGACGATGAGTTACATGGAATCAAATTAGCAACTAAGGCATGTTTTGTGCCTTATTATTCTAAATGTCAATTAACTAGTTTAGGAGACAATGGTGTAGTAGCGTTAAGTGTAGATTGAATAAAGAAGCCAGTATGGTTTAATGACAAGACAGGTTCTACTAGTAGATTTGAGACTGGATGAACTAGTGCGTGAATAGACGTTAGACCAGATTCTAGTTATAAAATAACTCCAGGGACTGTGTTCCAGGATTATTTCTGGTTCTGAACGCAGGATTCTGGTGGAAATAATATGCTTGCTGCATATAAAATATGAACAAACAACAATCCATACTTAGTTAAACCATCAGACCACATGGAGGCTACAGATGAGGATATATCTACTCCTATAGTCAGTCCTATACCTATGAAATGAGTAATAACTGCTATACTAAACTATAACAACACTAGATTAGTAGTTGCTACTTCATGAGAAGAGGCTGCTATATGGGTATACTATCCAGAGCTAGACCAGAATAGTCCAGTTACACAAACAACTCCATGAAGTGCTGAAAACTGAACTACAGGATGGAAGAAGGTGCTCACATATGAAGCATGAGTCACTATTGTAGGTCTGACTTGTTCTTTTGAATATTTAAAGACACGATGTGTAGATGAAGGATGGAATACTAAGGTTTACTACTACCAAGGTAACAACGACCTTAGAAACACATTCGTATATAATCTAGTAGACCTAACAGGGGTTAGAGTTCTCAGAGTTTATTCTGTTAATGGTATAGACTACTACGTTTCTAGTATAGATTGAACTGATGGATTTGTGAATTTATATAAACTAGTATGAAATACACCTGTTCCTCTATTTAAGACCAGAGCATGACTTAGTCAATATGATGTGAATTATAAAGCACCATACTTTGTATGACCATGTGGATTGAATGCTGCATATAGTGGATGAAAATTCTATATAGCAGATGCCTATGGATTATTCCAGTTTACATATAATCCACAGGGATTCGACAAAGGTTATATGAAATGGAAGTTACAAGGTAAGTGAGAAAATGAGAACCATCAAGTATATGGAGTATGTGAGAATCAAGGACGGCTATATGTCTCTACAGCTGCAGGATGTTATAGGATGAGAGTAATAGACACGGCTAATTCATGAATGAACCCCACTCCAGCCGCTATAAATGCTATAAAGAACAATTATGACCGAACAGATGCAGATATAAACATGTGGCTTAGATGAGGGTTCCAGGAAGAATGAATCCTAGTCTCACGTGAATATGAATGAAAGGAGTGAGGGACATATACAAAGATGTTGGATGAAATCAGACTTAACTTCGAGCTTAATCATCTAACATCGATTAATTGAACAATAGACGTATATGTAAGTCCGAACAATTTATGGACTAATAGGCATACATTCACAGAAGAAAATAATTGGTATAAAGTTATGCACATAGACCAAACAAATGTGAATACCAGAACAGAGAAATCCAACCTATTCAATAACTTATGAGCAAGTGACAGTTCTAGTTTCAAATTCGATTGGCAGACTATTACATATGCAATAGTTATAACTAGAAGACCATGGACTGCATGATGAGTATGAACAATGACAACACCAATAGTAAGGCAGATAGACATTAAATACCATACAAAAGACAAAATTAACAACGTTTATGACATTAATTAAAGATGGAACGAGAATTATTTGACTGACAGCATGAATACTTAGCAACTCCTAAGGACTACCCTATTAGTAATAATGACAGGCCAGCTACTTATGACCAGTTTATTACTCTTAGGGACACCTTAGTAGTTTCTAATAAATATTACGCAGATAAAGCTGGTAGAAGTCTGATTATAGGGACGAAACTAGATTGAACTCCTACAGACACAATAGAAATTTGGGAACCTAATATATTCAGTCAGTCTTTTGAACCTAATGGAACAGCTAGTTGAACTCCCCTATGAAAGTACGTAGCCACATGATGACATACCAGCACTAATCCAAAGAGTTGTGAAATAATGAAGAAATGAAGATATAGATTACAGCATAAGGAACAGTTTATAAATATAGATTCAGACATAACCAGAATCCATAGTTATATACTGCAACATACCAGTGGATGAAACGCAGAGAGAGCTGTATTTGATTGGGAATGGAGCGATGGATGAATGTTTAATAGGATGACATCATTTGGATATGTAGAATGTGACCTAGATGTATGAGATTGGTTGGAGTTGAAAATACAGGACCAGGATAATAACGACATACCTAGTTCAATGCTACAGTCACAGTCAAACTGGTGGATGGTAGAATATATAGATTTAGCTTATAATATTTAATTAAATGGCAGAGAAGAAAAAACCTACGCAGGAGGAAATAATCCAGGAAGTTGGAGAAGTCTCTAGTAATTGGAATCCAAACGACAAGCCAGCAATGCAGGACCCAATCGTATGGAGAGAAGATTACAAGACAGAGGACATCATCAATGGACGAGACCCTAAACTAATCAAGAACTGAAGTATGAATAAAGACGCATACTGAGACGATGGTAATGGGGTTAATAACGTAGACATTCCAGAGATGTATTGAGGTAAGAACGACAAATACATGGGTGAATGAACACGTAATACATTTGAAGCATACGACCCTAATTTAACTACTGCAGGCCTAGACCCTAATTATAAATACTGAGTGAATGCAAGGATGGCTAACTCAGCAGAGGCTAACTATATAGCAAGGAGAAACGACATGATTGCATCAGCTTTGTATAATGAATGAAGGACATCTATGCAGGATGTAGCAGATTTTCTAAACGCACAAGAAGGATTCAGAAATAGTACAGAGTGAGAGAGACAGAATACAATAGCTTCAGTTTGGAAGAGAATCTGAGAAAAAGGACAAGGATGAGAAAAAGAAGAAGCCAAGAAAGAAGAACCAGATTTATCTAAAGCTGAGGATATAATCAGTGACACTAGTTGAAAGCTATACTGAAAGACAACAGCTAATGGATGAGACCCCGTAAAATGAATAAACACATTGTCAGATGCTAATAGTATATTTAAGAGTATGGAAGAGGACAGAGTTAGAAATCTGAAAGAGTTTGTAAGTATGGACCCACATACTATAGCAGTTTCACAATTAAGTAATTCTGGAGCTATTACTGAACAGACAATAAGAGATGCAGAACAATACTATCCAGAGTTCATGGCACAGGTTAAAGCAGAGAAGAAGAAAATAATAGCACAGGAGAACGCTACTGCTATTGCTAAAGGATGAGAGATTACAACGGTAGCAGATAAGGTAAATACTAATACTGAATTAACTAGTTACGCAGTGAATAATGCAACTAGCACAACATCGGCTACTCAGCTTTTACAATCTATTGATTCCATCCTAGAATCAAACGACACAGCTAAATCAGCACAAGAGTTAATGGCTAGCATAGAGAAAGACATGGCTACTCTTAAAAATAGAATGAAAAATCTGAGAGCAGAGGTCACTGCAGACTTCAAATGAGACGCACCAGATTACTTAGTTAATGCTGCAATGAATAATAGGGCACAAGAGATTCAGAATCAGCTTTCAATTCTTGAAGACAGGTATAATGCTGCTTATAATAGGTATAAGACAGAGTTAGGTAATGCACAATGGGAGAAAGAATACCAGTTAAAACAGGAAGAGCTACAATTAAAAAGAGACAGCTTTGAGCTAGATAAAGAGAAAGCTGCTAATGGTGTAACGACTACTACTACATCAACTACTACAGAAAACAACGTCTCTAAGATGAGAACGGAGAGAAACAACAATCCTACAGCTATGACAACTGACATGGCAAAAATGCTAGGATGAGTTCTTGGAGTAGATTATGAAATATGAGATGAATTTGTCACACAGGATAATAGAACATTATATACAGCTAAACTTATTGGAGACCCAATAGAGACAACTATTAAACTTATAGATAAATGAATAGCTAATTGAATAGACCCATTCTATAGGTCCAACTGACAGGCTAGATGGACTTATATATGAAAACTCTGACTAAGTAAGTCAATATGGAGTAAGATGTCACATGACCAAAAAGTAAAAGCGGTTTATAACATGTTAAAGCATGAAGGATGAAGTATGGAGAATATGGCATACTATGTAGAGAATGCTAATAAAAAATCAGAGAATCAATACTCAGATGCAGATTATGCTAATTTTGAGAAATTCTTAGACCCAGACACAAATCAGACAACAGTTAAAGCTATTGCAGCTAAATACTGATTTGAGGACAATATAGCATGAATGACTATATTTGCTAATAACGCATTAAATAACAGAGTAGCGAATACATCTGGTGTAACTATGCCATCATGAGACAGTTCTACTACTTCAGACTGAAGAACAATAGTTAAGAAATCAGATTGAACTACTGTTACTTATGCACCATGAGTTACAGCAAATGATTCAAGATTAAGTCAACCATGATTTAATCCAGAATTAGGATATAACACATCTAGGATTTCTCACTATAAAGAAATATTAGAAGATTCTAAAAAATGGAAAGATGCTTCTGAACAAGACAGACAAGAGGCACTTCTATTTGACCAAGCTAGGAAAGAATGAAAGGATGTATTTGATTATGAATGAAGAATGGATGAAGACGACAAGAGAGCTGGATTCTTACTGGATAAGAAACCTGTATACCAGGAGATTATCCTAAAGAAATGAGACATGTGAAGTTCTCGAAATTCTATACTAGAACAGCTGGAGCTTAATCCAAAAGATGCTAACGCTAAGAGTACGGCATTAAAGGAAGCACAAGCATGGCAAGAATGGCAGCAAGCTATGGAGTCAGATACTATGACTAATAATATACTAGTATGACTAGAATATATTATGATGCAGGATGCTAGTACGGTACAGAGAAATATGCTTATGGCTACTCCAGAAGAGGAATGGACTAATGACATAAATCTTATTTTGTCTCCAGAATCAAGAACATGGAGGTCTTACTACAATACAATTATACAGACACTAGCATTGACTAATTTGGTTGACCTAAGAAGTCAATGAGCAGCATTTGGTAACCTATCTAATGCTGAATGAGAAAGAATAGAGAAGGCGGCTAGTAATATAGATTACAAGAAGGATGACGATGCTTTCAGAAGTGCAATTGAGGATGTATATATTGCTATGAGAGATGCAATATGACAACCTATTTCTAAGGAAGAAGTACATAAGATGTGGAATGCGGAGAGTAGCAGAGATTTTACTAACTATATAAAATTAGACCATTCTAATACAACGTTCCCATTCTTCTGATGGCAAATCAAACGTAATGCTAAGAAAGGTAAGACCCCAAGCACATACGTAAATTATGAGCCATTAGACTTATGATGAAATAACACTCAGACAACATATGAATATAATTTCTGATGAGGAAGTACAACAGATTATAGCAAATGAGCTAATGTATACCAAAATCAGTTATCTAACAAATAATTTTACTATATAATATATAACCATTATGTGAGAAGAGAATTTAAACATGCAGAGTAATGTCGGTAAGGCATTTTCTCCATATAAGAACAGGTTAAGACAGATATGAGAGAACAGAAAGATGATGATGCAACAGGCAGAAGACAATTCAATGGAACATCTTGCAGCTAATTCTGAGAATCTATCTAACTGGTCTTATAATGTTAGTAATCCAGAACTCAGCAAGGAGTATAACAAATATGGTCAGATGTCTGCAGTAGCTTATATGGTAAAATACGCCGCTAAAAGAGCGTGACAGAACTGGACTGAGTCTACTCCTAAGGACATTATGAGTAGGTTCTATACTCTTAATCCTAATCCAGAAATAGAGAAGAAAATAACAGAATTTATTAATTCTGACAGAGACCCAGAGGAGTTCTGAATAGAGATGGGATGGATTCCTACAGAAATTGAGGATAATATGGACTTCTGGGAGAAACTATTTCTAACTGATTGAAGAAACATAGATTGGGAATGGAACTGGGTATGAGACATATGGAACATGCTATCTGCTCCATGAAGGATGCTATGACAAGGTAGTGTAGATATGCACATGGCACAATGGAAGGATAACCCAAATTCTCCATATGCTAATGAACTAGACGCATATGCAATAGATGACTACGCATATAGAAAATACTGAAAATTGACTGAGTATATGAACGATGAAGAATTAGACAGACTTATGTTAGATTTTCAGTTAGAGAACGCTAAAAAGTGAGAATACCGTGGTTCTGATTGAGAAAAAACAATTACAGTTAAAGGTAAACCATGGGACTCCAGTTTAGATAGATGAAGGTACGATTCATCTAGCATAGAACTTCTTGGATGAGCGTTCATAGAATGACTCAATTTGGCATTTCCAGGAGCCACTGCTGCACTAAGTGTAGCTGGAGTTACACCTATTACTAAACAAGTATTGTGACTTATTGCTTATTGAGGATGAAAATTATGAGATTTGACATTTATGGAACCTCATGTAAATGAATGGTTAGAATCTCTACCAGATGATGTACAGTGAGAAATGCGTGAAATAGTGTGAATGACTGAATTGGCGGCAATATTATGAGGTACCGCTAAATGGTGACGACCTAAAATACAAGAGTCATGATGGTTTAAAAATGCTATAGAGAGTTTAGAATCGTCTGAAATAATAAGAAGTGCTATTAATACATATAACAAATTCAAGCAGAAAACATCTGAATTGAAAGAGAAGTCTTATGACCTAGCATACAAGGCATGAGAGAAAATGTGAGAACGGTGGAGATGAGAAAATAAATCTAGTGAACAAGCATCTCCTAAAGAGAAATCTTCATTACGAAAAGACTTCGTTAGAGACGCAAAAAGAGACCTAGAACCAGTATGACAAGCTATAGGTAAAGGTATTGGATATACTCGTGAGAATCTAATCCAGCCAGCAATTGAAAGAAAGACTAATCAGTGAAATTGGGAACGTAGAATGCCAGAAGCTACAGACCCTGTTGAAATAGAGAATATTAAATGAAAAATAAACAAGAAATCATGAGAAATAACAAATGCAGATACTCCAGAGACAAGGCAGAGGGTAACTAATACATTATGAAGATTGTCTAACTCAGATAGAGAGATGTTCTCACAGCAGAAAGACTTATGACAATTAAGTAAAACAATCAGTGAGAAGCTAGAGAAACCTATTATGGATACAGAAGACTCTATTCTGGGGAAAGACCCATCTCTTGTGACAAGGAAATTTGTAGAAGAAAAATATTGATGACAAGAGTTAATAGCTGAAGATTCAGCTTTATGAGAAGTCTCTTCTATTACATGACCTGCTGCTAGATGAGATGTTGTTAATAAAGCATTCGACAGTTTCTTCGACATGGCTAGAAAGACTGAGTGAACGAAGAGTGTAGAAACATCTGCGATGGAGAACCTATATAAGAAATACAATAGCTGAGCATGACTCACTTCATTAGAGTTATACCAATTGGCAAGGTATTTAACAAGAAAATTTAGAGTATTCCAGAGAGATTGAAGCTGAACTATTAGAGACACAGTATCCGCTAAATATATAAATGATTTGAGAACTGCAATAAAGAATATAGCAAAAGACAATGTCAGAGAAAACTTATGAGCTGAATATGCAGATTACCTGGATATACTGGATAAGTTCTATTGAGATGCTGCAGTAACTAACGACTTACTCTCAAAGAGATTCACTGACGCATTGAGAGAAGAAAATACTGTACCTAGCAAGAACTATGCACAAGAAAAAGTTTCTGGAATCCCAATGACTGTAACTCAGATTAAGAATATGTGAAAGGACATTCTTGGATGAGGTAGCAAGAATACACCATATTCAGTAAATAGTGAGTTAAATTATAAACTTAAACTATGGGATGAGGATTTCGACATGTTATGAAGAAAGTTAGATTGACCTTCATTAGAAGACATAATCAAAGAGGTAGAGAAACTTAGTGAAAAAGAATTAAGTGCATTAGATGCGGAAGGTAATCCTGTCATTAAGAATAGACAGAAATATCTGGATTATAATAGAAAGAATTTAGAATACTTATTTAAAGCTCTAGGTTATGATGAACAAGTTATTAACGAAGTAATTGAACAATCTTTATTCAGAGAATGAGAGTTCTCTAGTTGAAAAAGAGTAGATTTCTTATGAAGAACTAGATGAAAAAAGTGAAAATAATCCTTGACTTTTTATTTGAGAATAATATAAATCAGTTGTATTTATAACCTAACCTTATACAATCATGATTACATTACTATTAGTATTAGTGCTTTTGGACACTATTATCCCTGTTTCAATTCGATGAGCGATTAACGCAAAAGGATTCAAAGAAGACTTTAAACGTCGAGAGAAAAGGACAGAACAAAGGTAAGTCAACGAAATAAAGAGAAAGGACTGAGCAATCAGTCTTTTTTCTTAAATTCAAAATTGTCCACTATCTGACTATATTACAGTCAGATTTATTTTCTATTATTAACCTATGGAAGTAAAGAGTGTATACATGGATTTACAGGAGTGAAAGAAGAAAGGGAATGTATGGAAGTTAGAGAGTGAAGCGTTCAAAAAACCAATAGAAATAAAAATCTGATTTGAGAACAGTGAAATAGCAGAACTGAATGCTAGGTTGGATGACTTGGATGCAAGAGTACGTCTTTGAGCTAGTCTTTCTAGGGACTTATGAGACGAAATGAGCATCAATAACGACGAACACAAGGACATTAAAAGACTAATCTGAATAAATGAGAAAATAATCCAAGAACTATGAAATAAACTAGAAGAAGAAAGGAGTGAAAGAAGAGAGCTACTGAAGGAAGTAGCAACACTAAAATCAATGGTAGAATTGCAAAACTGAACAATTCTCCGCATGCAAGAACAAGTGAAGCTCTTAGAGAAAAAGACAACGAAACAACCTAGTGTTTTCCATGACAAATGTTTCATTTCTTGAAGGGAATCTAGTGGGATTTGAGTGTTCAATGTAGAGGATGGGGATTACCTATTAATAATGAAAATAAAAATCTGAGAGCACAACGAATATGTTATTAACGAGGATGAGTTGTTTATGGATAAAATCCATGTTGAAGGACAGCATTATGTTCCATTCTATAAACTAGAGTGAGGTACAGAGTTAGATACTCCTACTGCTACTATATATTATGATTTAATCTTTATGCCAATCTAATGTACGTATATGTAAGTGAAAAGTGAAACATAATAATGAGGAGTAGCTTTAGATGGACATGAATGCAGAACAAGTACAGGGAGTATAACGTAGCTTATAAAATGGAGGATAATCTAATCTTCGAATGAGGGAGGGTTATTAAATATGAGAACTCTAAACAATATATAGAGGATTCTAATAGGTACCATCTAACAAAAGAATTAGAGAAAACAAAAAAGAAAAATTCTGAGCTTACCACCATAGCCAATGCTAAGATGAAGAAGGACCTAGAGTTGGAGGTTAAGTGACAGGAACCAGACGAATATAATAAAAAGATTTATTTATTAAAAAATATGAAATGATTGCAACATTCGTGATGAACTGAGAACGAATAGAGCTCCCATTAGACATCGGTATTGAGAAAGAAAAGCTCTCAGACAGGATTACTAATGGAGACAAAGTAACAGACAGTTTCTGAGCTTTATACGATTCTCTATGTATAACAGCAGACGAGGATAACGCAAGTTCAGTTCTAGTTTCAGACTACACAGAGGACAAGCAAGTGAACGACTGAAACAGAGCAGACTTTATAGAGTTGAATCCTAGTGCTGAGTTACATCTTCCATGGAACAGACAGGTCCAAGCATTAAACAGACCATTCGTTATGTGACAGGCTGGAGATGTAATCAAAGTGGTTGCTAGATAGCAATCAGATTTATTTATTATTTTATTAAACAATGGCTAATTTAAAAAGACTATGGGACACAGAAAAAAAGAGAGTAGTGTTCACAGAATGACCAACAGGACATCAATGTCAAGTATGGACTAATGATGACTGAAGTAAACTTTATATATACGACATGGCTCAATGGTTAGTATATAATGGAAGCAATCCAGCTAAAACATTCTGACCATCAGACTGGGTAGCAATGACGGATGACATGGTAGGATTCTACGACACAAACGTACCTACTGAACTTTATAACTGGGACAGTGGAGATGAAGCTGCATATAGATTCTTAAATGGAACTACTGTATTACAAAGCTGAAAAGTAGATGAATGAGAAACTCCAGAATATACAGGAGACACTCCTACTAAGAGTTCATCAGTTCCTTATGTAGAATATGAGTTCACATGATGGAAGCCAACAGTATGACCTATCTACAAGAAAACTGATTTCAAAGCACAATTCAGTACAACAGAATATCCTATTGTGAATGAATGTGATGCTACTTCCGAACACTCAATAGAATTATTTTCAGATGAAATAGAGAGTATTATTACTGTCGATAAAGAGACAGACCCAGAAACTGGAGACCTACAGATAGTTGTAAATCCACAATGAATATTTGAAGATGATTTTTATTTTAATGAGTGAGTTAACGAAAATGTCTGGAGTTATGCTTTATGAAATATTTATATGTACGCACTAGAAAAACTACTAGAATATGCAGGTGACCATACAGCATTACCAAATGAAATCTTTAGTGCAGCTCAGACTTTGTATACTACTCCTACACAAGCTAACGCAGAAGCATTAACTCTTGCTATTAGGACTTACTTTGGATTAGATAATGAGATAGAAATTAGTTCAGAATCAAGTTGATGATTCTTCAATGGAGTAGTTTCTTATGACATAGAATTAGATGCAGGTACATGAGAAAATGAAGTAGTGCCATTCTCTTCATATAGTGACGATGATTGAATAAATGGATTTATAGGTGTTATAACTACTATTGCTGAAGCGGCATTTGAAAAAGCATTTGTGTCAGCACCAGAAGGAGTAGATGAATGAGTGTTCACAGATGCTGCAATGGCATTAATTAATGCAATATACTTGAATCCATCCGATGCTAACAAAACTACATTAGCAACAGCAATTACTGCTTATTATAATGACGAATGACCAGCATTAGTAACATGGAACGAACCAGAACCAGAGACTCCTACAGAGACTCCAACAGAGCAAGGAGAATAATTTATATTTAAACTAAAGTACAATGGCAACAAGAGTCGTAGAGTGAAAGAAGCCATATACATGAGGTAAGGCTATAGAGATTGATGAAAATAAAGTTATTAGCCTTAGACTAAGAGATGAAAATAATCTGATTATCTATGACGAAGGAGACGATGAAATCTATGTAGATTTACAACTCAAAGATTGAATCAGACCTACTGACGCTTTCCCTGTATGAATTACTACAGGGAGAGTTTTAGTAGCAGATGACTGGGACATTACTGGTACACTCATCTGTGCTAAAACTACTAGTTGAGACAACATCAAACTCCTATATGGAGACGATGGTACTCTTTGGATAGATAACTGAACATGAACGTTCAAGCAGATTTATTTCAAGTCTGACGTAGACCAACTACTGCAGAATCTTAGAACTTATGTAAATCAGCAACTGGCTTTAAAACAAGATAAACTAGTAGCAGGGGATAATATAAACATAGACCCTGCAACTAATACAATTAGTGCAGATATACCACCATTGAGTAGATTCCTCTCTCTTTGGGATTGTACAACATGATTACCAATCAGCTTCCCTGCTTCTGTCCCTTTTGATTATATTACATGAGACCATTATCTAGTAGAGACAGTATGAACTACTAACTATAGACCATCTGGTTCTCAATACACAGGAGTGGCAAGTACAACAGTAGAAACAGATACAGGTATAGCGGTATGAGATTTATATATCTATGATGGTACAGTATGGTTACTACAAAAGAACTCATGATGAGCAGTAGTAAGTTTTTCTAATATAGTATGACAACCAACAGATAACACGGCATTGGCTAATGAATTAAATACTAAAGCTAATACTACTGATGTCCTAACAAAGACAAACGCTACAGCCTATACTCCATCATGAAACTATAATCCAGCTACAAAGAAATACGTAGACGACAGAGACACATACATTGGAAGTTCTGCACCTACCTCAAACTTGGTAGAATGAAGACTATGGTACGACACAACAAATGACAAATTAAAAGTATATGATGGAAGTCAATGGAACGAAGTTTGATGAGGATGAGCTTGGGGACAAATAACAGGTACGTTATCTAATCAGACAGATTTACAGACTGCTTTAGATAATAAACAAGATGAGCTACATGACTGAGTAAATACTTCAATAGCAGACTGACCAGAATATGCTGTTACAACAGAGAGCGACATGAGATGACCATGTCCTTCTGGATTCCATGTGCCTTTGAAAACGGAATGGCAATCTGTTGTTAATATATGGACAGCTTTAGGTGGTTGAAGCTCTGATTGAACAAACTTCTGAAAAAATCTGAAATTACCTTTTGCAGGTAATCGTGGATATAGCGATGCAACTATTACTAATGTTGGTTCTTATTGACGTTATTGGACTGCAACATATATAAGTACTACAAATGCTAGTGATTTGGATTTCTCTGCCACTAGTATTAGCTATAATGGTAGTGACTACCGTACATACGGTTGTGCTATACGTTGATTTAAGAATACTCCTGTGACACCTACTGAAACATGGACTATGTTATATTGAACTAGTATAGCAGCATGATGAATATTTTGGGATTCAACTGACTGACTTATTTCATTAAGTTCAGACTGAAGCACTTGGATTACAATAGCTGACAAGAACTTATGAGCTACTGCAGTTTGGAACTACTGAGACACATTAACAGACGCTAATTGTGGTAATATATTTCAATGGGGTAATAACTATTGATTTGCACATAGTTGAAGTGTAACTAGTTCTACTACGAGAGTAGATGCTAGTACATATTGACCTTGAAATTACTACTCATCTAGTACATATATTAAATATAGTTGAGATTGGTCTAATCCATCTAATAACAATCTCCGATGATGAGTTTCTCAATGAACTTCTATAAGTAGAAATCCAACATGAAACACAGTACTTAGAGTAAATGCTACACCTTCAATAGGTTCATCTGCTCCATCTTATCCAGAGAATGGAACTATGTGGTATGACACTTCTAGTAATACTTTGAAAGTATACGATTGAACTAACTGGAATGTAACAGGAGCTGAGAGTAATACTAAGACATTCTATCTGGCATGAACTACATGAACAACAAACATAGCAACAGCACAAGCTGCTTATGATTGGTATGCTGCAGGTAAGAATCCTATAGTAATATATGATTGAGCAAATTATACATACTACCAGGCAAGTTCGTCTTCAATATATTTTGCTGGTAATAAATATAGTTATTCTACAACAAGTTCTGGAACAACAACGCAATACTATTATGTACGTTTTACACTAAGCTCTGGGACAGTTACTGGAATATATACTGGAACATACTGAATGGGATGAAAATACTTAACTACAGATAATACCACATCATATACTCCATCGTGAAATTATAATCCAGCTACAAAGAAATATGTAGATGACAGAATGGCAACAAGGCTTGAAGGAAAGATTTATTATCTTGATGCGAGTGAAACTAACTTAGGTATATCCAGTGACACTATGGGTGAAATATGTTGAACGTTAGATGGTGGAGCTGTTATTCTAATGATGAACATTTCTTCTACCTATTCAACTATGAGGGATGGATATTACTACGTCACAAAATACGTAGAACAAGGAGACGCAGACGACACATATGACATTTATGCTGTTAATTTTGGAGAGACTTATGAGGACCAAATATGTAAGGTGCATATTATAATAACGGACCAAATGACTGATGCGTCTATTGATGAGTTTGACGTTTCATATGTATTTAGGTCAGATAATTCTGTTTCTTGAAAGACATTAGTAAAGAGCGGTACTGGAGTTAATAGCTATGGATGGCAACGACCATGAGCATACAGTAGCACAACAGCTCCAACTTCTCCATCAAGAGGTACACTTTGGCGAGACAGAACTAATAACGTAGTTAAGTTATATGATGGAAGCAGCTGGCAGACTTATTATCCTAGCAACGCACCAATCCAAGTAGTGAGTGCGTTACCAGCGACTCCAACTGCAGGTACAGTTTACATAGTAACTTCATAAGAATGAGCATATATGTATGAAGCCAACCAATCCAGAGTCTGTATGTGTGGGTAGATAATCCATTTACCCCTACAGCAGATACACTGGCATATTATCCTTTGACATCTGCTACAACATACAGCGACCTTAGTGGGAACAATCATACCCTCTCAAAAAGAAGTGGATGAGCAGACCCTACATTTTGAACATATAACTGAGTGGACTGTGTTTCATATAGTTCATACTGATGATTAGAATGCTCTATTTCATTTGACACTAGGACGGCACAATTTACAATGCTAGCTTGGGTGTATATAGATTCAAATGTTTCTACTTCATTATACAACGCATTAATGTGATTCACTAATGCGAACGATTATTATCTGGCTACAACTGGAATCTGGTACAAAAGATGAACTGGATTATCTATATGACAATGGCGATGAGGTTGGGAAACTATAGTAAGTGCTGATTGTGTTGGTTGGCATCTAATTGGATTCACATCGAATAACCAATCATGTATTATGTATAGAGATGGAGTACAGATAGCTACTAGAACTCAAGATGTTAGGCAGGCATCAACTGTACTATGTATACCATATTACAGGACTTCAGCAGATGGTGGATTTACAGGATGAATGTCTAACGCAATAGTAGAGACTAAGGTATGGACAGCAAAAGATTTCTTAGATTTCTATAATGCTACGAAATCTGCTTACCAATCATAATTTTAATTCGTAATCATAACCAGATGACAAAATTAATAAATCTCCTAAATGACTTCTGTGCTTCAATAGGATTATGACCAGAGTGGGATGAAAAGAGATTAAATATGGCAAAGGAGCAAATAGTAGAGAGATGAAAAAAATTCTTTAAGTGGTGCATAGATAACTGACATATAGAGAAAATTGAATCGGAATCTAAAGACTGACCAGATATAAACGATTATATTAAGTACATAGCAACGACAGAAGACCCTGTAAAGACTTTATCTGACATGATTAAATAATATGGTATGGAAAGAAATAAAAGAGGTATATGTATGAAGCACTAAAGTACGACCTACTATATTGACATGAGTATGCTTTACAGCAGAAGATGCTGGTGCTACAATAGCTCTAACTAAAACTGGTTCTCCTACAAGTGTTACAATAGAAACAAGTACAAATGGATGAAGTACATGGTCTACATATACCATTTGAAACACTATAACTCTAACAAATGTTTGAAATAAAGTATTGTTTAGAAACGCATCTAGCACTACTACTAATTTTTCTACAAGTACAAATGCCTACTATAAATTTACTATAACATGAGGGAAGGCATGATGTAGCTGAGATGTTACTTATTTATTAAATAAAGAGGGATGAGTAGATACAATACCTAACACTTATTGCTTCTATTATTTATTTTATAATGCAACAAATCTTACAACTCCACCAGAGTTGCCTTCAACTACTCTAAAAGGTCATTGTTATAGGTCTATGTTCTATGGATGTTCTTCATTAACAGCGTCACCAAGTTTGCCAGCTACTACTCTAGCTACATATTGTTATGCTAGTATGTTTCGTAATTGTTCTGCGTTGACAACAATACCAAAACTACCTGCTACAACGATGGCAACTTACTGTTGTAATGCTATGTTAAGGGGTTGTTCATCGGTAAAGTTTTCATCTACACAGACCTGAGATTACCAAACGGCATATAGAATACCTACATCATGAACAGGTAGTACAGCAACTAGTTGGAATGCATATATGTTTACTAGTACATGATGAACATATACATCAGACCCATCAATAAACACAACATACTATACAAGTAATACAGTGGTATAAACAAAAAAATAAATCAGAATTTTAATTCTCTTTAATATACAAATGGCAGTAAGAATAAAAGATTGAATGATTCCTTATACATGATGAATAGGAATAGAGATTACAGATAATCATGTAATCAATGTACTACTCAGAGCCATGAATAATCTAATCATGGTAAATGAAGATAGGGAACTATACGTAGACTTGCAGCTACCAGACTGAATCCAGCCAGATGATGATTTCCCAGTAGGAGTCACTACAGGTAAAATCCTAGAAGAAGACTGATGGGAAATGAATGCAATCATCCTTAACTGGAAGACTACTAGTTGAGACTACGTCAGACTTATATATTGAGTAGATTGAAACTTATACTATGACCCAGGAACTGGGGAATGGATAAAGTTAGCAACATACTCTATGATTGAGAATCTAGTATTAGATACTAATACTAAGACATTCTTCCTAACATGAAATACATGAGCAGATAATATAGCACAGGCACAGGCTGCAGTAGATTGGTTTCTTGATTGAAAAGAACCTATTATATCCTTCGATAATAAAATCTTTCTACTAAGTGCTGCAGTATGAGACCCACTTACTCAACTACAATTCTTCTCAAAAATTGCGACTACAAGTTCAGGTTACAACGTAACATACATTTGACAAAGGGTATGACAGATTAACGTATCTGGTTGAACAGTAACAAGTATATCTTTTGATGCTTTAAGTCGTGTTTGAAGTTTCCTAGATACCGAAACTAATTATAATACTGCTTACACACCCCAATATCCATGAAGTCCAGCTACTAAGAAATATGTGGACGACTGATTAGCATTAAAGCAGGATATACTAACTCCATGAACTAGAATTACTATAGACCAAAATAACGTAATCAGTGCAGATATTACTGGTGTATTTATTTATAAGTGAAACGTAACAGACCCATCTGCATTACCTAGTTCATGACAAACAGTTGGAGACTGTTGGATTTCAGAATCAGACGACTTAATGTACGCCTGGGATGGAACTCAATGGAATCAGATATGATGAACGTCAATAGACCTTAGTCCATACTTCAATAAGAATACAGACACATCAGATAACATTACACAATGAACTCAAAAGCTATTTGTAAATCAGACTGAAAAGAGCTATTGGAATGCTAAACAAGACGCATTAACTGCTGGAGATAACATAGATATTACTAACAACGTAATCAGTGCAATAGTTCCAGTATATACAGGAGGAACAGCAATAGATATAACTAATAACATCATCTCTAATGAGAAACCATTTGACCCAGAGAATGCTGGTACTTTAGCACAGGTGTTAAAGAAAACAAGTACAGGGTATAGATGGAGTGACGAAGTAGTATGATTTGACCCAGAAAACGCAGGTACTACTGGACAGGTTTTGAAAAAGACAAGCACAGGATACCATTGGGCGGATGAGAGCTGATGAGGATGAGGTGGATGAGGATGAGGTCAAACATATACATGATGAAGCGGTATTACTATTACACCTAGTAATGTAATCAATAACACTAAACCATTTGACCCTGCAGGTTCATGAACTAATGGACAAGTTCTTACTAAGACTACAGCAGGATATACTTGGGCAGACCCTACAAATGTAATGAGCTGGTCAGTAGAAACTGGGGAGAGCATTTCATCATCTGTACTAGAAGAAATAGTTAGATGGTTGATGGCTAATAATGACAATGGAGCAATCCTAAAGGATGCTACAACTAGAGACACATACATCTACCAGAGCAAGACAACTGACGATGACGATGTAATCTTCAAATTCATAGGAACGAAATTCAATTCAGAAAGGTACGTTTCTCAGAACTGAGATTACACAGTAGGATGGGAGAACTGCATAACTATTACAGTAGACACATCTTCAGAGCCATTTGCATACTCATATACAGTAGGACATAATGACGATGAGGATACAGAGAGAAACTATATATCTGTAGAATGAGCAGGATACCAATATCCATATATGCCTACGCAACCATACCAGCCAGCTACGAAACAGTATGTAGACCAGGTTGCAGCTGGGACAGTAAGTACACCAGCAATAACGAATAACACATCTGGAACTACTACTACATTACAGCAGGAGCGAGCATGAACACAGGCAGAATATAATGCTTTATGAGGATATACAAACTGAGTAATTTATAACATAATCGGTTCATAATGGCTATAAAGATTAATGGGAAGGACTTAGTTAAGAGAATTATAAACTGACAAGAGGTAAGTAAGGTCATTCTGAACGGTAGTCAGATTCGACCTACTTACCAACAGTATGTTAATTACCACGTCGTCTCAAACTTTGCATGATGAGGTGGTTGAGGTGGTTGAGGTGGAGGTTGAGCTCCATCTTGACGAACCAATAACTGAGGAGTATTCGGTGGTCATGGAGTAAGTAACTGAGGTTCTGGACAGGTAGTAAACCAAAAATATAATGGTTTACCTTCTCTAAAGAATGCAGTTAAAGTCGAGATTATATACCAGGTTTATTGGGACCTTTCAGAGATTACTACTCCATTTGACGCCACACTTCTAAGGAACCAGAATAGAGAATACTATACGAAGGTAGTAAGTCAACGAGAGCAGATATTTGGATGTTCTAGCGACATAACAGCTTCACTAGAAGGAGCATCAGCTGGGACGTATACCATTTCTACTACGCTTGACCTAGAGCATAACGAAGCTACACAGATAATAGAAGGACCAAATGGGTTCCGCTCGGATGTGGGTTCCTATACATTAAACGGTACAGAGATTGCAAATATAAGGAACTGTAATGAGTTCGTAATATACCTAAATAATGGTATAAGTCTCTCACAGGTAGATTTCTATATATACAACGCAGAGCCTACGCCACCTCCTAAGTTCTATTATGATTTTACAAATAAGACTAAACAAGCTGTAGCGACATTCTGGGATATGGACTCATACGGTGATTATGAACTTAATACTACATACTGATTATGAGCTACGAATGGTACTAATAAACAACTATGGAAAAGTTTAGATTTATCTGAGGTCACAGACAAATTTAAGGTAACTTTAAATGTTCATCAATGAGACAGTACCCCATGAGTCTCTAGAAATTTTGGTTTTTTGGGGTATGGTAGCTACATATATTTATGGTACACAATATGATTTGACCAAGTGTCTATACAATCTGGTGCAACGTCACATTCATTTAATCTAGCAACTGTGCTTCCAAATACTACATTATCTAAATTGGATATATTATATGATTTTAATAGCCAAGATACTACAATTACACTTTATTGAGCAGACTGAACCAATTATAGATATATCTGAAGCAATGAATCATCATCAACTTTATTAGAGATGGTACAAGATATATCTTCAGTAGCTTTGGAACCATGAAAAACATGGTTAAAAGACATAACACTTGACTGGTAATTTTATTTCAACCTTCAAACTAGAAAATGACAGAAGCAGAAGGATTTGCATTTAATATAGCAGGATGAATAAGTCTAGGGATGATTCTGGAATACTTCTGAATGACACAAGAAACATTAATAATTCTGACTGTAATGTTGGTACTAGACCGAGCATTCTGAGTTATTAATGCTTACATCCAGGGTACTCTACAATCCAAACTGATGGTCTCTGGTCTAGTAAAGAAACTGACCAGACGAATGCTACCATTCATCGTCATAGCAATAATGAGATGAGCAGGATTCGAGAAAGTGGACCTAGTTTCTACCTGCATACTATCCATTCTCATAGTAGCTGAAGGATATAGTGTAATCTGACATATTTACTCAATCAACTACTGAAAGCAATTAGCAGAGATTGACGCACTTAAACTTCTAATAGAATGGATAGCAAATCTGCTTAAATCAAAAGCAGAGGAGACTTTACCTCCTAAAGATGGAGAATGAAACGAGAATACAAAATAGCACACTTCCCTAGGGAGAACGAACGAGCAATCTTCAGAAAGTATGAAGACATGGTGCAATGGTTAAGTTCACAGATGGTACGAACCGCAAAGAAGCAACGAGCCATGAGATTCCTACATGAGCAGGATTGCGTTTCAGCTTTATCTGTTATTAAAATGTCCAAATGAGAATTAAAAACAGAGGAAGAATATATAGAGGAGAAAATAGGAGAAGCAAAAAGAAAAAAATCTTGGTCTGATTTCTAATACTAGTAGCCATTCTTATTCTTTTATATCCACTTGTAGTAAGGTAAATGTGAAAGAGAGAGAAGAGCTACAATCTCCATCATCGGTTACCAAAGTCAAGATGATGAGACACAAACGATTTAAACTGTGAGATGATTAGAGTAACTACCCATGACGCTATACATACATTATTTGCCAACGAGATATTCCCAGAGCAGATAGTCAGACTAGTGAATATGAGCAGCAGGGTGCTTAGACCAGAAGTAGTACAGGAACTAATAGAGACCCTAACATGTAGGGATATACATAATCCAGAAGACTGGTATAAAGAGTGAGTTTTATTCTTACCTAAGAAATATAGATGGAGAAATACAGATACGGAGTAGATGACAAATGTAGGTATAACTTATACCTAGAATCATGTTCCAGATGTTTATTTGAGAACTTATGTATGTTTGAGAAAAATCAAGACGCTTTACATTCTAAAGAAAATAAAGATGTATCCGTTTGACAAGAAACTAACGACAACTAAAAAGAGTGCATGAAAGAATCCATGTACTGGTATAGTTATTCATCATACAGCAGGATGAACATTTGAATCCAACATGGTCTACTTATCTAGTAGTCCAGCAAAAGCAAGTGTTCATTTCGTTATATGAGAGAATTGAGAAGTAGGAAAAATCTGAGAGCCATTCGATGTCCTCTGGCATGCAGGGAACGGTAGCCGATGAGGATGTGAGAATGTGAATACTAAATTCCTAGGAATAGAGGTAGTCTGATTCTGAGAATATAATATCCATCAACTAGTCAGACTTACTGACCTTGTAGAATACCTCATGGGGAACTTCCCAATTGACAGGAACAACATAGTGAGACATAGTGACGTTACACAGGATAGGAAAATAACTAAGGAGAGGATATTATGGGATTGAGTTAGACCAGTAAAGAAGAGGGACATAGGTTTACCATTCTTTGTGGATAATCTTCACTTCAAGAAATGGAGAGACCAACTAGTTCCTAGGAAGGATAGTCGTTTTAATTAAAAAGAGGGAACCTAATCCCTCTTTTTATGTTTAGCATGTTTTTCACAGTATTTTCTATTAAGTTCATCGTCTACTATTTTCCTACATTTTAGGCAATACTTTCTGTTGGCAATTTTTTGGATTTCTTTGCCACATCTTTCGCATTTGATTGTTCTCATCATCACATATAATAAGATTTTAAAATCTTTGCTATCTCTACCATCCTTTCTAGATTCTGTTCCTCTAATGCTGATAGCTCATTGAGTTCTTCGTGAAGTTTCATAACTTCTTCTTTAGTCATCACTAAAGTAAATAAAATAAATCTGATTAGTCATAAAGTCATTCTTCATAGATATTATCTGTTCTTAGTTTATCTATCTGCTTTCTGTATTTCTCATTCAGCTTTTCTTTCCTATCTAACCACAGCTCTAAAGTCTGATTTTCTTCTTTGAGTTTCTCTATGGTATAGTTTAGTCATTTAATCTCTCATTCAAGACTAGCTACCTTTATATTCAGATTTTTATTTTCTTCTTCTAACTTAGCACATTTCTCTTGTCGTATTCACTGTACTGCCCAAGCATTCTCTAAATCTTTGTTTCTCATTCTCTCCATAGGTAAATAATATAAAAGTCTGATTACTTCTTCTTACTTGTCTCTCCAATTCCATAAGTGTTTCTTATGTGTCCTAAACCATCTGAAATAATATTCAAACGGTCTTTCCTTTCAGCCTTTTAGTTCTTCATCTACTTTCTTCCTGCAATCTCAACACCATAATTTTCATGGATAGATTCGTTGTCAGCATTTTCTACAATAGTTAGCATATTTCATACATATATCTTACATAATAAATTCTAAAGGCTAGCCACCCCTAGCCAATGTGTGTCTCTTTTACTTTTACTATTATACCCCATTAGAGTGGTAATGGACGGGACTTCATGAGGCAAATTTACAGCCCTCTATACATCTCTGCATAGACTACCCTCTCAGACTTCTTCCCCTGTGGCTTGTCCACTTGGCTCGGCAATGAGACTCCGCATTAGCTTACTGTTAAACTTAATTCCCAACTAATCCATACTCGGAATATCAGCAGCTCTATTATGATAATCAGAATTACTTTTTTCATTATAGCTCTTTAAATAAATCTGGTAAATACTTCTTCTCCACTATATACAGCAACGACTTCCCTCAATCTCATCATAATGTCTGTGTGTGTGGAATATCATTCAGTGCATATATAAGCTCTCATCTATCTTGATAGTAGAACCTATCTCCCAGATGATAGACTATATAATCAGCCTTACTAGAGTAGATTCATGAAGGTTTACCATTGCACCTGACCTCGAATCAAACATTACCTGTCTTCTCAGAAATCATATCATCTTTTACTTCAAATGTACGAACCACATTTCTCCCTAGCTTCTCAAATTCTATCTTAATATCCCAGTCTTTGAATTGTTCATTAGGTGCAAACTCTAATCTAAGCAAACCCCAATCAATCAACCTTTTAGCGAACTCTTGTTCGGTCTTTTTTCATTTCTTTAAATCGTCTTCAAACATGTCTAATCTTCTACTAAATAAACCTTTACATACACCAGTCATCTGCTTAGTGGTGCTAACTGCTTGAACGCATGAGATGATAAATCTATTACTCTATCTTCTCTAGCTGGTCCATAGTCATTATGATAACAAGTTATGCACTTATCATCAGAACAGACTTTATAAGTCTGATAACGCTCATAGATTCTCAATGCACAAGTATCATGGTCTTTACTCCAAATCTTCTTCACTCAATTTATATTCAGAGAGTAGTCATACCAACTAGCCCATCATTCATATAAAGGCTGTTCAATCTGTTGAGTGGATACTTGTTCCACTGGACTATAATCGAAATCATAATCCAGTGGTTTGATAACGGTAGTACCTAGCATTATTCATAGTATTCCTATCATTCTTCATCATTAAGTAATAAATCTTTCAAATCTGACATCCGTTGGCCTACAATCTTCTTTTGAGTTTCTTCTCCGAAATTTTCTTTCATCATCTTTACGGAAATCCTAACTATATTAGCAAGCCAATTCGCAAGCTCTTTTCCAGAACAATCTACTTCGCAATCAGCATTGTCTTCTTTTATATCAAATCTGATATAGCTTTGCTCGTCCTTATTAGGAACTAATCTATCTCGTAAATTCATGGTTAGTCGTTTCAAAAAGGTAAATCGTTTGCAACTTTCTCTAATGCTTTAGCATTCTGATAACAGATTCTCAAATCTGTCTCTTGTTGCTTTGTCATCTTAGCTCAGATTTCTGCTACTCTATTTTTGATTTTAGTAATACAGTCATCTTCATCTAAACAGTCCTGCATAAACTTTGTATTCTGTTTAGCTTTCTCGAACCAGTCTGGCTCTGGATTGCTTGGCATATCTTTAGCCTTAGCTGTATTCTCTGCTTTGTTAATCTCATCTAGTGAAGCAATAGAATCGATAACTCATATTCACATCATTGCTAATGCTCTACCAACAGCACTAGTTTCAGCATTCTCTAATGCACTAGTCTTGTTGATGAATCAGTCTCATCGTTTAGCTTGACTGTATCCAGTGAAATACCTCTCTGGCTTGCTACAATCTGGCATTACTGTAGCTTTGAACACCTCTACTCATGAATCTTCTGTCATAATCCTTTGAGTTACGATTGAACCGTTAGGATAAGTCTCGTTAAAGTAGAGGACTCTATCAGACACAAGTACGTACTTTTTTCACTTAATGTCGATAGCTTTTTCTGTAAGTTGTTTAGTCATTTTAATAATAGGTTAGGGATAAATACTAAAGTCAAATAGCCTGTTTATTGATTATGGACTTGGCTAATACGTCCATGTGTCTCTTGTAGAGTTTCTTCATCTGTTCGTCTCCACAATGGTTGTACCTCAACCTTAGATTCAGATACCTATTTTGCTTGATAATATCATTCATCTCCTTGCATAAGGTATCCATGTCGTTGATTAGTTTCTCGTGCTTAGTCATAGTCATACTCATACTCATATAAATTTTCTTGTTCTTCCAGCTCTTTCTCCAGCTGGTCGTCTCTCCATGCTTCGTACAATTCATCTGAATTGTCGATACGTCATGTGTTGTAAAGCCATTCTCCAAACTCCAGACAATCTCCGTCGTAGTTGAATGGTCGTTGCTCTTTGTTAAAGAGGTCTAAGTCAATTCTTTCCATGTTTGTAATAGGTTAGGGTGTAAAATATCTGAAATCTGATTAGCTGGATATGTAGCAATCAGCTTTCATTCTTTGTATAGCTTAGCAACGTATCTCTTGCCAAGTTTTGAAGGATTCTGTTCTAGTTTGATTATGATTCATTTATCTACTCATCATAACGTCTCTTGAACTTGAAATCCCCTCTGTCGTATTCTATTTCGTAAATGTTTAAGTCTCATCGGTTTCTGTCTTTAAACACATATAAAAGGGTTCACTCATCTTGTCTCTCATAGTTAGCCACGAAGAATGCGTCATCTCATAACTTTCAGCTTCATCTTAATTGTCATATATCTCTCTTCTTCGTTCAGTCTCATAGCTTTTTAAAGTGGTGCAACAGAACCACACACACATTCTCTTGTAAACAGAACTCTACTAGTTTTGAACTTATGTCTGCCGTCTGGTCTGCCTCCGTAGTACCATTTCAAATTACGAATCATAGATTATCGATGAAGAACATGCCGTATCATTTACCTTTCAAATCACGCATTGTGTCAATCAACGTCTGTATATCTAGTTTGTGTCATATATTCACAAATCTCGTCTCCTTGTTTGCGAATCTGTCAAACGCTTCTTCGAATAATGATTGCTTGTAATCTCACCACGTTCATGAGTTTAACTCAGCTTTTGTTATTCATGCTCGTTTGAGTGCATATCTCCTCGCTATGTTCTCTAGCGAATCCTCTAGTACGAAATAACATGATTCTTTATTTCTCCTTGCCATGAATGTCGCAAATGTAGTCTTTCACGCTCATGTTTCTCATGTAAGTATCACTAGCTGTCATCTTGATAACTTTCAGATAGCATTATCTAGTCATTCATCTCCCCATGAGAACTCTGGCTGTTTTAGTAGCGGTGCCGTTGGCTTGTTAAATACCCTCTCTAAATCTAGTTTTACTACCTTCTTTTCTTCTAGCTCTGGGTGGTGTTTCTTCAAATCCTTCGCAAGTTCTTTCCAATCAACCACTCCATACCATTTTAGCCATTGTATCCATGTAGGTCATCATTTATCTGAACTGCCTATCAATCAGTTTCTATCAATCCAACAACCTGTACTCTTGTTATTCACGTATATCTGTTCGGTTCATGCTGTATTCCTTTTGAAGGTTATTCTGTCTCAATTCATTCGTCAAGTTCAGCTAAATTCTTCAAGCATTGTCTTATTGTCTAACTCACTAGCTTTAGTCCAGAAATCATCATTCTCATTCAGATTTTTGTTTAGCTGTTCTCTCTGCTTAACTACTCATGGATTAGTCTCTGTTTGGTTAGGGAAGGCATTTGTCATCTCATCTACTGAATACAACATTCCACAGCTCAAATCATCTCTATACTCCACCATAATTTTCTCTCATTTCTGATGATAGAATCATGGTATCCTTAATACTCTAGCCGTATCGCTACATACTTTAGCGTCTCCATTGTAGTAGTTCTTCAATCATCGGTTTCAGTTAGTGAACTGTTCTTCTGTGAGTGGATTATCTGCAAGGTAGTACAGATGAAATCCATGTACTGATTCTACTACTAGCGAAGGTGTTAATGGTGCATTTCATATCAAATCAAGCTGTTCTTCCTTAGTTCACGTATCAATATCACATATCCATGTTTGAATCATTTTTACGCTCGCCTTATCTCTCTTTCATTCTTCCATAGGATTCACGCTAAAGTAAATCCCATAAGGTAGCAATGATTGTAATTTCTCACATTTCTCCAGATTCTCATCAGTCATAGGCAAGATTCTGGATTGCGATTTTTCGTTTTTATCCTGCTCGTTAAACGTTTGTATCGAACATTTCCTAAAGTTAGGATATACCTTTATTCGTTCGGTTAGGTTTTTATTCATCTTGGTTAGGGGTTTTAAATAAATCTTTTTTGCTTGCTAAATATTGCCTTTCAGTATTGTCATCTCGGTGCATTCATTTCCAACCGTAGCCGATTGCATTATTCACGGCGAAATTAAATCTTTTAGGTATATCTAGTTGTGGTTTGCCATTAGTTATCATTCTTTTGATAACTATCATCTGTTGTAAGAATGATTTAGTAGTGGCGTAATATTCTTTTCTTCATCGTTTAAATTTCAGCCACTCGATAATATCTTCTTCTAGGAATGCTTCATTTATTCTCTCGTCTTCTCTATATGCTTCTACTAGTTCATCTATACTTGGAATTTCGGCGTTCTTTTTTTTAGGTTTAGTATTTCAAGCATTTACTATTTTAGTATTTAAAGCATTTGCGTCTGTTCAGCCACAAGTGGACGAAGCCGTCTCTCGGCGAAGGCAAGAGGTGGATAAGTTGTAGGTAAGACTTGATGTTCTGACTTTATCTTCATCTATTAAATAATTAACTCTAACGTAGTGTCATGTTATTTTCCCCTTTCCATCTTGTATGTTTATGTCATCGACTAGTCCAAGTCTTTTTAGAATGTTTTTTGCATTGCGTAGCCTATCAGCTCATCGTCCCATTCAATTCCTTAAAAACTCGTTTAATGTGTACGTCTGATTTGTCTGTTGTATTCTTGCTTGTTTCATGAGCTTAAAATATAACGCAAATGCGTCTGGTCAATTTTTTCATCATTCTTCCATTATTCTGTCATAAGTATAACTAGTTATTCAGAATAATTCGTTAGCGTCTAGTACGTGCATTCGTTATAGTAAAATAAATAAAAAGGGGATAAACGGACGCTCATGTTTATCCCCTTTATATATCTCAATAGACTACTTAGTTCATCTTTTGATTCATTTTAGGTGTAAGCGTCCACAATGTGTGTAATCTATTGTAGTCAGCTCACTATCTCTATTTGTCGTAAAGAAAAAGCCGACTACTGTTAAGTAATCGACTTTCTCAAATCATATGATTTGGGAGGGGTGGGATTCGAACCCACGACCTTATCCTTAAGAGGGATCTGCTCTACCGACTAAGCTACACTCCCATGAATGCGACTTAATGTATACGGATTCTGATTTAAAATGCAATAAAAATTAAGAGTATTAAAAAGGCTGACTTCGTTAGGAGTCAGTTTTTTATTTTAGTGTAGATGTCATTCTGAGCGTTAGCGAAGAATCTTAGGTGTATACCAATAAGACACACAAGATTCTTCATTTCACTGCGTTCCATTCAGAATGACAGTATAAAATTACTATAGAATTATCTATCAATAAGGGTATAATATATTTTGCTAAAAATTTTTAGCACTTTCTTTTATTTCTTATTGTAACGCAAATGAAATCATCAACGCTAAAACGAGTGGCTCTATGTGTTCTATTACTCATCATTGGCGGAATTTGATGATACCTTTTGGCAAAT
>JAEEGL012439791.1_pt1 | contig 44149 bp, 30 predicted proteins | sample 9134231 | NCBI WGS metagenome assembly JAEEGL01 (sample SAMN16246548, study PRJNA631951) | gut metagenome | biome: gut microbiome; feature: rumen; material: fiber-attached | host: Bos | place: Iran: Karaj | collected 2018-10
GTCATCGCTGAAGCTGATGTAGAACTCGATGTAGTCAACCTTTATGCCGTTAGGCTTAGTGTAACCATTCTTGATGATTTTACCATCGGTGATTGTGATTTTATCACCAAAAGGAGTGTCTTCTTCAAAAATAGCTTCATAGTTACCTGGTCCATAAAGGTTCTTGGCATCGGTTGTCTTGAATGTGAGATTGTTCAAGTCAAGATCCACCTCCACCTGATAGGGAACAAAGGAATTAACGTTATCGATAATGTACATCTTGTTGGGAACGTTGGCGGCTGTGTTGCTGGTGGCGATGTTGTAAACACCATCACCGAACCAGTCATTGTCATAGACTTCACCGTTCTCGTCGAGAGCGGCAAATGTAACGTGCCATTCACCTGCAGCCTCCACAGTTGCAGTGTTCTGAACTTCGTCTTTCTCGCATGATGTGAATGCCACGAGCATTGCAATCAGCGCAAATATTGAATATAATGACTTTTTCATAATCTTATTCTCCTTTCTTTTAATTATTCAGGAATAGGAAGTCCGCCAGGAAAGTTTGACTCATCAATAGGAGTGAGAATAGCACCACCGCCAATGTAGTAGTTCAATCTATAGGTAAAGATGCCAGTCTCGGGGTCAAAAACTCCATCATACATCTGCTCGGGATCCTCGGGATCGTAGAAGTAGAAGTCACCCTCCTCAAGGAGTTCAACAGTGTTGTCCTCGTTTAATTGAATAATTGACTCTGCATCGAAGTCATAGGGGTAGCCTGGATATACACCATAGGTGTAGAAACCACAGAGCAAGTCGCTGATGAGGTATTGGTTTTCTTCCAAATACTGAATGCTGATTGGCGAGTTGTAGTAGTGGCGGGCAGCATTTGTCCTGTGCTTGCACTCACCCCAGTAGATGTTGTCGAAGTGGCCAGGGTTGTTAACAAATACAGTACGTGTCTCGTTTGCCACATTGCCATCTTTGTCGGCTACTGAATAAATCACTGTGTAGAAACCAGGAGCGCTTGTGTCAACATTGTTCATCACTTCCACATTGCTGGTAAGATCTTCATCGCCCAGCGCTGCACTGAAGCCTGGTTCTTCATAATCATCCCCCACGCTCAACAGGACGTCACCACCCTCAAGAGTGATAACAGGATAGTAGAGGGTATCAGTCAAGCCTTCGGTGGTCTTGTCGCATGAAGTTAGCGATAAGGCAACCAAAGCACTGAATGCTAAATATTTTAATATCTTCATAATAAAATCGTTTTAAGTATTAACCTTAACTATAATTATTTAGCCCAGAATACAGGTGCATTGTCACCTGGATAGGTTGGAGTGTTCTGGTTGCGGTTAGCCGATGACTCAGCGTATGGGAACCTCTGAAGGATACCAGTAAGTGCTGGGTTACATTTGATTGGGCGATAGAGTTTACCTGGTTCTACTAATTCAGGGTGATATTGTCCAGTAGCCTCGTTATAAACGTTTTCTCCCTTTACGCTACTCATTTCTGGATAACCCAGACGACGCATCTCGCACCAAGCCTCGAAGCTATTGTAACCCGAGAGGTCAACCCACTTCTGGATACCAATGGCTTGCTTGTAGTTGTTCACGTCGAGTGGATATTGTGCAATAGCATCTTCGGCACCTGAAGCACCAACCTTGCTGAACGAAGCGTTGATGGCTTTAGCAAAGTATTCTTGTGCTTTGCTAGCGTTCTTATTCTTTGCATAGTACTCACAAATGAGGAAGTTGATTTCCGAAACACTCATCAGCACAACGGGATCGTTGAAGTGTGCGTTTGGACGGCACCATTTAGCAACACCAAACTCAGTGGGATTTGTAGAGAAGTTAGTACCACTCACACCACCAGCATACTGATTGCTGCCATTAGGTGAGAAGTAAGCAGAGAGACGTCCATCTACGAATCCATCGCTTGGCACGCTCATAGTGTTGAGCAGAGCAACGTTGAGGATGATGTTCACTTGCGAAGCACCATAGCTAGCAAATGCGTCTTCCAAGTAGAATGGGTTGGCTTGACCTGCCTCGTCCTTCCAGCAACCAGCAAACTGCACGTCCTTGGTTGGGAAGTTGTCCTCGTCGATAAGAGCTGCAATCTGGCTGTTTACGTCCTTAGCACCGCTCTCACGAGTGAGGATGCGGAGTTTCAGAGCGTTGGCAAACTTAATCCAGTCTTTAGCAGTGCCTCCAGGGAAGAGGATGCTAGTACCTACTTGGTCGCTAGCTTTCACTTTGCTAAGAGCGTCGTCAAGTTCGGCGAGAATACCGTCATAAATTGCTTGTCCATCATCATATTTAGGAGTGAGGTTGCTCAGGTCTAATGCCTCAGAGTAAGGAACCTCTCCATAGCAGTCAACAAGCACTTGATAGGTGAAAGCACGTAGCACAGCGGCAGCAAGGTAATTGCCCCACTCTTCATTAGCTTTTGCATAATCACGAATGTACTTGATGTTGTTCAAAGCACGTGTGTTGAGCTGACGGTACATAGAGCTTGAGCGTACAGCACTCTGGTTGAATTGGCTGTAATCAAGGTAGTTGCTAGTACCGAACTCTTGTGAGTAGTGCTGTGCAAAGTATCCGCCCACGGTGCGCAGGTAGTCGCCATAGCTGTGTGCGATATTCATCTCGGCAGCAGGCAGCATCATGTCGGGAGTCATATTCTCCTCGGTGGGAGAGTTGGGGTCTTGGTTGATGTCAAGGTAGTTGTCGCATGAGGTAGAAACTAAACCTAGCACCAAAAGACTTGCTAAAAATATCTTTTTCATAATCTTATTCTCCATTAAAAATTAGTACTTAATGCTAAGATTTACACCAAACACGCGGCAGCTTGGGTTAGAGTAGAGCTCACCAAAACCACCAGCCAAGTCGGTACCTGTAGTGGTTGACTCTGGGTCAATGTCATAGTTGCTGCGGGCTGTCCAGGTGAACAGGTTGTTACCAAAGAGTGTGATAGCCACATTGCTCAGCTTAGCAGCGTTAACCCACTTCTTGGGAAGTTCCCAAGTGAGACTCAAGTTGCGCAGCTTAGCGAAGGTGCGGTCAACGAGGTAGTACTCGCCACCTTGTCCAGCACCATACTTGTTCCAGTAATCTTGGAGACCCTGGTCGCTCATAAGGATAGGAGTAGTGTTTGGAACATACTCGTCGCCAACTTTCACAACACTATTAGGAATGATGAATGGGCGACGCTCATTGTATTCAGTAACATAAGCGTTACCAGTGAACTGCATCAAGTTCTTGGTACGAGAGAACATTGTGCCACCGTAGCGAACGTCGAGTTGTGCGCTCAGAGTGAGGCCAAATGCGCTAATAGAGGTGTTCACACCACCAGTCCACTTGTGGTTCATATCCTTGCCAGTGTCAAGTGTCTCGCTGCTGAGAACGGGTTGACCATTAGTATCAACAACTGGGTGAACTACGCCAGCGGCATCGGTATAAGTCTCGGGTAGGTAGGTGTAGTAAGAACCCATGGGCTTGCCTTCCTCGGCATACATGTAAACGGCGTCATCGCCAGCCGAGAAGCTGTAGATGGTAACCTTGCCACCCTCAAGACTTGCGGGCATCGAGAGAACCTTGTTCTTGTTGAGGGCGAAGTTGAAGCCCAAATCCCAACGGAACTTGTCGGTGAGGATTGGAGTGGTGTTAACGAGTAACTCAATACCACGGTTGCGAACCTCACCAAAGTTGGTTACTACAGTATTGTAACCAGTAGCTGGGTCAACAGGAAGGGTAAAGATTTGGTCTTTAGTAACACGGTTATAATATGTGAAATCAATTCCCAAACGAGAGTTGAAGAACATCAGGTTAAGACCTGCCTCAAACTCGGTGGTCATCTCAGGCTTCAAGCTCTTAGAACCAGCTGAAGCAGCAGCCTGGAAGGCGTTAATGCCAGCGAATGGGAAGTTGATGTCGGTGCCGCTGTAGTAACCGCTGGCAAATGCTTGTACGAAACGAGGATCTACTCTGTAAGGATCAGCGTCGTTACCAGTTCTACCGTAGGCGATGCGAGCCTTACCGTAAGTGAGGTAATCGTTGCGTGGAATCAAGCGAGAGAAAATCCAGCTCAAAGTAGCGCCAGGATAGAAGTAGCTGTTGGCGCCAATTGGCAGTGTAGAAGACCACTCGTTGCGGCCGGTGAGGTTCAGGTAAATCATGTCGTCCCAACCCAGGGTAATATCTCCGAAGAGAGCTACCTGGCGACGCTTCCATTGAGTCTCGCCAAGAGTAGAGCGGGTTGCACCGTTGCTCAAATCCCAGAAGCCTGTCTCGAAGGTGAGACCGTCGGTCTGGCCTTCCATTGATGTAGAGTAACGCTCGTTGAGGTTGACACCTGCGATAGCAGCGAGGCTAAGCTTCTCGTCAAGGAAGTTGCGTGTATAGTCGGCAAGGAAGTCGTGGTTAATCTCATAACGGCGTGCGTAAGAGCTGTAAACCCAACCATCCTGGTTCATGTGGCTTGGTGCATAACCCATGTCATCGTTGATGAGAGCGTCATCAAGGGCAATCTGTGGATAACCCACCTTGCGGTCGTAGTCGGTATAGTCGAAACCAAAGCGATAAGTCAATGTCAAATCCTTGATAGGATTGATGTCGGCTTGAACCTTGCCGCGCAGTTGCTTAGAGTCAACGTGGTTGTAGTTGTTCTCGATAGCCCAGTAGGGGTTGGTGATTCCATAAGGAGTGAGGTAAGCCTCAGGAGTATTGAATGGGTTGCTGAGGTCCTTGAGGTCAACGATACTGATGTCACGAGGGAACTCAAGAAGACCATCAATCACTGAAGTACCTTGGAAACTACCTACCATGTCGTTCTGCGACTTGGCATAGCTGATAGCCGAAGTGAGCTTCAACCAGTCGGTAGCCTCATAACCTCCGCGGAAGTCGAGGGTATTACGCTTGTAAACGTCTTTCTTTCCAGGAAGGATACCGTTGTCACCAGCGTAGTTATAAGAAAGGTAATAGTTAACCTTGTTGTCGGCCGAAACACCACTAAATGCGATTGCATGGTTGTGTGACCAGCCAATATCGAAGAAGTCCTTCACGTTGTTCTTCTTAGCGTCGTATTTGTGTACGCGCTGACTGTGGTTCCAGATAGGACCGTAAACTTGAGTAGAGCCGTCGAGCGCGGGACCCCACGAACCATTCTCGATAAAGGTCTGGGTACCGTTCCAACCTTGTCCCCATTTGTTCTGCATCTTGGGGAGCAGGGCAACTTGGCGAGCTTGAATACTACCATTATACTCAATGGAGAAGTTCTTGCCTTCGCCCTTCTTACCTTGCTTGGTGGTTACGATAATCACACCATTGGCAGCACGGCTACCATAGAGGGCGGTAGCGGCAGCACCCTTAAGCACTGTCATGCTCTCGATGTCGTTAGGCGAGATGCTTGCGATACCACCAGCGGCCTGAGCTTTACCTTGGCCAGTAAGTGTGGTGCTCTGCAGGGGCACTCCATCTACAACATAAAGTGGCTGGTTGCTACCATTGATAGAACTGAAACCACGAATGATTACCGAGTTGGCAGCACCTGGGTCACTAGAGGTCGCCTGCACTTGCAGACCTGCAACCTTACCATTGAGCGAGTTCATCGCGTCGGTAGTGTGAGCACCAGAGATGTCGTCGGCTTTCACCTGCTGAGCAGCGTAACCCAGAGATTTCTGCTTACGGGTAATACCCATGGCAGTTACCACAACCTCCTCGAGAGTGTTGTTCTCTTCTTCAAGGGCTACTGTTACATAACTTGCAACCGCAACGGTTTGTGGCACAAAACCAACATAGCTGATCTTGAGCTGTGTAACGTTGTCGTTTACGGTTACTGTGAATTCACCGTTAATGTCGGTTGCTGTACCCTGATTAGAGCCTACAGCCTGAACGGTAGCACCGATCAGTGGCTCATTGTCAGTTGCACTAACGACCTTACCTTTAACGGTTTTGGCCGATGCACCCATAGCAATGAGGCACACGACCATCAGAGTTGATAAAAGTCTCTTCATACAGTAAACAATTAATGATTAAACTTCAATTTTTATACTCGAAAATATAAATTCATTTTTTTGTTAAAAGGTTATATTCCAGCATTTCCTCAAGGTTGCTCGCATTGGTTTCATTATGGAGAGATGGTCGTGGAGAAGCTTGTTTTTCTGTATCGTTTTACTAACTAATTTTGCCGAAACCAAACGAAAACAACGATTGCAAAGTTATATATTTATAATATATGTGGCAAAATTAATTTAAACTTTAACTTTTAAGGCTTTGTTTGTTCTTTGATTTTGTTATTTTGGTTTTTTATTCATATTTTTAATCATATTAACAATGAGCATGTTTTTTAGGATTTCAAAAAAGATTTCATTCATCTGTTAGATTATTACTACTGTGTTTAGTTGTCTGTATTACAGTTTGTTGATGTGCGATGATTGTAATTACGTTAAGAAGAAAGTCAACCTTAAGAATTGATGGTTTTTTCTTTTTTGGGCGACTAGCCAATTGTTAAAACCTCATTTTTTTAACACTCTAAATTTTAACAAAAATCGTTTGTTTTTTTGAAAATGAAGTTTAGAAATAATTGTTGTAGCTAGCATTTTCGCTTATTTTTTCAAATGAAATGCTTGTGTTCATTAAAAAAAATAAAGTAATTATTTCAATTATTATAAAAATAGTATAACTTTGCATAAGTGAAGTCCGTGAAATGCATCTGAAACTAATAACTAAATAAAAAGCCTATATTATGAAAAAAATTTTTTTCTCATTACTCTTTGTCGCCATTGGGCTTTCGTGCTATGCTCTTAAGGGTGACGTCAACGGTGACGGATATGTGACAAGTAGCGACGTGACGGCACTCTATAGCTACCTTCTAAACGATGACTCCAGCAACTTGGCTAACGGCGATGTTGATGGCGACGGCTATATTACTAGTTCCGACGTGACATGTGTTTATAACATCTTGCTCTATGGCTACGAACCTGAGATCACTACCTACACCGTCAACGGTGTGTCGTTCAATATGATAAAGGTTGATGGCGGCACGTTTATGATGGGTGCCCTAGAGGGTGATAACTTGGCTCTTGAAGACGAATTCCCACGCCATCAGGTGACTTTGTCATCATTCGCCATCGGTCAGACCGAGGTGACTCAGGCACTGTGGCAGGCTGTCATGGGCAGCAACCCAAGTCAGCATGTGGGCAATAATCTGCCTGTTGACTATGTGAGCTGGAATGAGTGCCAAGAATTTGTCACAAGACTCAATGCCATGACCGGACGCAACTTCCGCTTGCCCACTGAGTCAGAGTGGGAATTTGCCGCACGTGGTGGAAATATGAGCAAAGGCTACTTATACTCTGGCAGTAACAATGTTGACGATGTTGCATGGCACACCAATAATTCCGGTAGACTGTCGCAACCAGTTGCCACTAAAGCGCCTAATGAACTGGGAATATACGATATGAGTGGTAATATCCAGGAATTGTGCTACGACTGGTATGCCGACCAATATCCTTCCGAACCACAAACTAACCCCACCGGTCCCAATACTGGAATTGCTCGCATCACTCGCGGCGGATGCTGGGCATGGTACACTACCGATTACTGCCGTGTCACCTTCCGTGACAATGCATTGGTAGATGAGCATAAATCCTACATCGGCTTGCGTCTCGCCGAAGGCCCAATCGCGATAAAAGTGTTCTCGGTGGGTGGTGCAGTATTTAACATGATAAAGGTTGATGGCGGCACGTTTATGATGGGCGCACCCGACAGTGACACCGAGGCTTATGCCCTTGAGCGTCCAGCCCATCAGGTCACGCTCTCGGACTACTGGATTGGCGAGACCGAGGTCACCGAGGCGCTGTGGAAGGCTGTGATGGAGGTTGATGAAGTTTCCTATTCTATAGGGGACTATTTTCCCATTCGGTTTGTTACCTGGGATCAGTGTTTGGAGTTCACCCAGAGGCTCAGTCAGATAACTGGTTTGAACTTCACACTGCCAACTGAGGCGCAGTGGGAGTTTGCTGCCCGTGGCGGAAACCTGAGCCACGGCTACCTCTACAGTGGCGGTAACAACCTCGATGACGTAGCATGGTATGCTGGCAATAGTGACGGCGAGATTCAGCTGGTGGCAACTAAGAACCCCAATGAGCTAGGCATCTACGATATGTGCGGCAATGTGCTGGAGTGGTGCCTTGACGAAATCTATAACTACACCGCCGAGCCGCAGGTTGACCCCACTCATCCCAATCTCACATTCAACAAAATGTTGCGAAGCAGTGCCTGGGCTGATGTTGCCAAAGATTGCCGCTTGACAACCCGTTGGCAAACTAACGGCTGCAGTATGTGGATTGGCTTGCGCATCGCTATTAACGACTGACATCATTTTACATAAAAGAATTGGCACCATGCCGTGGTAATCCGAGCATGGTGCCAATTTTATTGGACTAATCTATCAGTTGCCTAAAATGGTGTTGTAGATGGCGGTGATGTCGGCAGAAGTAATCGAACCGTCACCATCCACATCGCTGTAATGTAGAAAACGGATGCTGTTGCCCAATAGTGAGTCATAAATTGCCGTTACGTCGGCAACTGTCACCGAACCATCCTGGTTAACGTCGCACACGTCGTAGGGTGATTCCACTTTCCTTGTTGCAGTGCTGTTGATGCGCACCAATTCGCCGTTGTTATAGTAATAGAAAATGACGAAATAGGTCTCGTTGTAGTCAAGGTTGGTGAACGCAAACTCCACGTTTTGAGTGCTGTTAGAGGCGAGATTCAAAATTTGTGACTGTGCTGAACAGTAGTAACCACTGGTGCCGGCATTGTTCTCTTTCTTGTAGATTTTGGCAACAATATAGTCATTATAGGTGTTGGTATTGGTGTTCTTGGCTGCAATCATTGCGTTGAATGTTGTGCCTTCCACCGAAGATGTAGTGCTACCTGTGATAGAGGCCGCAGTAGCCGAACTGATAATGACATTGTGAGTCTTGAGAGTCTTGGTGCCGTCTTTGTCGGAAGTGAATTCAAATGTAATTGTCCCTGCCTCCGATGGGGTGTAGCTCATCACCACGTCGCCTGTCTCGCCTGGGGCAATGTCGGTATAGGTGCCACTAACCTTATTGCCATTGACCCACATGTAAATGCTGCTGTAGTCGGTAAGGCCCTGATTTGTGACATTGAGCGTGAGTTGCAATGGGCTGCCAACTTTCTTTATAGGACCTGCAGTAACTGAGTTGATTGTCAATTTTTGCATTTCCTGCTCATCATATACTTTCAAAATGACTTTGGTTGCTGTAATAGTTGCCTTGATGTGGTTAACACCCGACCCACGGCAAGGGTAGTAGGTGCTGCTGCCACTGAGTCGGCACACTGGTTTGAGATAATAAGTGCCAGTGAGGTCTTTGCCAAAATTTATCGACTTGGTTATGGTTGTGTAGTAACCTCCGCTCAGCGATCGTCCCGATGCCACATTGTGAGTGCTCACTAGGTTCCCGTCGCTGTCATATAGTCCCCATCCTAGGTCATAGACATAGTTTTGAGAGGAGTAGTTCCAGTAGTAGGCAGTTAGCGACACGCCAGTGAAGTTCTCCGAGCTGTTGCTACGAGTGTAGCTTGTGGCACCAGCTTCACAGGTGCGGTAAAGACCCACAATGTTTCCATCAGTGCTGGTGCTGGCGCCTTGGTCGGGCTGTAGCCCAGTCATGATTTGCACGTTGATGGTGTAACCCTCCTCACCGCTTGCAGCACCAGTGCCACCAGCGTTGTCATCGCTGAGTGCGTTGAGTGCGAAATATCCGTTCTGGTGACCACGCCATCCCCAGTTGATATGGTAAAGGCCGTCGGTGTAGCCGTCGCACACGAAGGCGTGTCCGCCGCTACTCTTGTGAGCGCTGATGTAAACTGGTCGTCCGTTGGCAAGCTCGTTGTAAACAATGTTTTCCCACTCGGAAGCTGTATAGTCAGTTCGAGCAAGTTGTTGTGCGTCTTTGTCAAAACCGAAGTAATAGACAAAGGCATTGCGCTGGCTCGTTGCGCTCGATGATGATTTGCCAAACTTCATTTTAACCGACTGCGCGCAGTAGCGCACCAATCGTGCTGACTCTAGGGCGCTGGCACTAGTGTTCTCAGCCTTGTCATACCAGTCGTTCATCAGACCATAGTTGAACGTGGTGGCAGGCAGTTCTTCCATGTAATTGTCGAGAGTGCTCGAAGTATAGGCGGGTATAGTTTGGCATTGAGCATTCGACTTGTAGTAGTACAGAATCTGCGCCATAGCGATTGCCACACAGCCAGCAGGGCAGTAATTGGTGGTTCCAGAAGATGAGGTGTAGGTGGGGCACTGCTGGTTAAAGGGCAACCCCTGCGCCCAGTTGCAGCTAAGCAATGGAGCGACGCGACTTCTGTTATCCGATGTCAGGGTTTGGACGGGAGCCTCGTCACACACCTTTGGCATGGCCGTGTCGAGGTGTGCCAGCTGCTCAGTATAGTCGTTGAGCCAGTCCTGCACGCACTCGGGCACATCTTCGTCATCGAAATATCCCTCGTCGCCGTAGGCAAGGATTGTGCGTGCACGGTCATCGCCAGCAACTATCACCCATCCAGTCTGCTCTGGGTTGTTAAAGACGTAGTAGGCAGCTTTTGTTCCTTTGCCTTTCATGGCAGCAGGCCGCTGCGGCATGTCCACGTTGAAGAACCTACCTGCGATAGCCCTCGCTTGTGATTCGGTTATCGTAGCCGCGTTCATGGCATTCAAGATTGCTACGGCTACAATTAATATAGTCGTGATTTTCTTAATCATATTTGTTCTCTTTATCGTCTTTAAGTATTAAAGGTTTAAGGATCCAGTGTTCTACAATCTGTATTAATTCCCACCTAGCATGTGGTCATAGAGCCTAGTGACGTCGGCCGCAGTGATTACGCCATCGCCGTTGACATCGCTATATGGGCGGTAGCGGTTTCCATTTGGATTTCCTAACAGCACATCATAGAGAGCAGTAATGTCGGCGGCTGTTATCACGCCGTCTTGGTTGATGTCGAGCACGTTGTAGGGCGAACTTATTATCTTGCTTGATGTTGCTCCAATCCTTGTCAGCTCTTTATTGTTATAGTAGAAGAAGATAACGAAATAGGTCTCGTTATGTTCGAGATTGGGGAAGGCAAACGAGAGGTTCTGGGTGTTGTTATAACCTAGATACACAGTCTTAGATTGCGCACCACAGTAGTAGCCGGTATTGCCTGAATTTGGTTCTTTCTTGTAGATTTTAGCAACGATGTAGTCGTTATAGGTGTTGCTGTTAGTGTTTTGAATTTTGATCGAGGCATTGAATGTGGTACCAGTCACCGAACCTGTGATGTTGCTGCCACTGATGGTGGCTGCTGTAGCAGAGTTAATGGTCTCGGTATAGGTTTTGAGGATTATGTTGCCGTCTTCATCGGCGGTGAACTTAAATGTTTTAGAACCTGCCGTAGAAGGGGTGTAGGTCATCACCACTGTGCCGCTGGCGCCAGGTGCGATGTCGGTATATGTGCCACTAATTTTATCGTTGTTGACCCACATAAAGATGCTACTGTAGTCGGTGAGCCCTTGGTTGCTCACACCTAAATTTAGCAGCAATGGGCTTCCCACTTTCTTTACCGAGCCAGTGGTCACCGAGTTAATCTTAAGATTTTGTACCGACTGCTCATCAAAGACTTGCAGCGTGAGATTTGTGGCTGTGATAGTGGCCTTTATGTAGTTGGCACCTGAGCCACGGCATGGATAATAAGTGCTACTGCCTGAAACACGGCAGATGGGTTTTAGGTAGTAGGTTCCCGAAGTGATGTTTTTACCCACATTGATGGAACCCATAGGATAAGTGTAGTAGTGAGCAGATAGCAATTTATTATACATGATAGTGTGGGTGCTCACGAGGTTGCCGTTGCTGTCATAGAGTCCCCAAGCCAGGTCGTAGGTGTAGTCTTGGTCGCTATAGTTCCAGTAGTAGGCAAGAACCGCCACATTAGTGAAGTTAGAACTGCTCGATGAACGGCTATAGCTTGTGGCGCTTGCTTCGCAAGCCTTATACAGTCCCACTGTGTTGCCGTCAGTGCTGGAATTGGTGCCCAAGTCGGGTTGCAGACCGGTCATTATTTGCACGTTGAGGGTGTAACCCTCATCGCCAGCTGCTGCACCGGTGCCTCCTGAGTTGTCATCGTTGAGGGCGTTAAGAGCGAAATAACCATTTTGATGTCCTCTCCATCCCCAGTTGATATGGAAAAGACCATTGTCATATCCATCACAAATGAAGGCATGTCCACCGCTAGTCTTGCGGGCGCTGATATAAACCGGCCGGCCGCTGATGAGTTCGGAATAGACGATGTTTTCCCATTCGGCTGCAGTATAGTCGGTGCGTGCGAGTTGTCGGGCGTTTTTGTCGAATCCGAAGTAATAGACAAAGGCATTGCGTTGACTTGTGGCGCTCGATGTGTTCTTGCCATAGTCCATCTTTACCGACTGACCACAGTATTTCATCAGACGTGCTGTCTCCTTGGCGCCTGCGTTGGTGTTTTTGGCATTGTCATACCAGGGGTTCATGATGTTGTAGTTGAATGTGGTGGCAGAAAGCGATGGGCGTTCAAAAGTCATCTCGTCTTTCTCAGAAGTGTAGGCAGGAATGGCTATGCTGCCATAGCTTGAGCGGTAATAGTAGAGGATTTGTGCCATGGCAGTGGCTACGCATCCGGTTGGACAATATTGCGTTTCTCCCGACGTGTTGGAGTAGGTTGGGCACTGCTGGTTAAAGGGCAGACCCTGCGCCCAGTTGCTTATGAGCATAGGGGCGATGCGTGCCCTGCCGCCAGCCGCAAAGCTGCTAATGGGAGCCTCACAGCCTGCTTGCGGTGTGGCCGTGTCGAGGTGCGCCATTTGCTCGGCGTAGTCGTTAAGCCAGTCCTGTACGCACTCGGGAACATCCTGGGCATCGAAGTAGTCCTCGTCGCCGTAGGCAAGGATTGTGCGTGCACGGTCATCGCCTGCAACTATCACCCAGCCAGTTTGCTCGGGGTTGTTAAACACGTAGTATGCCGCCTTTGCTCCGCGGCCTTTCAAGGTGGCGGGCTGTTGCGGCATGTTCACATTAAAAAACTGGCCTGCAATGGCACGAGCTTGATTCTCACTGATTTGTTTTGCCTCTACCGAAGACAAAACTGCTGTAACTGCTAAAAGCAATAGGATTAGCCTTGTTCGCATGAGTTTAATATCAGTATTTTGGGGTTTAGAAGATATCTGAATACTTTGAAATAGAATTATGAGTAATTGTCGTCCGTTCAGTCTATTTATTTTGCAATGTTCGCACGGTTCAGTGTATTTACATATTGGATAGGCAGTTCAGTCCTAATGGAGTCGGCGATAAATCGTGTGTCACCGCGCCAGGGCAGCGAGCTTTTATACTCCCTAAAGAATAGATGCACTGGTATGTTAGTCTGCTTCAACTCATTTAGGGTCTTAGCGATGGAGTCGTTGGTAACAGAGAATTTAAATTCCTTCTTTACGATGCCGTTAGGATTTTGTGCGTCAATCTCGTTGAAAGTGCACTCGTAGGTCTTGAACACAGTGCCTCGCAGCACTACATCCACCACTTGCCCCTTAGTAGTGCGCAGCTCAGGGTTATAATACTGGCAACGCATAAAGAAGAAAAGGAAAAACAGGAATACCAGCGTGCCAACGATGAGCAAGATGCGTTTCTTGTTAGAGCGCCGCTCTATAGTGGTCTCGTTGAGTTCGCGTTCCTCGCGCTCCTCTTCAGTCTCTACATAAGGTTCATTAGATTTCCTAGAAGGGGCATTACCCTCAAAATAATCGTCGAAGTTGTCGTTGATGAGTTTCATATATGGTTTAAAGTTTATTGTTCTAGATAGACTAGATGTCCTAGAAATGCTAGATTGTCTAGCTGATGAGGCAAGCCTCATCCTTACTTAACACTTACTACTTAACACTTAACACTTAAATAGTCATTTCCTTGCTTTGACTTTGAGTCTTTATTTTTGTCTTGCCTTGGGCGATGCGTTTGCGGTCGATGGCCATGCTGATGAAAGCATAGATGCCTAGCACGATGAGCAGGCACGTCTGCACGCCCCACACCAGCCAAGCAAAGGCCGACGCCTGTGGGTCGTAAGGCGTAGAGGGAGGGAAGGCTCCCACGCCATATAGCGTCAAGCCAAAGATGATGGCAAACTGCCAGGGTCCAAGACCGCCGTTGCTAGGTACCGCCATGCCAATGCTACTGAGCACGAAGAGTACGAGGATGGCGACAATGCCTAAATCCTTGGTGCAAGCAAAGGCAAACGAGGCAAGGTAGAGTTGCATGAAATAGCAACCCCATATCAGCACGGTGTACAGCAAGAACATCCACTTGCCTTCCATTTTGCCGATGGCAGCGAAACCGTCCCACAGATTGCGCAGCATGAGGCGCACCTTGGAGATGACCTTGTTCTCGCTCTTGCTGCGGAATATCCACACTAGTGCCAGCACACCTAGCACACCCATGGCAACCAATAGCCAGAACACCCACGAGGTGAACATTGAGCCACTGCCGTCGCCGCGTTGGTCAAAGAACTTGACGAACTTGTCCTGAGCGATGAAGAAAGTGAACAGCGTGAGCAGAGCCACAGTAACTGTGTCGCTCAAGCGGTCGCCCACCATCGATCCCAGCACTTGGGTAAACGATGTTTTCTCACGGTTGGCGATATATCCTGAGCGCCACACCTCACCAAGTCGAGGGAACAGTAGGTTGACAAAATAGGTGCCGAAGATGCTATTGATTAGTGCGCTCAGCGATGGGTGCACGTCAATAGCCCGTAGTTGCAGTCGCCAGCGCAGTGCCCTGAAGATGTGGCTAAACACGCTCACTACTATCACTGGCACAAACCACCAATAGTTCACATCGTTGCGCAAACTCTCCTTGATGGCTCCCCAATCTACATTTTTTGATAGAAACCACGCAAGCCCCACACTGATAGCGATGGGAATACCATATTTCAATAATGCCGATATTATTTTCTTCACAGCAGTTTTCGTCTTAATTGTTTGCTAATCGTCTTTGTAATCTGCAAAGATAGAAAATTATTTTATTACCTACAATTTATCGGCATTTTTTTTGCCAAATGATTGATTAAGAAAAGAAAGAAAATATTGACAAATGCACAAATCTTGTTAAAAAGCGGTGGTAAAAGTGGTGGTATCAGTTTTTTTTGTATCTTTGTCAAAAATTTTGACACAATACACTATTAACAACTTATAAAACAAAAAACTAAATTATGAACAACGACGCTTTGGCATTCAACGCCAACGAATTGATTGCATTCCTGCAAAAGCCTAAAGAAGAGTTTACAAAAGCCGACATCGTGCGCTTTGTCATCGAGAACGACATCGAGATGGTTAACTTTATGTACCCCGGCGGCGACGGCAAACTCAAGACTTTGAACTTTGTGATTACCGACCTCGATTATCTCGACACCATCCTCACCTGCGGTGAGCGTGTTGACGGTTCGAGCCTCTTCACCTTCATCCAAGCTGGCAGTAGCGACCTCTATGTGCTGCCTCGCTATTCTACAGCATTTGTCGATCCTTTTGCTGAGATTCCCACTCTGTGCATGCTTTGCTCCTATTTTGACAAGGACGGTAATCCCCTCGCTAGCTCTCCCGAACAGACCCTTGCCAAGGCCTGCCGTGCTTTTAAAGAGGTGACTGGTATGGAGTTCCATGCAATGGGTGAGCTTGAATACTACGTCATCGACAACGACGACGAGGCATTCCCAGCCATCGACCAGCGCGGATATCACGAGAGCGCTCCCTATGCTAAGTATAACGACTTCCGCCAGCTGTGTATGAAATATATCGCTCAGACCGGTGGACAAATCAAATATGGTCACAGCGAAGTTGGCAACTTTACTCAAGATGGCAAGCTCTATGAGCAGAACGAGATTGAGTTTTTGCCAGTTCCCGCCGAGGAAGCTGCCGATCAGCTGATGCTCGCCAAGTGGGTGATCCGCAACCTTGCCTATCAGCTTGGACTTGATGTTACCTTCGCTCCTAAAATCACTGTTGGAAAGGCAGGTTCAGGTCTGCACATTCACATGCGCCTGATGAAGGACGGCAAGAACCAGATGCTCGACGGTGGCGTGCTCAGCGAGGTAGCTCGCAAGGCAATCGCCGGTATGATGGACTTGGCTCCAAGTATTACTGCCTTTGGCAACAAGAACCCAACTTCTTACTTCCGTCTGGTTCCTCACCAGGAGGCTCCTACCAACGTGTGCTGGGGTGACCGCAACCGTTCGGTACTCGTGCGCGTGCCTCTGGGATGGAACGCCAATGCCGATATGTGCCACCAGACCAACCCACAGGAGAATGACAGCAAGCGCGATACTAGCATCAAGCAGACCGTGGAGATGCGCTCGCCCGACGGCAGCGCCGACCTCTATCAGCTGCTTGCTGGCCTCTGCGTAGCTTGCCGCCACGGCTTTGAGATGCCCGATGCCCTTGAGGTTGCCGAGAAGACCTATGTCAACGTCAATATCCACGACAAGGAGAACGAAGACCGTCTTGCAACTTTGGCTCAGCTTCCCGACAGCTGCGTGGCAAGTGCCGACTGCCTCGAGAAACAACGTGCCGTTTATGAGCAGAAAGACGTATTTAGTCCCGCTATGATCGACGGCATCATCGCTCAGCTGCGTGCTTACAACGACAGCACCCTGCGTGCCGACATTAGCAGCAACCACAAAGCCATCAAGAAACTCGTTGACACCTATTTCCACTGCGGATAATCCCCACAGCGGCAATATAACAACATCAATCGACACTTGCGGCAATCAGCCTCGGGTGTCGATTTTTTTATGTCCTTCCCATCAAAGATTGAAGAAATAGGAACTATTCTTCTATCTTTATTTTTGTCGCAAAAGAATTAAAAATTATTAAAAAACGAGATAAATTTATTGTTTTACGACAAATTGGTTATATCTTTGCCAGCGAATTCTAATGTTTAACCCTTCCCGAGCTCGGGTTTTTATCTTTTTCGTCATGAATAAAAAAACAGTAAAATTTTTGAAAATCGTGTGTTACGTGATGCTGGCACTCATCCCATTGTGGTTGATATTCTATGGCATTCAATCTTATTATGTGCTCACCACTGGCAGTGGTGCGGGAGTGATTAACTGGGGCTCGCCGCGTATAGGGGTGAAAGTGACTTTCTTCATTTTGCATCGCCTTGCTATGCTCACTATGGCTGGACTTTTCACTGCCTTTATAATTAATATTCTAAGGTATTTGAAAGACGGCACTATCTTTAGTCGCGCCAATGTGATACTGCTCTGGGTAATGGTACTGGTGCTGCCCATCTACTCTTTCTTGAGCGACAACATGGGCATCGCCTGTGAGCCCACCGATAATCTCGCCATTGTGATTACCGACAATATGTTTCTCTATCCACTAGTGGCACTAATCATCGCGTCGCTCTACAAGATTGCCTACGATGTCGCCGAAGAACAAAAACTAACCATCTAAATCGTTGTGCGTTATGATTGTAGTAAATCTTGATGTGATGATGGCGCGGCGCAAGATGTCTCTCAACGAGCTTAGCGAGAAAGTGGGCATTACACTCGCCAACCTCTCAATCTTGAAAAACGGCAAAGCCAAGGCGGTGCGCCTCTCTACCCTCGACGCCATCTGCCGAGCCCTTGACTGCACCCCAGGCGACATCCTAGAGTATCGCCCCGATGAGAGTGAACAAAAATAAACGTGAAAAACTTCATTATTATTCAAAAATTATGAGAAAAAAACTTACTTTATTGCTTGTGGCAATCATGGCATTGCCAAGCCTGTGTGCAGCAAGCGACACAATCAAAGACGACTCGGTGAAAGTCATCAAGAGTCCCGACCAAGTGACTATTACCAAAAGAGACGGGTTGTTCCGGCTCAATGTTGACGGTAATGAAACAGACAAGGATTACCGCTATGAATACGTTGTTGAAGAACGTTTTGACGGCAAACTCTACGTTCAAGAGAGCGAAGGTGGCAAAATGAGGTTCCGTCATCCATTCTCAAAGTGTGACAGCAACTACAAAAAAACGCACTGGGAAGTGTTCACAAGCGACCTCATGTTTGGCTGGGGCGGTCATAGTGTTGCCAGCGCCGACCATGACATGTTAAAGAAATCGATGTCGGAAATCGGTATCCTGAATCTTGTGTCTCTTGCACGCGTATTTAATCAAGGACGCTCACGCATTTCACTAGGTGTGGGCTTCAACTGGCACCGTTACAATCTCGAGAGCCCCTACTTCTGGAATCGAAGCAACGAGGGGTTGCTGGAATATCATAAGTTCACTGAACCGTTTGACAAGCATCGTGCCACGCTGATTGTGCGCTCAATGCAGTTTCCATTGATGTTCAACCAGTCGCTGGGGAAGGGGTGGAATGTGTCGCTCAGTGCTGTGATGAACTGGAACTACTATGCCGACTACCATAACTCCTATCGCATAGGCAAGAGCGACTACACCGAGACAACTCGCGGCCTCAAGCAGCGCAAGATTTCATTCGACGGCATCGCCATGCTCAGCTGGGGTGGACTCGGCGTTTATTTCCGCTACGCTCCACAATCGGTGTTCAAAACCGGTTTAGGTCCCGAAATAAAGAACCGTTGGACAGTGGGACTCGTGCTGCGCGGTTTCGGCTTTCACCACCATAAAACAAAATAAATCAAAGAAACAGTTCCTTTGATGTGATTTCTGCAACATTTACTCAGTGTGGAAACAAAAAATGAGACTCGGGGCAATGACCTCGAGTCTTATTCTATTTCAAAATATCATCAAAAGTCTATAATCCTATAAAGTACTTGCTGTAAGGCAATTTTGATAGTAGGTGGACGATGGTGTAGCAAATGCTAACTTCAAGAACCACAACGATAATATAGACAAATGCGTAGTGCAAGTTGAAAGTCTCGGGCATTAATGGCAAAATCACAAAGTTCATCAATTGCTTGTGAATTAGGTAGATGCCAAAACTGTGTTGTGCAAAGTTATACACTATGCGTTTCATGCGATCGCTCAATCTCAAGCTCTTAATGATGATGAAATAAACACAGCATAGCAACACTACGTTTATGGCTAACCTGTTTTGAAGTAATTGTGGCGGTATCTTAAATAAGAAGTAGCCTAGTGGCAACGCTACTAGCAAAACTATAAGTGCAAAATGCCACCATTTAAGGCTAGATAAGTTGACATAGCGTCGCAGATAGTATCCCATAACGGCAAGCCATAGATAACCATTAAAGTAATAAAGCCATCCATGAGACATGCTTACTACACCGGAGAAATCTCTATCGATAAATGCTAAATAGGGAGAGGCAAGCGCTATCGCTCCAAGTCCCAACAGCACGCGCAACTCATTACGAGAACATTGCTGAAGCCATAGTGATAAAATGGGTGTGACGAGATAGATGCCAAACACCACGTAAATAAACCAATAAGTGCCATACTGCGGTTCAAACGGAATGAGCATGATGGCATTAGGCAGGTCATGCCAGTTCATTGCGCCAGTGAAGCATCCAATCACAAGCGTGATAATTGTCCATATTATCATGGGCAAAGCAATTCGTAATAGGCGCTGCTTCATAAATGGGAAGAGCTTCTTAGGCTTATAAAGCACAAGTGCTCCTGAAATCATGAAGAAGAGAATTGAGGCTCCAGCTACTGCAAAGTAATTTATGCCAGCCACAATGCGCGCGCCATGTGTGCCACCAGGAACGTAAGCGTGAATAGTGAGCACACACAAGCAAGCAAACGATCGAATGGCGTCTATCCAATATAGTCTATTCTCATCAATCGGTTGCTTCATGACTATAATAACTTTAAGTTTGAATGGATGTTCTGTAAATTGCTAGTGATCTACAGAACATCCATGAACAATTAAATTTATCCCACTTGCACTCCGGGGCGGACTTCTCCGTGGGGACCAATTACTACTAAGCGTCCGTCGGCATCTTCGGCACTAAGGATCATGCCTTGCGATTCTATTCCCTTGAGGGTGCGTGGCGCGAAGTTGGCGATAAAGCACACTTCCTTGCCCACGAGGTCCTCGGGTTGGTAGAACTTGGCGATACCCGAGACGATGGTGCGGCCTTTCATGCCGTCGTCAATGGTGAACTTTAGCAGTTTGTCGGCTTTCTTAACTTTCTCACAAGCAAGCACTTTGCCCACACGTATGTCAAGTTTCTGGAAATCGTCGAACGAAACTGTTGGCGCTACTGCCTTAGGCGTGAAGTTCTTGAGAATGTTCTCCTGCTTGATGCGCTCAAGGCGGTCGGTTTGAGCTTTAATAGTCTCATCATCAATCTTCTCGAAGAGCAGTACAGGAGTCTCCACACGGTCGCCAGCGTTGAGGATATCGATAGAGCCAAGTTTGTTCCAGTCGGTGTTCTCAAGATTAATCATCTTGCGCAGTTTCTCGGCGCTGAACGGCAGGAATGGCTCAAAGGCGATGGCGAGGTTGGCAGTGATTTGCAGCGCGATGTTCATGATGGTCTCCACGCGTGCCATATCAGTCTTGGCGAGTTTCCAGGGTTCGGTGTCAGCAAGGTATTTGTTGCCGATGCGCGCGAGCTTCATAGCCTCGGAGAGGGCAGCGCGGAAGTGGAAGGTGTCAAGAGCCTTGCCCAGTTCGTCTTTCACGCCCTTGAATTCCTCGATGGTTTGGCGGTCATAGTCGGTAAGCTCATGAGCTTCGGGAATTACACCGTCGAAATATTTGTTGGTGAGCACGATAGCGCGGTTCACGAAGTTTCCTAATATAGCCACCAACTCGTTGTTGTTGCGGTCTTGGAAGTCTTTCCAAGTGAAGTTGTTGTCTTTGGCTTCGGGAGCATTGGCAGTGAGCACATAGCGCAGCACGTCCTGCTTGCCGGGGAAGTCCTCAAGATATTCATGCAGCCACACAGCCCAGTTGCGGCTAGTAGAGATTTTGTCGTCCTCAAGGTTGAGGAACTCGTTGGCTGGCACATTGTCGGGCAGTTGGTAAGACCCCTCAGCCATGAGCATAGCAGGGAAGATGAGGCAATGGAATACGATGTTGTCCTTGCCAATGAAGTGGATGATGCGGGTGTCGGGGGCTTTCCAGTACTTCTCCCAAGTGTCGGGGAGCAAATCAATTGTATTACTGATGTAGCCTATTGGAGCGTCGAACCACACATATAGCACCTTGCCATCGGCGCCCTCAATGGGCACTGGGATACCCCAGTCGAGGTCGCGGGTCACGGCACGAGGCTGAAGTCCGGCGTCAAGCCACGACTTGCACTGGCCATAGACATTAGTCTTCCACTCCTTGTGGTCCTCAAGAATCCATTGGCGCAGACGGGGCTCCCACTTGTCGAGAGGCATGTACCAATGCTTAGTGTCTTTGAGCACTGGCACATTGCCAGTGATAGCACTGCGTGGATTTATTAGGTCGATGGCGTTGAGTGATGTGCCGCATGCTTCGCACTGGTCGCCATAGGCGCCATCATTGCCGCAATGTGGACAGGTTCCGGTGATATAGCGGTCGGCAAGCCACTGGTCGGCTTCTTCGTCGTAGAACTGCTTGCTGGTTTTTTCGATGAACTCTCCCTTGTCATAAAGTTTCTTGAAAAACTCACTGGCAGTGGCGCGATGTGTCTTGCTGGTAGTGCGTCCGTAGATGTCGAACGAGATACCTAGACCTTCCATTGAGTCCTTTATTATCTTGTGATAGCGATCAACAATGTCTTGTGGTGTAACACCTTCCTTTTGTGCTTTGATGGTAATGGGCACGCCATGCTCATCGCTGCCGCCTATCATTATCACGTCCTCGCCTTTAAGGCGCAAATAGCGGACGTAGATGTCGGCAGGTACATAAACTCCGGCGAGGTGCCCGATGTGCACAGGACCGTTGGCGTAGGGTAGCGCCGTTGTTACGAGAGTGCGTGCATATTTCTTCTTCTCTTCCATAATTATTATACTGTTTTTGTAAAATTTTTTGCAAAGGTAGTAAAAAGTTTTTAGTTGTCGGTTATCACTAGTCAGTTTTCAGTTGTTTGTTCTTGGTTTTCAGTTTTCACTTTTGGCATATCTTTTGCTAACTGAATATCAAAAAGAGCATTTTAGATTGTTTTTTCAATAAAATATAAGGTGTGCTATTGTTTTAAAATTATTTTTTTTGTATTTTTGCAAATTAAACATGTGTTTTGCAACCTTGTTTTTGGGAAATGACACAGATTAAAACGAAAGTACAACTTAAAAAGCAGTTAATATGTTATCACCCGATCTTAATAACTTGATAGATGCGGCTCTAACCGATGGGCTGCTGACCGACCAGGAGCGTGCGGTTATCAAGAAACGTGCTCTGCTCGAGGGCTATGATCCCGATGAAGTAGATATTTATATAAACTCGAGGTTGCAGCAGATGCAGATTGATGCTCAAGGTGCTGTCGCTAAGGTGAGAAAATGCCCTGCTTGTGGTGCCATCATATCCTATATGCAGACGCGCTGTCCGCAGTGTGGCACCGAAATCGTTAATGTGGGAGCAACAAAATCGGTGCAGAAGCTCTCTGACATGATCAACCAGATTACTGCCACCGAGGTCATCAAAGAAAAGCGCCAAGAGCGCATCAAAAATGCCATCAAGAGCTTCCCTGTTCCCACCACAAAGGAAGACATTATGGAATTCCTGTTTATGGCAGCACCCAATGCCAAGAAAAAAAAGACACTGTTGGGAACTCTTGGCCCAGCATTAACTTTAGGATTGATAACGTTTGCTGCATTCTTCATCTTGGGGCTACTTACTACGACTAATGGTCAACCAATAGCCAAAGCGTTAGAAGATGGATTATTTTTAGGCATTTTCTTTGGACTGATAGGAGCCTTGGTTGGGCATTTCTCTTTGAAAAAGAGGGTAGAGCCTATTCGTGACCAGAACAAGATGGCCGAGGTGTGGCGCACCAAGTGTGAGCAGGTGATTACCAAGGCGAAGTTCATCCTGAGAGACGATGCTAGCGCCATGAACACCATTAGTGGCATAGAAAAAGATTTGAAACTTTCAAAATAATGTGATATGGGAGTATTTGGAAAAGGAAAGAGCGGCGGCGCAATGAACGTGATCCGCTGCGATGAGGAAAATTACCTTGTGTGGAAGTGGACTCCGCTAGGACAGGATCCTAACACCACAAGTCGTGAAAACAGCATCCGTTATGGCAGCAGTCTAAGGGTAAAAGACGGCGAACTGGCGGTCTTTGTATATAAACAGAAGGACGGCACCATACAGGATTTTATCGAGGGTCCCTTCGACGACACCATAAAAACTGCCAACTTTCCTGTGTTGGCGAGCATTGTGGGTATGGCATTCGGTGGAAATTCGCCCTTCCAGGCCGAAGTGTATTTCATCAACCTGCAAGGCAACAACCAGGTGAAATTTGGTGTGCCTTATTTTGATGTCTTCGACCCGCGCTTACCCGACCATGGTGTGCCAGTAGCGGTGAGAGGTACCATTACCTTCAACCTTACCGACTACCGTTCGTTTATCAAGCTCAACCGCCTTGTCAACTTCGACTTGAACAAGTTCCGCAATCAGATTCAAGCAGCTGTGGCTCGACATGTGAAAAGCACCATCATCAATGTGCCCGATGAAGCTGGCATACCTCTGGTGCAGATGGAGCGCAAAATCGACATCATAAATGAGCGCATAGAATCGAAGCTCAGGAACCGACTCGGCAATGATTTTGGTGTAAACCTCAAGGCGGTAGATATCGAAGCAATAGATGTTAACAAGGAGAGTCCTTACTATAAGGAACTGCGCGACCTCACGGCAACCAACACTGGTCGCACGATGTACGCACAAACCGACATTAACATTCAGAATATGCGAGATATGCAGGCTCTTAACCGCGAGAATATGGAAGAAACGCTACGCATTCAGCGCGAAGAGGCTCAGCGTGCTCAGAGACTGCAAACTGAGACCAACTTCATTGGCACCCATGCGCTTGACCAGCAGGCCGAAGTCCTCAAGACCGGTATGGCTGGACTCGGAAACATGGGTAACATGGGTGGCGGCATGGGCGGCGGTATGAATCCCGCAGGAATGATGACTGGCATGGCGATGGGCGGCGTTCTAGGCCAGCAGATGGGTGGCATGATGAACCAGATGGGACAAAATGCGCAGATGGGAATGCAGCAGCCACCAGCAATGCCACAGTCAATGTATTTCGTCAATATCAACAACCAGCAGGCTGGGCCATTCTCGGTGCAGCAACTCATGCAGATGGCTGCTAGCGGACAAGTAACGGCTCAGAACTACGTCTGGAAACAAGGTATGCCACAATGGGTACACGCCGGACAAGTAACTGAGCTGCAAAGCATTTTTGCACCCGCTATGCCGCAGATGCCTCCAATGCCTGAAGAATGATATATCACCTAACAGCATTATATAACCACGTTTTAATCAAGCAGATATGGGTTTTTTACTGGATATAGCTAAAGAGATTATTGAGGATGCCACCGATGAGCTAACAAGTGCTAGAGGTCGTCGATTTGTGAGAGATGCTGGTACTGCTGTAGCCGCTGGGTTGGCTGGGGCTGCAATGATGCGAGGCATGAATAAGAACCAGCCCAATCCTACTCCTGCGGCCTATCCACAGGGCTATCCGCAAGGTTATCCCCAAATGCCTCAAAACATGCCGCAGCCAGCACCTGCAATGAGCTCGGTTGCTCCTGCCGCACCAATCTTCTCGTTCTATGCTATCATCGAGGGAGTACGTCGTGGACCATATAACGAGATACAGTTCAAGCGGCTGGTAGAGAATGACCTCGCCGACGCTAACACCATGGTATGGCAAGAAGGCATGGCCGAATGGCTGCCAGCGGCAAAAGTGAAAATGATGGAGCATATTTTCAATAAAAATCTTCAGCCACAGAGTCAAGAACCGGCCCAACCAACTCCTGCCATGCCACAGATGCCGATGCAAAAAGCCTATTATGTGAATCTCAACAACCAGATGGTGGGTCCCTTTACCAAGCAGCAGCTGCAGCAATTTGTCCAGACTGGTGAATTCACACAGCAGATGTATGTGTGGTGTGAGGGCATGCCCGAGTGGCTAACGGCGGGAAATGTGGAAGATTTGTCATCGCTCTTTGGTCCTACCATGCCACAGATGCCAATAGTTTAATTTTCTTTGTTACAAACAATTATTTAAGATATTATGAACGACAACAATTTCTTTTCAGCAGATCGCCTAGTTGAGTTTGGCATGGGTATGGCAATGGCTCAACAAATGGTGAATATGATGAACCAGAGCATGAAACAAATGTATGTGCCTGGCTCTATTCAGTCCATGCCACAGCCCAAGCCTCAGCAACAGTCAAATATAATCTATTTGGGCATTGATGGCAAGCAAGTTGGTCCACTCAATGAGAGCGAGATAATGACACTCGTCAACAACCGACGCATCAACAAAGACACGCTGGCATGGATGCCTGGGATGCCTGCTTGGAAACCCATAGAGCAAGTCCCAGAGATTCTGAAGATTATAGCACTAACACCTCCTCCAATTAATAGCTGAGAATTATGAAAAATATTAGTCTGATTCCCGCAATTATAGCTGTTGCCGTGGCGGCACTCATCGGACTGCTTGCTGGCACATTGTGCGAGTCAAAGAACTATGACGTCATCATTGGCATTGCTACTGGTGTTTCACTTGCTGTGACACTGCTGCCCATGTTGGCCATCAGAACTGACAGTACCCGTCTCGACATCAACCTGCGCATAGTGAGCACAATCTTTGCAGTTCTGCTGCTCATTGTCAATTTCGTAGTGTGCTTCAGCACACCTCAAAAGCTTACTATTTACTTTATTATCTTGGGACTGATACTTTTAGTTTACATAGGTGTGCTCTATTCACTGGTAAGATCGTTGGAATAGTTTTTTTTATTAACAATAACATAAAAATTAATAAGGTCGCTCTGATGAAGGGCGACCTTTTTTGTAACACTTTGGGCAATTAGAAATATTTTCACTACTTTTGCACGTTGAAAACCGAAAATGCACAAAAACCTATACACAATGAATACTAATCTTGAACAATTGCGCGAACTGATGCGCGCTAAAGGTGTGGATGCCGTGATTATTCCTGGCACCGACCCTCATCAGAGTGAATATGTGAGTGACTACTGGAAGTTCCGTGATTGGGTGAGCGGCTTCACTGGCAGCAATGGCACAGCGGTTGTGACCCTTGATAAAGCTAGCATGTGGACCGATTCGCGTTATTTCCTCCAGGCCGAGATAGAGCTTGAGGGTAGTGGCTTTGAGCTGCAAAAAGTGGAATATCGCGGTGACTTGGCGATGATTATGAATTGGCTATCTAAAGAAATACACGAGGACGATACTCTCGCTATTGACGGTAGTTTGTTCTCGCTGATGGAAGCTAACCGCTTGGAGCAACTGTGCGGAGAGAATGGTTTCCTGCTTGCTACCGATTTCTATCCAGCCGATGAGATATGGGAGGACCGTCCTCCACGCCCAATGTCGCCTGCTTTTATTCACTCTGAGGAGTATGCCGGCGAGGATGTGGAGAGTAAGCTTGGCCGCACTATGGAGAAGGTGGAGGAGAGTGGTGCCGACTGCATTCTTATCACCGCTCTCGACGAAATAGCATGGTTGCTTAACCTGCGTGGAAGCGATGTGGACTTCACTCCAGTAGCAATATCCTATTTCTATTTGAGTAATAAAGACCGTGTACTTTTTATTGATAGTGACAAGGTTGATCGCGAGGTGGAAGGTTACCTTTCGAAATATAAAGTTAGAGTAAAAGATTATGATGAGATAGAGAGGTTCTTGGGCAAACGCAGCATCAGCGACACCATTATGCTTGATCCCAATAAGGTTAGCGACACGCTTGGACAAGCGCTAGAGTGTGACAAAGTGTATGGGCCATCGCCTGTTGAGGCTCTCAAAGGCATTAAGAACGAAGTGCAAATCAGCGGTTTCCGCCACGCAATGGAGCGCGACGGAGCTGCACTAGTGCGTTTATTCATGTGGATTGAGCAGAATGCTGCCAATGGCACGATCAACGAACTCGACGTGTGGGAACAGGGCAAGCTCGAACGTGGCAAGAGCGATCTATATTGTGGCGATAGCTTCGAGATGATTTGCGGCTATCGTGAGCATGGTGCTATCGTGCACTATAGCGCTACTCCTGTAAGCGCCAGCACTCTGCAAGGCGAAGGTCTGCTGCTCGTTGATAGTGGTGCTCAGTATCTTGACGGCACTACCGACATAACCCGCACCGTGACTCTTGGCAATCCTACTGCACAAGAGAAACATGACTTTACTCTTGTGCTTAAGGGACACCTTGCCCTAAGTCGTGCTAAGTTCCCAGTGGGCACTACTGGCGTGCAGCTCGATGCATTTGCCCGCATGCCCCTGTGGCAAGAAGCTATGACCTACGGCCATGGCACAGGTCACGGCATTGGTCATTTCTTAGGTTGTCACGAGGGCCCTCAAAGCATTCGCACCAACCTCAGTCCAGTGGCACTTGAGCCAGGTATGGTAACCAGCAACGAACCAGGACTTTACAAGACAGGTGAATATGGCATCCGTACCGAGAATATCCTCCTTGTGGTAGAAGGCCCAAAGACCGAGGAGTTTGGCAACTTCTTGGAATTCGAGACTTTGACCCTCTTCCCTTACGATACTCGCCTCATTGACATGAGCATGCTCACTGCCGAGGAAGTGCAGCAAATCAACGACTACCACGCAACGGTACTCGAGCGACTCACTCCCTACCTCAATGAGGAAGAAACAGAGTGGCTAAAAACAAAATGCAAAGAAATCTAGAATTTTGCTAGATGATCTAGATTGTCTAGAATCTCTAGAGTTACTAGCAACTAAAAAACAAAGAACAAATAATTAATTATGGCAATTATAAGAAAAGTAAGGGGTTTCACCCCAAAGATTGGTGAGGGCACATTCCTTGCCGACAATGCGGTGGTAGTGGGCGACGTGACCATTGGCGACGAGTGCAGCATCTGGTTTGGCGCTGTGCTGCGTGGCGATGTCAACACTATCACATTAGGCAACCGAGTTAACGTGCAAGACGGCAGCGTGTTGCACACATTGTATCAAAAATCGGTCATCGAGATTGGTGACGACGTGTCCATTGGTCACAACGTGACCATTCATGGCGCAAAAATTAATAATATGGCGCTCATAGGCATGGGCAGCACAATTCTCGATCATGCCGAGATAGGGGAGGGCGCTATCATTGCTGCCGGCAGCGTAGTGCTCAGCGGCACCAAGGTTGGCCCCCACGAACTCTGGGCAGGTTCTCCAGCCAAGTTCAAGAAGATGGTTGACCCCGCGCAGGCCAAAGAGATCAACGTTAAGATCGCCCGCAACTACCTGATGTATAGCACTTGGTACGAGGAACTCTAGCAAAAATGATTAAACTTAAGGCCACTAAGTTCAAGGATGGTTTGCTATGGATAATGCGTCCAGTATTAGCAGAGCTACCTTTGTTTTTTATCTCGTTCATTCTCCTTGCTGCTAACACTATACATTGTGGATTAAAATTGATACCCAGGCTTTTACAAGGGTCATGGCCCGAAATTATGACAATAGTTGTAATCTACTTGAGTATCGCTATTTTTATAGCTTATCTCACAGCATTTATTGCTCATATAACACATAAACGTTGGGTAAAAATTCTGCTTTATGGAATAATGCTTATACTATTTGGAGTTTTCTGTTTCGTACAGCTCAATTTCAGCTCTATCATTACACCTACAATAATGATGGCTATGACCGAGACAAATGCTGGCGAGACCAGTGAATTCTTTGAACAATTTGCTTTTACGTGGCAAAGCTTAGTCACATATACAGTAGTTGCTATAACTATTATCACGATAGTACTAATTGAACGTCGCCATTACAAAAAAATAGATTGTAATGGTACTAGACGAGTGCCATTTTTTGTACTTGTAGTTTTACTTGGTTGCATAGTGTGGGGAGCCGCCAATATGAGGTACTACTACGAACTAGAAAAAGCCGATTTCCTAAGTGAGCTTGAGAAGTCACAAATGTTTTCTCATAACACCTACGCTATGGACAATGTTACCGATTGGTTATATTGTCTTAAGGCTGTGGAGAGCAGTGAAAATGAGGTTGAACGCTCAATGAACAATACACTTGCTTGTCTCAATATACGCAGTAGTATCCAGTGTGACTCTCTTATCGTAATTCTAGTAATTGGTGAGAGTTATATCAAAAGCCACGCTAGCATTTATGGTTATCAGCTCCCTACGACTCCCCGTATGGAGGAATTAAATAAAAGTGGCAATTTGGTGTCTTTTACAAACTGTATATCTCCTTACAATACTACCAATATTTCACTCAAGAATGCTTTGAGCACCAATTCTATAGGGGACAATGAAGATTGGTACGACACACCTTATTGGCCATCGATTGCTGCAAATGCAGGATATGTGACTACGATGTGGGACAACCAGTATTCTTTCTCTCCATTAACCAATGGCGGTTCTCTTGATGCTCTTCTTTACAACGATAAAATCAGTAGCATTACTTACGTGGCGCGCAACACTCAAGGCTTTGACTATGATGGAGATCTTATTGACGACTATTTCAAGCAAATGAAAAAGAGTGGTATTGATCACAAACCACTGCGTTTTGCAATGTTCCACCTCATGGGACAGCATGTTGCACCTAAAAAACGTTATCCCGAGCAGTTTGATGTATTCAAAGGCGAGAATCGTGCTTACAGAAAGTGGTCAGAGAGTCAGGCCCAATATCGTGCTGAATATGATAATGCCACACTCTATAATGACTTGATTGTTTGTTCACTTGCACAGCACTATGCCGACAAATGTGCAGTGATGATTTACTTCAGCGACCATGGTGAGGAAGCTTATGACTTCCGTAATAGTTTTGGTCGCCAGAATGACCCTGTGAAGACCAAGGAAGTTCTACACTATCAGAATGATGTTCCACTTGTGGTCTGGTATTCAGACAAATATGCCAGCACTTATCCCGATATTGTAACTAGATTAAAACAAGCTGCATCACGGCCCATGATGCTCGACCTTTTATGTTACATGTTTTTTGATCTGGCTCGTATTGATACTAAAATCTATCGGTCCAATCGTGATATTATTGCTCCCGATTATCACTGCCCACCTCGTATCACTTATAATGATGTGGATTATGATAAGGTATGTAATTAAATGCATTGAAAAAAGAGACTAGGGACATGCCCTCTTATCTCTTTTTTCAATGATTATTTTTCCTGTCTTATTATTGATTCTTGGGCTTGGTATAAATTTAAGAAGCAATTCATAAAGCAATGCGAGCGTGATCACTCCAACAATATAAACCAAGATCCATAAATAGTCGCTGTAAATGAGCGTGTGGTACTTATTGAGAATGAGTTTGAACAATGGTAACCTTACGATTGGATGCACGACAAAAATGAATGATGATAATGCCCCCATCCACACTAACGGTTTAACTATTATATTGCCAGAAGACAGTCCTTTCTCTGAAGAATTCTGCAATAGTTTGATGAAACTTATAGATCCAAGAATCACAACAACTGGCGACCATAGCCATGTGTGAAAATTCATGCTCATCACCGCCATTAATAATAGGCAAACTATTGCCAAAGTTCCCCATATCCATCGTGGCATAAAGGGCATTCCAAAACGTCCCACTAAAATTCCCAATCCGAAAGGCAGAGCAGCAATCACTATATTATATCGCATGAAATGTATTAAGTCAGTATTTTCAGCAAAGCATTCTTGCAGCACCGTTGCAGTAACAATTATTAATACTGGCGTGAGCCATCGCCAAATAGAGTTCGCTTTTAATCGGCTAGGATAAATAAAAAGTCTATATAAAACATACACTTCTAACATAAGTCCAAAGAACCAGTATGGTCCGTATCCTGTTGGCATAGCCTCGTTAGGATTAGGATAAGTAGATATATTTGCAACTAATGCAAGTTGTTTTACCACCTCATCCCAGGTTTGTGGAGTGGCGCCCAAAATTGTAAATAGAATTGTAGGTATAATATATCCTATAAACATCAAGCGGAATAGTTTGAGCCAGTAATAGCCCAAGAAAGGTAGAGTCTTTATAGGTTTGGCATCTTTATGCTCATATTTCATTACTAAGCCAAAACCGCTCAGAAACAAGAAAATAGGCACTCCATAATGTCCAAAAAACGACAGAAATTGCAAAGGTGCGAAGATGTCTATTCCTTGCGTGAAGTAGTGCCACATTCGCTGGCTGTTATCGAGTACAAAGTCAAACTCATTCTCCTTTATGGCACCCTTAGGCGAACTGTTAGCAAGCCAATGACAAAAGTTATGCAGGAATATACCAATAATGGCGATACCTCTTAACGCATCACATTGTGCCTTAGTGAGAACATCATTACCTTTTAGTAAATTCATTATAATACAGGGAAAAAGCAAAAACTATCTTGTTGTTCCTCTCACCACAAGTTTTGTGCGGACCATGCGTTTCTCGGCGCGGTCCATAGGTAGCTTGCCTTCTACCATATCGATGAGGATGTCGGTGGCTTGGATGCCCACTTCGGCACCATTTTGACGCACTGTGGTGAGCATGGGGTCGCAGGAGACGGCTCGGTCGCTGTCGGTGAATCCGCACACCGACACGTCCTCAGGCACCCTAAAGCCCATCTTTTTGGCTATGTACATAGTGGCGATAGCTGTCTCGTCGTTGATAGCAAAGAATCCGTCGGGGCGGTCTTTCATTTTGAGTAATTCTGGAGTAATTCTCTCGGCCTTTTCAGGGTTATCGCATTGGATGATAAGCTTCTCGTCGGGTTGCAGTCCGTGATGATAAAGAGCGTCTTTATATCCATTCAGGCGGTTTTTAGAGATCTCCATGTTGAGGTTTGAGACATAGAATGCCACGCGTTTGCAGCCACTCTCAATCATGTGTCCCACAGCCTTATAAGCAGCCTGATAGTCATCGACCACCACTCGACTTGCGTTTAGGGCCGGGCATATGCGATCGTAGAACACCAGTGGTATGCCACTGTTCACGAGCTTGATGAAGTGGTCGTATTGCTCGGTATCTTTGGCCTGTGATACGATGATGCCGCACACCTTGTTCTTCTTGAACGACTCACAAATCTCCACCTCACGCTCGTAGCTCTCACGGCTTTGTGCCACCATGATGCGGTAGCCGCGCTCTTTAGCCTTCTCCTCAATGCCACTTAATATTGAGGCAAAGTAGAAATGCACTATCTCGGGCAATATCACTCCGATGATTTGCGACGGCTTCTGGCGGCTGTGGCGCAACTGCTCGGCGATGACATTAGGGTAGTAGTCGTGCTCTCGCGCAAACTGCTGAATCATCTCTCGGCGTTTCTTGCTGATATTTGGACTGTTTTTCAAGGCGCGTGAAACAGTTGCCACGCTAACTCCTAGCTGCGCGGCAATGTCTTTCATTGTCAAAGGTTGTTTCTCATTCATAATGGAAAGTTATTAGTATTTCATTTTCAGTATGTTGCGCCCCAAATTCTAACGCATTACTGCTTTGTGAGTTCAAAATTACAACAAATCTTAAAAAGGCTATGTTTTTTATTTCTTAAAATATCTTAATGCAAACGTTTGCGCTTCATTTAACACATAAATAAATAGCGAAAAAGCCTCTGTTTCAAACAAAAGAATTACTTTTGTAGTTGCAAAATACCGCTCTAATTAATCTACGAGGATTAACCGTAAAATTATTTTGAGGAAAATAAACCAAAATTTTTATTTACTTAATAACTTAATAACAATTTAATTAAAAACAAGATGAAGCAGGTAAACATTAGAATTCCCCTGAGGATTCTAGCCCTGATGATGGGACTTTTCCTATCCATCGGAGCCTACGCACAGAATATCACTGTGCAGGGACATGTCAAGGATGCTACCGGCGAACCTGTTATCGGTGCAACGATTACCGTTGTAGGTACCACGAACACTGTGGCTACCGACTTTGATGGTAACTTTACTATCACAGCACCTAAGGGCGCCCAGCTCCAAGTTTCTTCTATCGGTCTTCAAGATCAGATCGTTACCGCCGCTCCCAACCTTATTATCGAGATGCTTGACGATGCTCAAGTGCTCGAGAATGTGGTGGTGATTGGTTACGGTACTGTAAAGAAGAGCGACCTCACTGGTAGTGTGACAGCTCTCCGCCCCGACGCCAAGAACAAAGGTGTGGTAGTGAGCGCACAAGACATGCTCGGCGGTAAGATCGCTGGTGTTAACGTTACCGACGGCGGTGGTACTCCTGGTGGAGGTGCCACAATCCGTATTCGTGGTGGTTCGTCGCTGAACGCCAACAACGACCCACTTATCGTTATCGACGGTGTGCCCATGGACAACAATGGTGTGAAAGGTCTTGCCAACGGACTTTCGCTTGTGAACCCCGCCGACATTGAGAGCTTCAACGTGTTGAAGGATGCATCGGCAACCGCAATCTATGGTTCTCGTGGTTCTAACGGTGTTATCATTATCACCACCAAGAAGGGCCGTCGCGGTCAAGGCGTGAACGTTCTCTACAACGGTAGCTTTACCGTAAGTAAGAAAAAGAAAAACATTGAGGTTCTTAGTGGTGATGAGTATCGTGCCTATATCAACGGTCTCTATCCCGAAGGACATCCCGCTCGCGCAGCTCTTGGTACCGCCAACACTAACTGGCAGGACGAGATTTACCGCACTGCTTTGAGTCATGACCATAACTTGACCGTTACCGGTTCGGTGAAGGACTTCCTCCCCTTCCGCGTTTCATTAGGTTATACTGACCAGCAGGGTATCCTCAAGACCTCTGACTTCAAGCGTTACACAGTGGCTGGTAACATCAGCCCATCGCTGCTTAATGACCACTTGACTTTCAACATCAACGCTAAGTACATGTACGCCAAGTCGCGCTTTGCCGATGGTGGCGCTATTGGCAATGCCGTTCGCATGGACCCCACACAGCCCATTAAAAGCGATGACCCATTGTACAAAAATTTTGGTGGTTACTTCACTTGGCTCTCAGCAGCAGCTTTGAATGATGATTCTTGGCCCTACACTTCCAACTCTAACGCTCCCCGCAACCCTGTTGCAATTCTTGAGCTCAAGAACGACCGTGCCAATAGCCACGCCTTCGTTGGCAACATCGATGCCGACTATAAGATACATGGTTTTGAGGACTTGCGTCTCCACCTCACTCTCGGTGGCGACTTCTCTAAGGGTAAACAAACTACCGACGTTGATCCCACCAGCCCACTCGCAAGCTACTATGGTAGCCACGGTTGGGATGAGATCACCAAGGAGAACCGCACTTTGAGTACTTACGCACAGTACTATAAGGACTTCAACGATGACCACCACTTCGACATTATGGCTGGTTATGAGTGGCAACACTTCTGGCGTAAGCAATACAACAACTATTGGGGATATTACCCAATGACTAGCAAAGAGTACCTTAGGGATGGTAATGGTAACTACATCATCGATGATAAGGGCGAGATGATTCCTGCTGCTGGTCAAAAATACAATGAGACTTGGATTAACTACGACAAGAACCTGGGTTATGCTAAGGGCTTCCGTACCGAGAACTACCTCGTTTCGTTCTTTGGTCGTATGAATTACATCTACAAGAATCGTTACTATTTGACAGCAACTGTTCGTCACGACGGTTCTTCACGCTTTAAGAAGCACTGGTCTACATTCCCCTCGTTCGCCTTCGCATGGCGCATCAAGGATGAGGCTTTCCTGCGTGACAACAACACTTTGAGCGAACTCAAGCTCCGCCTTGGTTGGGGAAAGACTGGTCAACAAGACATTGGTAGCGACTACAACTACTTTACCAACTACACTATGAACTCAATGGTTCCTGGTAGTTACTACGACATCATGGGCGATGGTACAATGGCCCGTCCTAATGTTTACAACCCACAGCTCAAGTGGGAGACCACTACCACTACTAACGTTGGTCTTGACTGGGGCTTCCTCAACGGACGCATCACTGGTAGCATCGACTGGTACTACCGCAAGACTACCGACCTGTTGAACTACGCTTCTATTCCTGTAGGTAACTTCCGTAACATGGCTAACCAGAACATTGGTTCGTTGAAGAATACTGGTCTTGAGCTCTCTATCAGCTGGAAGGCTATTTCTACTAACGACCTCCTCTGGACTATCGACTACAACTTCACTTACAACAAGAATGAGATCACTGAGCTCGTAGGTGGCGAAGGTGAAAACTACAAGGTGCTCACCGGTGGTGTTGGTATCAACAAGAACTGCCAGGCTCACGCTGTAGGTCATCCAGCCAACTCATTCTATGTATATCAGCAGGTTTATGACGAGGCTGGTATGCCTATCGAGAATCAGGTAGTTGACCGTAACGCCGATGGTCAAATCACCGATGACGACCGCTACTTCTACAAAGCTCCTTTCGCTCCTGTTACTATGGGTCTTGGCTCACGCCTCGATTGGAAGAACTGGGACTTCGGTTTCAACCTGCGTGCCAGCATAGGTAACTATGTGTTCAACAACGTGATGAAGGGTTATGCTAACGTAGGTCTTGCAGCTCTTTATGAGACCGTGAGCGGTAGCTACCTCAACAACCGTCCAGTTGACGCCATCAAGTATGGTTGGGCAACTTACGATGACGCTTCTCAGCTTAGCGACCGCTGGGTTAAGAATGCTTCGTTCCTCAAGTGCGACAACATCACCTTGGGTTACAGCTTCAACGAGCTCTTCAAGGGTGGTAGCTATCACGGCTTGAGCGGACGTGTTTATGGTACTGTTTCTAACGTATTCTGCATCACCAAGTATGATGGCATCGATCCAGAGATCTCTTATGGTATCGACAACGATATGTATCCACGACCCATTTCGTTCATCCTTGGTCTTAGCTTGAACTTCTAATTTTTCACGACACATTTTAATATATATCAAAATGAATAAGTTTTATAAATATATAGTATGTGCAGCTGTGGCAGTCTTGCTGAGCATGGGATTGAACTCTTGCGTTAAGGACCTTGACGTGGAGCCTATCGACCCTGCTCTCCAGAGCGATGTGACTCCCGAGCAGCTGTTTAATAAGTGCTATGCTAACCTTGCAGTGCAGGGTAACGGCGGTAGCGATGGCGACTGCGATATCGATGGTATCGATGGCGGTTTCTCGGTGCTCTACCGTATGCTTTGGAATGCCAACGAGCTGACCACCGATGAGGCTATGTGTAAGTGGGGTGACCCAGGTATCGAGCCACTGAACAAGAACGGCTACGACGCCAGCAACCCATTCCTTGAGGGTCTTTATTATCGTCTCTACACTGGTATCGCTTTCTGCAACCAGTATCTCACTGCCTTTGGCGACTACAATAAGACTATGACTGCCGAGATTCGTTTCTTGCGTGCTTTCCAGTTCTACATCTTGATGGACTGCTTCGGAAACGTGCCCTTCACTCCTGAAGTATCGGGTGGTAAGGCCGACCAGATTTCTCGCGCCGACCTCTTCAACTTTGTAGAGGAAGAGTTGCTTGAGATCGAGCCACTGATGAGCGAACCTAAGGCTAAGAAGTCAAGCGACGAAGGTTACGGTCGTGCCGACAAGGCTGCTTGCTGGATGGTTCTTGCAAGAATCTATCTCAACTCACAGGTTTACACTGGCACAGCTCAGTGGACTAAGGCCGCCGAGTATGCCAAGAAGGTTATAGACTCTGATTATAAGATTCTGGAGCGCAGCAAGGGTAATGAGACTTGGAGTGCTTACCAGATGCTCTTTATGGGCGACAACGGTGAGACCGATGCTGCCTATGAGGCTATTCTCCCAATCCTTTATGATGGTCTTCGCACCACTTCATGGGGTGGCTCTCTGTTCTTGATGGCTTCGACCTATGACGCGAACATGCACGGTAATCCCAATGATCCTATCGCCACCAACGGTGTGAGTGGTCAGAACTGGGAAGGTAACCGCGCTCGTCCACAATTGGTCAACAAGTTCTTCAATGGTATTGAGGCTCCTGTTGGTGAGGCATATGCTGTGGCTAAGGCTGCTGGTGATGATCGTGCTCTGTTCAACACTGTAGACCGTATCATCGACATTATCGACAACAACACTTTCCAGAACGGTTTTGCTGTTGGCAAGTTCAACAACTTCAAGACCGATGGTTCTGCTGGTCACCATGCTACTCATCCTGATGCCGACATTTTCCTTATTCGCAAGGCTGAGGCTTATTTGACCTATGCCGAGGCTCTTACTCGTGCTCAAGGCAGCGGTGCTGCTCCTGCCGAGGCTGTGACTGCTATCAATGTGATTCGTAGCCGTGCTGGCGCTAATGTCAAGGCTAGCTATAATCTCAACGACATTCTCGACGAGTGGAGCCGTGAGTTCTACTTCGAGGGTCGTCGTCGCATCGACTTGATTCGCTTTGGCAAGTTTGGTGGCACTACCGACTATAAGTGGCAATGGAAGGGTGGCGACTTCAACGGACGTGACTTCCCAGAGTTCCGCAACATCTTCCCAATCCCATATAAGGACATCACTGCCAACGAGAAGCTTAAGCAAAATCCTGGTTATTAATCCTTTATTATAACTATAAGTGATTATGAAAAATATTTTTAAATATACAATGTTGCTGGTTGCAGCCACAATGATGCTTGCTTCTTGTAGCGATGACCGCGACTCCAACCCAACACTCAAGACTCCCGAATCGTTTGTCTTGAACACGCCTGCTTATGCCAGTCAAGCTATTGACTTGCAGAATTCTGAGACAGTGAATTTCACCTGGTCGCAGCCCGACTATGGCGGCTTCCCTGTTGCTACAAGCTACACTATTCAGTTGTCTGGTACCAATGACTGGTCAGTATCAAATGTTGAGGCCGAAGCCGAAGAAGATAGCGAGCTTGTTCCCACCTATTATGTTGTAGAGAACAGCTATACTACTTGCGAGGCTGCCATCGATGCTGAGACTATCAACAAAGCTCTCATCGTCATGATGGGTTATACTGAGGATAATGTTCCCGAGACACAGAAACTCTATGCTCGCGTGAAAGCTAATGCCGTTGGTGCTAGTGAAGTTGTTTCTAACGTAGTGGAACTCCTTGTTTCTCCTTATTATGTAGAGCTCAAGCCTGCCGATCCAGTTCTGTGGTACATGGTAGGTAACTGCATCGGTAGCAACGATTGGGACAATGGTGCTGGTTCAGTAGGTACTGGCCTTATTCCATTGCTGCCCGAGCCAGGCGCCGACTTCGACAAGGATGGTAATGGTATGCTCATCTATGCTGGTTTCTTCCCTGCTGGTGGTCAGTTCAAGTTCGTCCGCGACCCAGGCAGCTGGGACACCCAGATGAACTTCACCAACATCGATAAGAATGATGCCGGAGTCACCGACGAGGATGGCGAAAACCACAACATCGGTATCCCCGAGGATGGCTACTATAAGATCACTATGAACACTGTCAATAACACTATAGCTATTGAGAAACTAGACGGAACATACGCTGAGTTTGAATCTATCGCTATTCCTGGTGAGTACAATGGTTGGGATGCTGCCGGCAACCCAATGAACGCTATGGGCAAGCGCGACAACACTGAGAACCACATGTGGAGTGTTGACCTCACCTTAGAGGTCGCTACCCCACTCAAGTTTGCTGCTAACGGCAGTTGGGATGTCAACTGGGGTAATCCTGACGACTTCCCTCTGGGATTTGGTTCTCAAGGCGCCGACAATATTCCCGCCAAGGCTGGCAACTACAAAGTTTATTTCAACGATGTGTTGGGACTTTACTATTTCTTTGCCACTGAGTAATTTATGAACCAATAATATTGACGAGAGCTTGGAGCGCGACATGCTCCGCTCCAAGCCCCAAGTCAATCTTAAAAGAAGAAATTAACACAACATGAAAAAGTTATTTTATATTTTAGGTATTGGTTTGCTCATGGCAAGCTGTACCGAGGATTTCAAAGATTGGGCCGACCCCATGAGCAACAGCGAGGACCCAGCAAGCGTTAGTGCTGCTGTGGCTGCTGCTGGAACTATTGACTTCAATACTATCACTGCTGATAGTGTGCTCCTGTTCTCGCCCACCTACAAAGCTGATGAAGAGACCGAGGTGACTAACACTGTTACTCTCTTCAATGCCGACAAGAGCGATATGCGCAATGTCAATGTTGACGAGCAAGGTCGTGCTAAGACTACTGAGCTGCGCGACGCCCTCGAGGCTCTCTATGACTTGCCCGAGGAGGTTATTAATGTGCCTATCAATGTTGTTACCATTCTCACCAAGAACGGTCAGGGTTTCCGCTTCAACAGCAACATTGAGGATGCTGTGAAGATGGCTGCCGGTATGTATATTGTTGGTGGCGATGAGATGGTTCCTATGGAGTTTGTTGAGCCAGGCAAATATACTATCACTGTTCCCGCAGGCGAGATGCGCTTCTTCTTCCTGCCATTCACTCACCTCAACAACTTTGGAGATGGCAGGCTTGGTAGTGCAGAGGAGACCGACGGTTTCATCTTCGGTGGCGATCTCGCACAGGGCGATGATGCCTTCGAGATTTGGCTTGATGTAGATCCTGACTACACACAGTACATCATCACTGTTAACACTAACGAAATGACCTACGACGTTGAGGGTCTAGCTTACGCCGAGATGATTTGGCAAGCTGGTAACGCCAACGGATGGGGCTCTCCAGCTGCCGGCCTTAAGAATAAGGGCTGGAAGGAAGCTCGCAACAACGATGGCGACTACTACGGCTTCATGTACCTCAATGGCGACTTCAAGTTCCGCAGTGGTAAGGACAACTGGAATGCTCCTGACTGGGGTCTTGACGACGCTATTGATGACTATGAGGGATTGCTCGCAGTAGGTGCTGGTAACATCAACGCTCCCGAGGGATTCTATATGGTGGAGGCCGACATTGCCAACTTGAGCTATAAGCTCACTCCTATCACAACTATTGGTGTGATTGGTGGCTTCAACGGTTGGGCAGGCGACTATGCTAAGCTCACTTACAACACCCAGACTGGTGCTTGGGAAGGCTATTGCGATATTCCCGCTGGCACTGAGTTCAAGTTCCGTGCTAATGAGGACTGGGCAATCAACTGGGGTGGCGACGTGACCAACCTCAGCTACGATGGTGGTAACCTCAAATTTGACGTTGACGGTTATTACCACATCCAGCTCTTCATCACCTACGAGGGCGACTTCCACGCAATTTTCACTCCTATCGCCAACTAAACGGCAAGAGTAAAAAACTCTAATACTATAAAGGCTTTTCTCACGATTGAGAAAAGCCTTTATTTATCTCTTTTGTTCTCGTTTCTAATAGGTCTAGACAATCTAGAACTTCTAGTTTTACTAGTTTTACTCAATGAACTGCTTCATTTCATAGAGGGCGTCTTGGGCTTTGCCGTCGCGGTTGTCGAAGAGGCTGCCGTTCCACCATGATGTAGTGATTTGGTTCTGCCAGGGGATGTTGAACTCGTTTGCTTCGGGCCACCACCAGAAGAGGCCCTTCACGCGGCTGTGCTGCTTGAGAGCAGCAATCATAGCGATGGTGAAATTCTTCTGTCCCTCGTTGCTGTAGGGATAGGTGCCAGTGAGATCATAATTTGTTCCCGGCAATGCCCAAGCGTAGCCGTAGCCACATTCCATAATCATGATAGGCTTAGTAGATGCTGCCTCCATATTGTTGAGCACTGTGTTGAGCTTGGAGAAGTTGCCGTGATATGCGCTGTAGTAGCTCAGTCCCATCACGTCATAATCTACACCATAGCTCTCGCAGTTGGCAAAGAAACTGCCAGGTTGGTTAACATTGTGCATTTCCACGTGGAGGATAATCTTGGTAGATGGGCTCACCTCACGCACGGCTTGCGATGCACGTTGCTGATAGGCTGCAAAGTTCTCCCATGAGCCGCCATCTGGTGCGCCGCCAGTAGGATAGACCTGGCCAGTGGGCCACAGCATGCCGCCCGTAATCTCGTTACCTAACTGTATAAAGTCAGGGCGTGCTCCAGCTGCAATCATCTCTTGCAACACGTGCTTGGTGTAGTTGAAAACGCTGTCTTTTAGTGCTTCTACGTCGTTTTTGGGCCATGCTGCTGGCACTCCCTGCGCTCCTGGATCGGCCCAGGTGTCGCTGTAGTGCAAGTCTAGTACAAAGGCGTAGCCCGCATCCTTGATGCGCTTGCCTAGCGCCTTGACGTAGGCGAGGTTTTGTACCACACCTTCCTTTTGGTGGGTCGTGCTAGCGTTCTCGGGGTTGACAAAGAGTCGTACTCGCATCGCATTCCAACCCTGCTGGCCAAAGTATGGTAGGATATTACTGATTGTGCTACCGTTACGGTCTTTATAGATTGCTCCACCTTCCTCATATTTTGTAAGCATAGAGATGTCCCCGCCCACCAGTCGTTCGGGCAGAGGTTCGGGTGTGATGCCGTTGAGTAACACATTGTATATGGCTGTGATGTCGGCAGCGGTGATTTGGCCGTCACCAGTTACGTCACTAGTGTCGACATATGTGAGGTCGTTGTTAAGTAAGTAGTCATATAGGGCAGTGACATCGGCTGCAGTTACCTCTCCGTCGCAGTTAACGTCATAAACGTTGGCCTTCAAAAAAAGGGGACATAATAATACTGTCCCCATAATTATTATTTTCTTTATCATTTTACTTGTTATCTCCTAATAAAACATCATAAACCTCGGTGATGTCGGCAGCGGTGATTATGCCGTCGCCAGTTTGGTCACCATTGACAATTTTGCTGTCATCTTCGTTAAGCAGGTAGTCGTAAAGGGCAGTGATATCAGCGGCTGTCACTGTGCCATCGCCGTTCACGTCGCCATGAACATCTGTTACGGGTGGCAAAATAGTTACAGGTAAACCGGCGTAGTCCTCAGTGGCGTCAACTACCATATTCTTGTTTTCATCGGGGTCTAAATCGCTCTTAACGATGTAGAACTTGTCGGTAGTGGCGTATCTCACGTCAATTGTTTGTGGCGAGCCACTGGCACCAGTGTTAAACACGAAGTTCATGAAGCAGTCATCGTTGGCGAGCTCATATTGTTGCACATACCAAGTCTTGTCTCCTACAGATGCCCTTTGTTTGATAACCTCACCAGGCCAGTTGCCGTTGTGCTGCTGGTCGTCTTGATCCCAAGTGTAGTAACGCACAAGGTTCCAGCCAGCCTCTTCGGCATTTACATAGACGTTGATGGTGTGTGGAGCGCCCTGGCCAGCAAAGTCGTAGTTGCGGGTGATGACGCCACTCACTGCGCTGCCCTTGAGAAGACCCACCTTGAGTGTGCAAGGCTGGGTGATGTTTATTGTAGCGCCACTTTCCACTTGGGTGCTGCTGGCTGTAGGTGTTGAACCATCGAGTGTATAAACGAGTTTTGCCCCGCTTGAGGCCGAAACAGCAGTGAGTTTTGCACTGAATGCGTTTTTGTATTTGCCTGAGGCCTTGTCGCACCATGCTGTCTCGCAATTCTTCGACATATACAGGCGATAACCCCAACCTTTTGTGACCTCTACTGCTTCTTCCAGGATAGTTGCATAGTATTGAGCAATTACATTGTCTTTGAGGTACTTGTTCTTACCTACCACGCAATACATAGCCCTGCCGTTGGCAGCATTAGATTTGAAGCCCGACATCTCATAGCTCTTCGAGAGGGGGTATTTCTGTGCTGTACTGGTATTGGTAATGCCCACAGTCTTGCGAATGTCAATCATATTCTTGATTTCCTGCTTGTAGTCTTTCCAGTGAGCAAGGAACACGCAAGGCGTGCCAGGCATGGTGAGCATGTAGGCGTTGGCAGCAAGCGTGTCGGCGCGTATTGGGTCGTTCTGGTTGTTGGGGTCACGATATTGTGTGTCGTGGTTCTCCACAAATGTCACGGCATAGCGCTTGAAGTTGGTTGTTGACATCAAGCCGCCTATGGTGAGATCTTTCCAAGTCTTTTTTGTGCCAGCATCGTTGTTGCCGCGCACCACGTCGCGCACGGTGTAGCGGAAGGGGAAGTCGAACGAGGCGCTCATGTTCACGCCGTTCCACTTGCAGTTGTCAATCCATGTCTGGATTTCGTTTTGGCTGCTCCAGTTCTCACCTACCGAGAACTGAACACCGGCTGAAGCGTTGTATTCTGCAACACGGTTTGCCCAGAATCCGCGTGTCATGTCATAACGGAAACCAGTGTAACCGAGATCGTTGGCAAGGAAGTTGACATAGGCCTTGATGACGTTGCGCACGTTCTCGCTCTTGTGGTCGAGGTCGCGCATGCCGCCCCAGTCTTCACCCTCGTCATTGTTGGAACTCAAAGTGACACTGGCAGGAATGTTGCCAAGTGCTTGCTGCTGAGCAAGCCAAGTGGCAGTAGCACCGCCGTCGTCATTCTTGGTGATGTCGGCTGGTGTCATCTGGTAAGTGACGCCATTATAGGTCTCAACGGGGAAATCCACCCAGTTGGTAAGGGTTCCGCGATGGTTCACCACCACATCGGCTATCACGCCTGTGCCCTTAGCCTTATAGGTGCTAATGAGCTCGCGCAACTCTGAGGCAGTACCAAAGGCGCTTTTCTGGTTAAAATAGTACTTCACGTCGTAGCCCATTGATCCACTGCTGCCAGTCCAGCCGCTCTGGGGTATCCAGATGAGGTCGAAGTACTGCGAAATCTCGTCAGCCTGGTTGGTGAGGTTCACCCAGCGGGTGTCACCAAAGGAGTTCCACCAGAACGCCTGCATCATTACGCCGCCATAATTGTCGGGCCATCCTTGAGCTTGGCTCAAGAGTGGCAGCACGGCGGCAGCCAAAAGTAATAATTTCTTCTTCATGCTATTTATATTTAAATGTTTATGTTTTTGTTCTTGTGCCTTTTGTTGCTAATGTACTAAATTTTTCCCCAAATATACACATTTTTTATGTCACAACAATATTTTCATGCAAAATTAACATATAATTTGTCATCACAACCGTTTATGTAGAGTCAACTGGCAAGTGCAAAATTAGGCAAAATGTTTGAAGAACTCTATCTTTGGTGTTGAGAAATTTAGTTTTTCCCTTGGCCTTCTATTGAGTTTCTTCTGTACTGTCATGACAAAAGCATCTGTAATCTTA
>JAEEGL012433745.1_pt1 | contig 44139 bp, 30 predicted proteins | sample 9134231 | NCBI WGS metagenome assembly JAEEGL01 (sample SAMN16246548, study PRJNA631951) | gut metagenome | biome: gut microbiome; feature: rumen; material: fiber-attached | host: Bos | place: Iran: Karaj | collected 2018-10
GAATCAAAAAGATTATCAAATGAATAAGGTAAAATAAATTTATTTAAAGATTTATTCATATTAGTATTTAAAACTGTTAATATATTTGAATCTGAAAAAATCTTAGTGAAATTATTATAATAATCAGAGAATATTATATTTATTAATAATTCTAACTCAGTTAAATTATTAATATTTTCACCTTCAATTGTAGTATTCATATTAGAAATATTTCTTTGAAGATTTTCTTTTTCATTGTTTAATATATTTAATAAAGATTGTGATGACTCATTAAATAATTCTACAATATAATTTTTTATAGAATATTCAAATAATTCATATGATTTTGATTGTAAAAAATTTAAAATATTTTCTTGAGATTCACCATATAATAAATTTAAATTATCAATTAATAAAGAATTAATATCAGAAATTGAATGGTTTGACATTTTATAGTTTGAATATATTGAACAAACTTTATTTATATAGTTTTTTATGATATTATATTTATAATCAATTATTTCTTTTTGGTAATTGATTAAATTATTTAAAAAATTTTCATTTAATTTTATATTAGATAATTCACTTAAATAATTCTGAATTTTTATTTTCATTAGAGTATTTATATTATCTAAATTATTTGAAAAAATATCATCATAAAAAATTCCTCTAAAATTAATAATTATTATATTTTAATAATATATCAGTAAATAATACATTAATTTCTGATTGAGAAGAAGAAAGTTCATTTTCCATTTGATCTTTAAAACTTGAAGGAATTGAAAAGATATTTATCTTTAAATTTATACTCATTATTTATTCTTAAAAAAAATGAATCTTCATTTTTAAAATATATATATTTATATATATGTTATTTTTTCTTTTCAATTTATTGCTCCAGTGTAAAAAAATTGAAAATTTAAATTAAAAAATAAAAATTTATAAAATCCTGAAATAATATTAAAAAAAAATTTTTTTAAATTTCCCAAAAAATAATTATTAAATAATATATTATTAAAAAATAAAATTTTCCATTTCTTCAGCTATTCTTTGAGTAACAGCTGAAGCTTCTGGAAACATCATAGGAACATCATAATTTAAAAAACCATGTGGAAAGAACATATATTCTTCCATTTTACAATCTATATTACATTTAACACACTTATTCATAAATTCAACATAATCATCTCTTAAAGGATCAGAAGTACCTCCAAATATTCTAATAGGAGGTAATAATTTTAAAATATCATTTTTCATATATAAAGGACTTAAAAAAGGATTTTTTTGATCTTTAATATCTCCACAATAACTTTTTAAACAAAAAATTAATAAAGAACATTCTAAAATAGGGTCAGTTAAAGAATTAATATAAGATAAAGAAAGAGGATTAATGGATAATTTTAAAGCAGGATAAGCTAAAAAAATAGCATTAGGAAGTCTAATATTTTTCATAATTAATATATAACATAAACTAAGAGCTAAATTTCCTCCTGCAGAATCCCCAACTAAAATAATGTTTTTTAATTTAATATTAAATATTTCTTCACAATTTTCAATAATCCAACAATATACTTGATATACATCATCTAAAGCATAAGGAAAAGCATATTCAGGACTTAATCTATAATCTATACTAAAAACAGGTATATTTAATATTTTTGACCATTTTCTAGTATAACTTTCATGAGATGATGGTGACATTGCTACAAATCCTCCTCCATGAATATGTATTATAATTGAATCTCTTGTTTCATTAACTTTATTTGTTAGGGAACAACAATTTAAATAATCTAAAAATGATGGTTCTTCATCTATTAAATGTATTTCTGAAGTATGAATTACTTTTATTTTTACATATTTTGATTTGTTTTGTCTTTTTATTTCTTTTGAAGGAAATTTTTCTAAGTAAATATCATTTATCTGGTTTTTTGAATTATCTTTTTCTTTTAAATCTATTATTTTATTATCTAATCCTTCAAATTGAATGTTAATTTTTTCATTTGGTTTATTATTAATGTTTAAATTATTGATATTAAAATTTTTATCATTTAGAATATTAACTAAGTAATCTATTTCTTCCATTGATATAGGTTTTTTTGTTCTTTTTAAATAAAATTTTTTACAATATGAAATATAAGGTAAAATAACTTTCATTGCAGTAGAAACTTCTTTAGTATCTAATATATTCCAAATTTTTTGAGTAACAGATAAATCAGGTTTAATTAAGAATCTCATTGATTGATGAGTTGCTTTTTCAGTATTAAAATAATAATATGCCATTAACATTCCACTTTTAGCTTTAAATATAAGTTCAGATAAATCTTGATTTTCACTTGCTTTACTTAATGCTGCATAACCTACATTTACCATTTCAGTCATATGTTTTGTTTTTTTCTTTATTTCTTCTTCAGGTAATATCATTACTCTAAATAATTTATTTTTTAAATTTTCCCATTCAAGTGTTTCCTCTTTTATATTAAAAATATCATCTTCTCCTCTAAAATATAAATATGATAATAACGGACAACATGTTTCTATTTTATTTAAATTACTATATAATGGTAATAAATCTTTTTCAGTATAAGAAGAAAATTCTATATCTTTATTTAATATTAGATTATCTAAATTTTCAGTTATTTTAACTAATATTTTATTTGCTAATTTAATTGCTATATTTAATGTACAAAATCCTGGTAAGTATTTTTCACCTAAATTCATAATTAATTTGTTTATATTTTTTTCTTTTGAAATTAATTCATCTAATAATTGAATTGTATATTGATTACTATTTTTATTATTATATTGTGGATATTTATTGAAAAAATTGATTTTAAATTCTTCTTCATTTGTATTATAAAAAGATATAATTTCATTCATGATAACATTATCTTTTGTTTTATTATAATTCAATAATTTATAAAATAAATTAAATTGTCTATCATAAAAGGTAAAAGTCAGTCTTAAAGATATATAATTTAATTTATGAATTTCAAGTGATTTTTTCAATTCATCAGATTGTTTATATTTACTTTCATCAAATAAAAAATCCATCTTTTCTAGTATTAATGTAAAAAAATGATTATTTTTTTCAAGATCTACTTTTAAAGTTTCAAAAGTAAATTCATTTTTAATTTCTCTATTTAAATCATCATCAGCAAATGTTGGAAATTTTACATGGTCTTTAACAATTGTATAATCATTATTAGATAAATTATTTTTAAACATTAAATTAATTCAAAATAAAATACTATTTATTTTTTTTGAAAAAAATTAATATTTTTTAATTCTAAATTAATATATATATTATTTATTTAATTTTATTCCCGATATTACTTTTTATATTTACCTAACATCAACTATATCATTTATATCTGAAACTATATTAAATTTATAAAACATCATCCCTATTTAATGGGTAATTTACCATATTTTTTTAAAGAACATTTTCTTTTTCCATTAAATAAATTGTTTCTATTTTTTAATGTAGAATTACTGTCAGAATTTCTAGTAGTTTGTTCTGCTGAAAAAATTTTAACTGAATTATTATTTGTTATAGTTTTTCTTTGAAAAGGTGAAAAATGAAAATTAGTTGAAATTGATGAATGTTTTGAATTTTTAATAATTCTTGATGTTGAAACTGAATGATTATTTGTTTTTCCTTTATTCTTTTTTTCAATATTTGTTTTATTAATTTTATAAGTTTTATTATAATTTTTATCATATTTTTCATCTTTAATAAACCTTTTTGATTTATTTCTTGATTTTTTAAATGAATTTTTTCTATAATCTTCATTTTTATGTTTTGAAACTTTATTTATTGATAAATTATCATTTTTAATTATATTTTCTTTTTGATTTCTTTTTTTTATTAAATTAAAATCTAAATTTGCTCTTAATGGAATTCCTTTTATTTCACATACTTTTAATTTATCTTTATCACTTTCTATATCTTCATTAATACCTGAATTTAACATATATTCAAATATTTCATTTTCATATAAAGAAGGTTTAAATTTATAATTCCTTGTTTTATATTTATGATTAAAAATATTATTTTTAATTGTTTTTAAGGTTTTTTTTTTTCTTTTACTTTTTTCTCTATTTTCATATTTAAATAAAGTTAAAATTGATTTAATTGAATTCTCAGGTGAAATTTTAATTGTTTGAAATAAAGTTTTTTCTGGAATCGTATCATCTTGACTGTAATTTATAGATTTTATAAATTCACCAGAATTAAATTTTATATCATCAATTGAGTCTCTAAGTGAATTATTAAAAATAATTTTTAAACTATTATTTCCAATTAACTTTTGTTTATTTTTATTTTTTCCAACTTTAGAACGGTAATAATTTCTTGCTTGATATTCTTCATATTCATGAATTATTTTATTCATATGATAATCAGAAAAAGTAGGTTTGCAAAAATATTGTAAATAATTTTTATAATATTTAGAAAATTTTGGAATTTTCTCTTTTGATTCGTCTTTATTATAATATTTTTTTAATAATTCTCTTTTTAAACTAATTAATATATTTTCTTTGAATTTTACTAATAAATGACATTGTGTTGAATTTATTAATCTATTTATTGAGAATTTTTCTATATTTTTTGGAGATGAATTATATTTGTTCAAATTATTTTGAATTAAATAAATGTTGGAAATATAAAATTCTTTTTTTATCATTTTAATTTTATTAAAATTTGATAAATATTTATTTTTGGCATTAAAGTATTTTTTAAATAATGTATAAGTTTTAGAAATTTTGGGTAAAGAATTAATATCAATATTCCTTGATTTTTTCAATAGATTATTGATTTCATTGAACATATTTTATTTAAAAAAATATAAAAATTTAATTAATATAATAATTAATAAATTATACAGAATCTTTATGTATTATATTTCCTTTTGAAATAATTTTACTTTTTTTATGAGTTTTATTATTATTTTTATCAGAAATAATTTAAGTAAAATTACCATTTCTTTCAGAAATAGTACTTTTAGATCTATAATGCTTTGGATTTTTTTCAAAATTTAATTTTTTAGGATTCAAATCTTTTTCTTCATTTTTAGAAATATTTAAATTTCGAAATTATTGTTCTTCTATTCTTTCTAATTTTTCTAATTCTTCTTTTAATTTATTTGTTTCTTTTTTATTACTTTCATTTGTTTTATAATAATATTCTTTTAAATTTTCTTCTTCTTTAATTAGTTTTTTTTGTTCTTCTTCTTTTATTTTTTTTCTATCAGCTTTAATAACTTTTATTTTGTTTAAATTTTCTTCTTCTAATTTAATATTATTTGCATCTATTTTTTTATATATATTTTTTTTTTCATTTCTTGCTTCTTTATATTCATTTTGTTTTTTTTCTTTATTTAATTTAATGGCGTTTTGAATTCCTGTTTCAATTTTATTTTTTCATTTTTAATTTTTTCTTTTTTTTTTTTAACTCTTCTTCTTCATTATTTTTAACTTCTCAAAGATTTTAAAAGTTTTTCTTTTTCTTCTTTAGCTTTAATAATATTTTTTTCTTATAATTTAAATTTGTTTTTTTTTCTATTAATCTCTTTTTCTTGTTTTTGTAAAGCAGATATTCTATTTTTAATCAAAATAATTCTTTGTTCATATATTTTTTTTTCTTTTTCAGAATCTTTTGAAGCTTTCATATTTTCCATAATTTCTGTTTGAAGTTATATCCTGTGATAATTTATTTTTATTTATTTCGTTTGTTGTAGTGGTTAATTTAACATTTCCTCCATTTGGTATTTTATTTTTATAAAAATTATTATTTGTTATTTCTAATTCTGTTTTTGGCTTTTCTATAGAATTCTTTTTCTTAATTTTTTTTTCTGGAATTTTTTTCTCTTTTTCTTTTTTTTCTTTTTGATTATTTAAATTTTCTTTTTTTAATTTTTTGTCTATTTTGTTTTTTTTAGTTTTAATTCTTCTTTTGTTATACTTGTATCTCCATTTTTTATTATTGAATCTTTTTCTTTTTCTTTTGTTAAAGATTTTTTTTTCAAATTCTCTTTTATTAAAGTTTCTTCTTTTTTTTCTGAGAAATTTAAATTTTCCTTTTTTGGTGTTTTTTCTTCCTTTTTTTCTATATTATTCAAATCTTCCTTTTTTATTGGAGATTGTACTTCATTTTTTGGTAAATTTAATTCTTCTTTTATTTCACTTTTTTCTATGTTTTCATCATTTTTTATTGAAATGTCTTCTTTTTTATTATTACTATTTTCATCAATTGAAGTTTCTTCTTTTTTATTATAAGTGTTTTCATTTATTTTACTTTCTTCATATTTTTCTTTAATAATTTCTTCTTCTTTTATTATATTTTCTTCTTTGGGAGTATTTATATTTACTTCTTTTATTATTCTACTTTCTTCTTTATTGTCATTAATATTTTCTTCTTCTTTTAAAGTTCTTTCTTCTATGTTTCCATTATTATTTTCTTCTTTTTTTTCTTCCTTATTTTCATCTTCTTTTATATTATTTTCTTCTATATTTTTCATTAAAATATTACCTTTTATTTTATCATCGGTATTTCCTACTTCTTTTAAAACATCTTCTTTTTTTTTTTCTTCTCTATTTTCATTTTCTTTTTCATTATCTTCCACTTTTTTTTCTTCTATTACATTAGTAATTTCTTCCTTATTTTCAGGAATAATTTCTTTTTTCACTTCTTTAACATTTAAATTATCTTCAATTTTTTCAATATGAGTTTCACTAACTTTTGAAATTATAGTTTGTTCAGTTTTTTCACTATTAATATTATTATTATTAATATCCTCTTCTTCATTTTTTTTCTTTTTTATATTTTCTATTATTTCAATATTATTTTCAGAAGAATTAGGGAGAGAAGATATTTGAGTTTCATCATTTTTAACTCCTAAAATATTATGATTTTTAAATACTTTGAACATCAGAATTTGAAATTGAATTATGTTCTTTTTCTTCATCAGGATTTAATTTAATTGAATCCTGAGGATTTTCATTAACGAATTCAGACATAATATAAATATATATTATTTATTTAAATAATTTAAATAATTATTAATTTTTACTAATAATGAATAATATTTGATATAATATATAAATGAAAGTAATTAAAATATATATAAAATAAAATATGATAAAATATATTCTTTTTATTTTTTTGACACTTTTTTTTTACTTTTGGATTTTTTAATGTTTTTATTAACTCCATTACTTTTCGGACTTGCTATTATTTTATCATTATTATTTTCTTTTTTTAAACTTAAATCTTCTATTCCTTCAGGAAGAGGTTTATCAACATAAGTAGGAATATTAGTTTCCATTCCTTCTATTTCTTTTCCAATTTCAATTAATCTTTTAGAAGTATATAAAAAGAAATTTTCAGGTAAAATTTGATTTGAAATTAATTCTGCAAATATTATATTGAATGCAATATCTAAACCACTTTCATTTAAGTATTCTTCTACTTGTTTATATTGTTCTTCTTTTCTTTCTTGATTTAATCTTAATGTTTCTTCTCTTTTTTTTAGAGTTTCTGGATCATATTGTAATTTAGATTTTTGAATTTTTTTTATTTTTTTTGGTCGTTTTTTATCTTTTTTTGTTTCTTCAGTTGAATCATTCATTTAATATTTATAATATATTAAAAAATATTTTAAAATAATAATTAAATTTGAAAATTTAATAAAATGTTATAAAAATAAATACTAACAACTTCCCTTAACAAATTTTATATAAACTATTATCATTTAAAGACATTATTATAATGCCTAAAAATGAATTATATAAAAGTCTAATTAAAAAAAACATTATATTTTTCTCAAAGATTAATTGATTTCCTCAGATTAAATTCTTTTTTCATATCTCCCCACATTTTTCTGACATCTAAACAAGCACAAGTCTTTTTTCTGCTATAATTTCTTTTTCTTCTAGAATATTTCTTTTTATTATTATCATCATTATTCTCTTCATCACTATTATTATCAAAACTTAATTTAATTTCATTTTCATTAACAGATAATCTATTATAAATAGAATTAACTTTAATATCACTATTTCTTTTATTAATAATAACTACATTTGATTTTTTCTTAGGAGATAAATTTGCACTTTCTTTAGAATTAATATTATTTGTATCATTAGTTTCTTCTTCTTCAGTTAAATCTTCTTCTTTAATTTCCTCTTCCTTTTCTTCTTCTTCTTCTTCTCTTTGTTTTCTAGCTTGCTCTAAGAAATATTCTATTCTAATATGTTTTTGATTAGCTTTTCTTAAATCATCATATTCATAAATTGATAATAAATAATAACCTAAAATTTCTAATTCACCATCTTCATCAGCATCATAATAAGGAACAATAGGAATTCCATTATCTAAATGATAAGAAAAGGATAAAACTGAATTATCAATTAAAATAATATTTTTTAAATTATAATATTGATCAAATATACCTAAATCTTTAACATAAAATTTAACTCCATCAACTTCATTTAAAACACAATTATTTCTATATAATCTATATTTAGAATATTTTTTTTCAGGATCCATAAAATTTAAAACTGCATCTGCATATGATTGATGACTTGCTGTAAATATAACTATATGATATTTATCTTTAATTAAATCTAATGCTTCTTTCCAAAAAGGTCTTATATTAACTCCTATTTTTACAGTTTTTTTAGAAGGTAAAGTTACTTCAACTATATTTTGATATTTTTTATTTCCTTTATTTATTTCTCCTGTACAATGAACCAAAGTTTCGTCTAAATCAAATAATGCAATTTTCTTATAACTTTCTTCAGGAGGAAAATTAAAGTTGACTTTATCTTTTATTTTATTTTGTTTTGAAGGATCTAAATCTAATATCATTGACATACATTTTTCAGTATATTCATAAAAATCACTTATTGTTTCTGTATTTGTGAAATTTTTAATTATTTCTTCAGCATGAGATAATAATTTCCCAAAATGATGTGTTTTTTTTTTTAAATCTATACTTTTTGATTTAAATAAATTTATGTTTTCATTATAATTATCTTTATTTTTTGGAACTTTTGAATCCATTTTATTTAAAGGTGTTCTAAAAGTATTATCTAAAGTTCTTGTTGATTTTATTGCACTTTTTGATTGTTTTGAATTATTTTCATAATCAGAATCATATTTTTTAGTTAATTTTCGTGGAGGACTTCTTTTTAATTTTTCTATTATTTCATCATAATTTCTATTTAATATATCTATCTTTGTATTACTTCTTTTTTTGTGTTTTGGAGATGAATATTCTTTTTTTTCTATTTTTATATTATTTTCTTGTTCTTCATTTTTTTTTATTGAAAATGAAACTACTTTTTTTGGTTTAGAATTTTTATCTATATTAGGTTTTGGCTTTGTAACACTTGTTTGGGAAATTTTAGAAATATTATTATGAATAGATATATTATTCATTATAAGCTTATTATTATTATTTGAATGAAGAGCAACAGGACAAAATGGAGTAAAATATATTTGTTTATGTTCTGAACGACTACTTAAACATTTATATGATGTTTGTAAGGTTGGAGATGAATAATAATAAATTGGAGGTATTGATATTTTTATATTTTCATTTATGGCAGTACTCATTTTATTAATTACTTTTTTAGAAATAATTGTATAATTTTCTTTATTAATTTTTTTATTATAAATAAATCTATATTTTTTATAAGAAATTTAAAAATTTATTTATAATCTATTAAAATTAATACATAAACATTCATTAAAAAATGAAATTTAAATTATAAAAAACAAAAAAATATACAATAAAAAACTTATTATTAATTAATCATAAAGAACAATATTTATTTTATAGAAATAGAAAGTACTTCTCTTTTAGCAAAACCATAACTTTCAATTGTGGCATTATCATTATCATACTTTTTTCCAGTAAAAGGAGAAAAAATACAAATATTTTGAACACCTATTTTTTTACTAACATAATCTTTAACTTCACCAATAGTATTATTCCCAAGAAATCTTCTTTCAAATTCATCACTATTATATTTAAATCTAATGTCAAAAACATTATTGTTATTAGGAGATTCATAAAAAAAATTAGTTTGATTATTTATATATTCTTTTTTCTTACTATCATTTCCTCGAAAAGAATTATTTTTTCCAGAAAATTTATTTACTTTTGAAACAGCTAATTTTATCATACGATTCAATTGATTTTGATCAAAACCTATACATTCCATATCTAATTGACCATCAATATATAAATATAGATGTGGTATACTTGATATTCTAAATTGTTGAGATATTTTATTTTTATCTACATCTATTATTATTAAAGTAAATTTATATTTTTCTGCAGCTGAATATAATATTGGAGATAAGCTTTGACATGGAGCACACCATGTTGCTGAGAAATCTAATATTACTGGACCTAACTTTTTGAGGTATTTGTTTATATTGTCTGATGGAGAAAAATTTATTATGTTTGCTTTATACATTTTTTTCATTTAAATTATTATTTAAATTTTGTGTTTTTTGTGTGATTTTATTTTTTTTAAATTCGGTATATTAAAGTAATTAATTTGTTTATAATATAATTGTAATATAAAAATAATAGTTAAAATATTATTAATATATATAAATAAAAGTTTTTTATTAATCTTCAAAATAATGTTGTATCGTATAATTATATTTTTTATTTGATTCTTTACATCCATAATCATTACTTGTAAATAATCTATTAAATCTTCTTTCTTTTCGAATAAAATCTCTTCTAGCTTTATCTAAAGTATCAATATATAATTCATTTTTTTTTTCTTTTTTATTATTTTTAATAATTTTTTCTTGACTTTTATTGCCTTCTGATTTTAAATTATTAATAACTTCATTTATTGAATTTTTCCTTTCATGATTTTCATAAACACCATCAAAACTTTTTAAATTAAATAATGAAGGTTTTTTTTTTCTAGTAAAATTACTCTCATTTGATATTCCACTATATTGACTTTCTTTCCTTGAAGGATGAATACTTTTATAATTATTTCTATAAAGGTTTTTTTTTAAATTTTGAACATTTTTATTATATTGAAATATTTTAGGTAAATATATAAATTTTTTATCTTCAAGATTTTCTAGACTAAAGTGTTTTTTATTTTTCTTTTCTTCATTATCAAAAAATAAATTTTTTTCCATTTTCATTTTATATTTATTAGAATCAATATTATAATATCCTTCTTTTGCTTTTCCTCCATATTGATTTAATATTTCTTGATTCATTCTTCTTAAATGCTTTAAATCTCTAAATAAAAAATCTTTTTCTGATTCTTTATTTTCTATTTTTCTTTTTTGTTGATCAAATAAATAAATTAATTTGTGTTTTTTTTGTTTTTTTAATTTTTGATCTTCTAAATAATCATTCATAATACTTTTAAATATTTGAGATGAATGACCTACATTAAAATAGATTTTCTTATTACGAGATATAATGTCTTTTTTACTTAAAGCTCTTAAATACATATTATATTATTTTTAATTTAATTAATTTATAAGTTAGGAAAAATTATATTTGAAATAAAAATCTTTTATATTAAAGTAAATTTAATTGATGATAATAAATACTTATTAAAAAAGAATTGTTTAAAAATCTTAAAAACATTGAAATATCCTTTATGGAATTTTTAATTTCACCTAATAATCCAAGTGAATTTAAGTTTTTTGTTTTAAAAAAATTTCTTAATTTATTTAAAAAAAGAAATTAAATAAATATTTTATTTATATATTTTGATTGAATTCCATTGATTTAAATTGTAAAAGTTAATTATAAAAAATCCTATCAATATTATTCAAATAAATGATTTATCATAAAACATTTTCAAAATAATAATACCTCTATAATGGGTGAAGTTGTTAAAATTTAATATTCTTGATTAATATTTCAATATTAAAAATATTGTATATAATTTTAAATATATACTTTAATTTATCTTATACAATAATTATTTTATAAATTATAGAATAATAAAATTAAATTATATTTATTCACAATATGCCTCGTTCAAGATCTAACTCAAGAAGACATTCAAGACATTCATCACATAGACATTCAAATTACAGAGAGTCTAAATATCATCGCAGACATCACAGAAATAGGTCAAGATCAAGAGACTATGAAAAAAACGGTAAAATATCTGAAAATTTTAATTATTATTCGAAAGGTCATTCCAGACATTCCCATTCCAGATCCTATCATAGGAGAAGAGATTCAGAAGAAAAGAAACAAAATAAGGAAAATTTAATCAAAAAAATTACAGAAGAATCAAAAAAAGAAATTTCCTTAGATAAAAAATTAATAGATGAAGATTTCTTATCAAAAGACAATAAAGAAGAAGAAGAAATTAATATATCAAATAAAAATATAGAAGTAAATAATAATAATTATCCTAGTTTACAAAATGTTCAAAAAGAAGAATCAAATGAAATAGATCCATTAGATGCTTTCTTTCAAAATATTGAAAAAGATGCTATTATTCAAGAAGATCAAAAAGATGATGATATGGAAATAACACAAGAAGAATTATTCAAAGATTATATTAATCAAAATAATTCAAATAATGAAAATTCAAATATAGAAGAAATAATAGAAACTAAATCAAATGAAGAAAATGATAATTACCATAAAAAATTTATTGAAGAAATTACAAATAAAATAATTAAACCAGAAGAAATAAATTTAAATGGTGATGCAATATATAATGAAGATATTAATGAATATATAAGAAAAAATGATTATATGTTAGATTCAATTGAAAATGATTGGAGAAGAATAAAATTATCAAGAGAAAAAACAAAAGAATTAATACCAATAGATCACACAAAAATAGATTATGAGCCATTTAAAAAAAATTTATATTTAGAATCTCCAGAAATATCAAAATTAACAGAAAATGAAGTAGAAGAAATAAGAAGAAAAAATGGTGATATAAAAGTAAGAGGGAAAAAAATACCAAAACCAATCTTAAATTGGTATAATTGTGGTTTAAATGATACAATAACAAAAATATTAGAAATGAGAAATATAATAAATCCTTTTCCAATTCAAATGCAAACTATACCAATAATAATGAGTGGTAATGATTGTATTGGAATTGCAGAAACAGGTTCTGGTAAAACATTAGCATATATTCTTCCTATGTTAAGACATATTTTAGCTCAAAGAAAATTAAATGAAAATGAAGGTCCTATTGCTTTAATATTAGTTCCTACTAGAGAATTAGCATGCCAAATTTTTGAAGAAATTAATATTTTCACTAAATATTTAAAAATTAATGTTTCTTGTGTTTATGGTGGATCTGCTATGGGAAATCAAATTAATGAATTAAGAAGAGGAGTTGAAATTGCTGTTGCTACTCCTGGAAGATTTATTGAAATATTATCTTTATCAAAAGGAAAAATATTTAATTTACAAAGAGTAAGAATAAATATATTTTTTAATTATATAATATTTTTTTTTCAAAATAATTTTTTGAAAAAAAATATTATTTTTTTAAAATAGGTAACTTATGTAGTTCTTGATGAAGCTGATAGAATGATGGATTTAGGTTTTGAACCTCAAATATCTAGAATTTTAATGAATATAAGACCTGATAGACAAACTGTTATGTTTAGTGCTACTTTTCCAAGGCAAATTGAATCTTTAGCAAAAAAAATATTAAATAAACCTATTGAAGTTGTTATTGGAAATAGAGGTCAAACTGCTAAAAATATAGAACAACATATTGAAGTAATTAATAGAGATATGATATTTTTAAGAATATTAGAATTATTAAATGAATATAATGATACTAAAATTATTATTTTTTGTGAATTAAAAGAAGATGTTATTGAATTATGGAAACAATTAACAAAAAGGAAATTTGATTGTGTTTTATTATATGGTGGAATGGATCAAGAAGATAGAATAGATTCAATAGAAAAAATAAAAAATGGTATTGCAAAAATATTAATTTCAACTAGTTTAAGTGCTAGAGGAATAGATATAAAAGATTGTGGTTTAGTAATAAATTTTAATTGCCCAAATCATAAAGAAGATTATATTCATAGAATAGGAAGAACTGGAAGAGCTGGAAAAAAAGGTATAGCATATACATTTATTGATCCTAAAAATGAAGATCATTTAGCTGAAGATATTGTTAGAGCTTTAGAAATGAGTAATCAAGAAATTCCAGAAGAATTAAAAAATGTTGTAAAAGAATATAAAATTAAATTAGAAAATGGTGAAGCTGAAAAATTCAGAATTTCTGGATTTTTAGGAAGAGGATATCAATTTAATAATATTGAAAATGAGAAAAATAAAATAGAAAGAAAATTAATAGGAAGTGGATATGATAATGATAAATACAATGAATATAATGATAATATACAAAAAGAAGAAGAAATAGAAAGAAATAAAAAAGAATTAAAATTACTAAATGATAATTCTTCCCAAGCATTAATATTAAGAGGTAAGACATTAAAAGAAAAGCATGAAGAAAAAATGAAAAATTTAAAAAGAGATAAAAAAGCACAACAAATAGCAATGGATATAGGAAATAATGTTGCAAGAGCAGCAATATTAACAGGTAAATCAAATAATGAAATTAAAATAATAGTTCAAAATGCTATGAAAAAAGCTTTAGAAAATTATAAAGCTGGAGTAAGCACAAAAAAAGGAGTTGAAGATGCTACAAAAATTATTGAAGAATGGGAAAAAGAAGAAAATTTAAAAAATCATATTTTTTCACTTGAATTTGAAATTAATGATTATCCTATTAATACTAGGATTAAATTAACTAGAAAAGATTATTTAAAACAATTAGGTGAAAATGATAATGTGGAAATTATTCAAAGAGGAGTTTTTGTTGAACCTGGGAAAAATACTCCTATTGGGCAAAAAAAATTATATTTATTAATTAAAGGACAAAATCAAAGTAATGTTAATGCTGCTTATAGTGAAATTAAAAGAAAATTTGATGAAAGTGCTTTGTCTTTTTATACTAGTAGTTTTGGTTATACTGGGAATACTCAAAGATATAAAATTTAAATTTTTATAATTAAATATATAGAATTATTAATACCATAAATGAATATATGAATTATTTTTTGGAAGTTTAAAAAATTTATATAATATTCGTTTATTATTAAATATAATTATATATTTAAAAAAAAACAATTAAAAAGAAAATAAAAAAATATATATTTTATTATTTTTTTTTTTCCTTAATAATTCATAATTGTTGAATTTTATTTTAATTTTTAAAAAAAAATTATTTCGTTTTACTTTTTTTCAATTTTAACTTGACAATTTTCAGGTTTAATATTATCGAAATTACTTGTTAAATATTCTAAAACATCATCAGCAAATTCTCCAGTTAAAGTAATACATTCTTGTCCATTATCTTCTTTAGTAACAGTACAACTACAAGCAAATTTTTTACTTAATTGTTTAGAAACATCTTTTAAAACTAAACCAAATTTTTCTAAATTAGTAATATAAGTAATATGTTTTTTTTTTCCTCTTCTAGATTGTTCTATTAAAACCATTGTTGGTTGTTTTTTCTTTTTATCTTTTTTTTTTTTATCTTCTTCATCATTTTCTTTTTTTGTAGTATCAATTTCTTCTTTTTCTTCTTTTTCATCATCAATTTTTTTTAAAAGTAAAGAATGAGTATATTTACAATATTCTTTTGGAAAACGACATAAATCACAATATTCTACTATTTTAGGTTTAATTGAATCTTCGTTTTCTTCGTCATCATTTTCTTTTTTTTCATCTTCTGATTCATTTTCTTCTTTTTTTTTATTTTTTTTATTTTTCTTATTTTTCTTATTTCTTCTTTCTTCATCATCTGATTCTTCTTCATCTTCTTTTTTCTCTTTTTTCTCTTTTTTTTCTTTTTTTTCTTTTTTCTTATTCATTTGTTCTTCTATTTCATCTGCTAATTTTTCCTTTTTTTTCTCCTCTTCATCAGACGAGTTTTCCTCTTGCTTTTTATTTTTTTTTTTGTTTTTGTTTTTATTCTTTTCTTCTTTATTTGTGTTTATTTCCTCTTTTTCTTCTTCTTCTGAGTCTTCGTTTTTTTTCTTTTGGTTTTTTTGATGCTTCTTAGGTTGTTCTTCTTCATCACTTTCATTGTTTGCTTGGTTTTGCTTTCTTTCTTTCTGATTTTGCTTGTAAAAATTTTTTTTAGCATTTTTTTTTGGTCCTTTTTTTTCTCTTTGATTCATTTTTTTGATATGATAAATTTTTAATTATTTACTATTTAAATATAATTATTATAAATTTAGGAAAATAATAATTTTTTTATGGTTTAAAAATTAATTTATTTCATTTTATACAATAAATAATTTTTTATAGTATAAATTTTATTTTTTAGAAGTTATATTTAATATAAATATAAAACAATAATGGATAAATATGAAATTTTTGAAATAATAGGAGATGGAACATATGGGACAGTATATAAAGGTTTAAATAAAATAACAAATGAAAAAGTAGCAATAAAAAAATTAAAAGACAAAATAAAAAGTTGGAATGAATGCATGGAACAAAATGAAGTTAGAATATTAAAAAAACTAAGCCATCAAAACATAGTTAAATTAAATGAAGTAATAAGAGAACAAAATAGTGAAGTATCCTTTATATTTGAATATGGAGGAATAAATTTATATGAATTTATAGAAGAATATAGAAAAAGAAAAGAGGTAATTCCTGAATTTAAAATAAGAAATATAATATATCAAATAATAAATGGATTAAATTACCTTCATTTAAATGGTTTTATTCATAGAGATTTAAAGCCTGAAAATATATTAATAATAGAAAATACAAATGAAGTTAAAATAGCAGATTTTGGAGTAGCAAAAGAATTACCAAAATATAAAAATCAACCTTTAACAGATTATGTTTGTACAAGATGGTATCGAAGTCCTGAATGTGTTTTAAAAACAATAAATTATAATAGTAGTATAGATGTTTGGGCTGTTGGTTGTATTATGGTTGAATTATATAATTTAAAACCAATTTTTCCTGGTATGGATGAATTTGATCAATTAAATAAAATTGTTAATATTTTAGGAACTCCTAATTTTAATGAATGGCCTGAAGGATATAAATTAATTCAAAAATTAGGTATGAAATTTCCAGTTAGTGGAAAAAAAGATTTAAATAATATTGTTATTGGAGCTTGTCCTGAAGCTATTAGAATGTTAAATGATATTTTTCAATATGATAGTAAAAATAGACCTTCTGCTGGTGAATTACTTAATTATGGTTATTTTAATGATTTAAGACCTGGAACTTTTCAATTTCAAAGTAGATATAATATTAATGAAAGAAATATTGAAAAGAATTTTGATAATAATTTTATTAGAGGAAATATTAATAATAATAATTTTAGTAATCTTAGTGGAAATTATTCTTTTGGGAATTTACAGAATAATATTGATAATATATATCCTTTGAATTTATATAATAATTTAAATGAAACTGAGCTTGAGAAAAATAATAGAGATTATATAAGAAATCTAAATTATAAAGATTATAGGAGTAATGAAAATGTTATTCCAGAGATAAATTCTGCTTTTAATAAAAATAATTATCAATTTAGATTGAATAATATTAATTCTAATAACGTTTTTAATCAATATAATTCTAATTATAATAAAAATAAATTCTCTTCTCTTGCTCAGAATAATATATTCTTTGAAAACAAAAAAAAATTTCCAGGAAATTTTTACAATGGATTTAGTAACAATAATATTTATTCAAAATACAGAGGATTAAATAATTATAATACAAATTATGGAGATAATTTTTCAAATAAACCGGCATTAGGCAGAATATATAATTATGGAACTTTTTTATATAATTAATTTTTTGTTTTAATTTGGTATTTAATTAATTGTATAAATATATTACTTATTTATTCTTAATATAAAATTAAATAAATGAAAAAATTAATTTTGACTAATAAATTTGTCTCTAAATTAAATAAAGATATAAAAATTAATTCTCCTGATCATAAAGAATCATCAAATGAAACATCTACAAAATTTTCAAAACAAATTAATTTAGTTAATAATTCAGAATATATTAATAAAAAAAAAGAAAAGGGAAATAAATCAAATATATTTAGAAATGAAAAAAGGAAAAATTTAAATGAATGTAAATCATATAAAAATTATAAAAAGACAAAGAAAAAATCTTTAGAGATTTCATTAACAGATATTAAACAATCAATTATAGATTATAATAAGAAAAAACATTCTATTTCGAAAGAATTATCTCCTAAAGAAATTAAGGAAAAAAAAAAGTTAAGAAATAAAAGTGAAAATTATAATAAAAAATATGAAAAGCAACTTTATGAAAGATATAATAAATATAATATATCAGAAATTCTATATAATATAGATAAAACTTATTCAAAAATTAATTTTAAAGATAAAGATTTTATGACAAGAATGGATAATTATACTTCAAAAAGAAATTTAAGAATAGAAAAAATAAATGAAATTTTAGAAAAAAAAATACCAAAAACTTCAAAAAAGAATTTATTATTAGTATTAAATAGACTTATTGATGATTCAAATAGAAGAATTGAAGCAAATAAAAAAGTAGAAATTTTTAAAAAAGATAATAAAATTAAAGATGATTATTCAGAAGAATTAAGTAAAAATAAATCAGTTTCATCAGAAAAATGGAAGAAAATTTATGAAGAAAGATTTAAATCGAAACTTAATCAATATAATAATGATAAAATAAAAATGAAATTAGATTCTGAACAAAAGAAGAAAAAAAATGAAGAAGAAGAACTATCTCAAATGAAAAAATATGGTAAATCTATTATTTTTTCTGAACAAATTTTAAATGAATATAATCAAAGATTATATTATTATCCAATTACAAAGAAAAAGTTATCTTGTTTAGAAAATTTAAAAATCAAAAATCAAGAATATGATAATGCAATTAAATTAAATAATAAAAAAATATATAATTTAAAATCACAAATAAATCAATTCCAAACAAACAGAAATAAATCATCGAAAACCAAAAAATTAAAAATAATAGATGAGTTATATGAATAATATTGTAATTATTTTTTTTCATAATATAAACTTAAATAATAATGTTTATAAATAATATAAAAAATACCAATAAATAATCTTTAATATAATCATTTTAAAAATCATTGAAAAAAGAAAAAAAAATAATAAAAATTGAGATTAATGCCTTTTATACAATTTGATATTTTAGGAAGTTATATTAGAAGATTAATAAGTGTTAATGAAATAAAAGCAAATTAATTAAACAATGAAAATTCTAACTCAAACCAAAAATATTTATTTAATATTTTTTAAATTTAAAAGAATAGAAAACTATTATTTTGTTGATAAATGATTTTGAAAAAGTGAAAATGAATTATTTGTCGAAGCTTATAAAAATATCTTGAAGGAAAGTATAATATAGCTTTTACTATAAAAAAATTGTAATTTTCATATTAAAAAGATAAAATGCGAATCAGTTATTGTGAAATTATTGATTAATGAATTAAATACTAAATTATAAATGAAATATAAAAATAAGATTTATAATTGTTATTTTTTATTATTCTATTTCAAAGACTTTTTTAAGGATTGTTATTTAGGTTTTGAACATTTTTTCTTCTTTTACCTTTTCCTTTTTTAAATAAAGCATTTTTAAATGTGTTAATATTTGTTGTATTTTTTTGTAAACATTTATAATGGAAATGCACTTTTAATCCATCTTTATTATTAAATTCTTTACAAAATTTAAAAGCAGAATCAAAATCTTTAAAAGCAATTACCCAACAATTAATTCCTCCTAATCTTTCAATTGATTGATGTCCTTTATTAAATGTATATTTCCCTTCATAATTTTTTAAATATTTTTCTTCAAAATTATTTTTAATATAATTAGGAATATTTCTAACAACAACATAATACACATCACCATTATTATCAAAATTATCATAAGCATAACTTTTTTGCCCATATCTTTGAAATTGTTGATAAAATATATCACATTGTTTAATATTTTCAAATTTACAAAAAGCAAGTTTTACTTGTCCAACATTAATAATTCTTAATTCAACAGGTTCAAAAAAAGTTTTAACTTGTCTTCTTAAATCTTCTACTTTCATTAATTTTGGAATATCTTGTATTATAACTCCAGGATAATTTAAAGTATTTTTATCTTGTTTTTCTTCTTTTAATCTTATATCACAATAATGATCACAAATTTCTTTAAATTTTGGTTTAGTTTTTTTTTTAGTTTCTAATGTATTTTCTTCGTCTGAACTTGGTAATTCTATGAATGATATTTGATTTTTAAATTTAAATACTTTATCATCATATTCATTTATATTATCATTTCCTGAATAAATTTTTGGGGGATATAATGTTTGGAAATTTATAATTGAAAAATCATATTTTCTATTAAAAAAACATTGGTTATCTAAAAGATCTTTATATAATAGTAATTTATCTATAATTGAATAACAATGATTAATTTTCTTTTCAAGGGAATTTTCAATTAAATTGTGATTATTTAAGTTATTTTCATTTTGAGAATTATTTAGTTGAAAAATATTCATTTTTAATCTTTATTTATTTAAATTATTATAACAAATAATAGGACAAATTTAAAAAATACTTTAAAAAATATTACAAATATTTTTTCATAACTTATGGCATATTATACATACTTCATTTATTGAATCTTTCTTTTGATTAATTCTATAGCAATAATAACAAAATTTATGACCACAGGAAAACTTAATGGTATTTGTGCATTCATTTTTACAAATAACACATAAGTTTGATATAAATTTATTATTAATAAGAGGATATTTGTAATTGAACTTTTTAGGAAGTAAAATTATTATTAAATCAGAAAGTTCAGTATATATTAAGTTTTTAATAAATAATATATTTTCATTCAATAAATAATTATTATTTGGTTTAAATTCATAAGTATATTTTATGTTAAATAATTGATGAATTGGATAATAATTTGGTGAATAATTTTTATTATTATTCATCAAAAAATTTAAGAAAGAGAATAAATTTGAGAATTTATATATTAATCTTATGAAAATATTATTTTTAGAATAATATTTGGAAATTAGATTAAATAAATATGAAATAATTAAAAGAGATTTTTTTGATTCAGGCTTAAATCCTAAAAGAGTGTCTCCTGGGGTTTGTCCTTTAAATAAAATTGATATAAAATAATATACTAAGGATATTAAACTTTTAAAAAAATCATTATTTTTGGAGTGAAGTAGATTATCTATTATAAAATTATCTATTTCTATTTTTTGAATAACTTGATAATGCATTTTATACAAAAAGTAAAATAATTTAAAAATAATTTATAATTAACATCATATTTTAAAAAAGTTAAACAATTCAAAATCTAAACAATAACATATTATTCTTTTATATTTAAATGACCACAGCAGAATTTTAAAAAATAAAAAATATTAACAACTCAAAATTAAAATTAATATGATTTTCACATAAATAATTCAAATGGTAAATTTATCTCATTAATTTTTTATTTTATTTAAAAAACGTTTTAATTCATTTATATTTACTAATTATTTGAAAAATAATTTTATAATTAATTATATATTTTAAAATGGTTGATACTAAAAAACTAGAAGAAGAATTACCAATAGAACTCCTTCAAAAAGGTATTTGTATAACAGAATCAGAAGTTAAAAATCATCCAACATTAACATTATCAGTAAAATAAATATAAAAATGATATATAACGTAAATTTAGGAAATAGAAGGAACATTATTAAACAATGAAATATATCAAATAAATGCAAAAGGAATTTCAAATACAGAAAGAAAAGCAGAAGATGGAATAGTAATATTTGGAATTAAAAATGAAGAAGATAATTTTACTCCAGATATAATATTAAATATACCTAAAGAAATAACATTAAATAATCCAGAAGCTTTTTTAATATATTATAGAAGAGATATGCAAAAATATTATTTAGAATCTATAAGTGAAAATAAAGAACATTTCTTTATATTTGTTTTATTATCTTCTCCACATATATTAACAACAGACACAGTAATTGTAAGTGTATTAAATTATAATTTTAAAATAAAAACATCGCAAGATAAAAAAGAAATTATAATTGAATATGGTCAAAGTGAAAATTTAACAAAAAGTACTTTTAAAAATGAAGAAAAAAAAAAATTTTATATAGGAAGAAAAGCAGATGCAGATATAGTAATAACTGAAGGTCAAGTAAGTAGAGAACAAACAATGATTTATTTTGAGAATGATAATTGGTATATAAAAGATGGAGGGGAAAGACCTTCTGGAAGTGGAACTTGGCTTTTTATTAATAAAAAATATCAAATTCAAGATAGTTTTATTTTCAAAATTGGTCCTAGTAAAATGAAAATTGATGTTAATAATATTAATAATAATATTAATAGTGAAAATAAAGAAAATTAAAGATATTTATACTGTTAATATTGAAATAAAGAAAAATAAATAGTTATCATTATTTTTTCTTATTTTGAAAAAAATTTTTTTTCAATTTTTTTTGTTTTTATTAAGAATCAATATGATAACATATTATTAAATATTCAAATTACAATTTCTCAATTCACATAAAATAATCTTAATTACATTATTTATAAAAAACAAATATATTAACTTTCATCTAAATCATTTTTAACATAAGTTTCTTCTTTAGTAATAACTTTTTCTAATATATTTATATTTTTTTCTAAATTTAATTCATCAGGACAACTCCTTTCAGATATTAATATAATATTACTATTATTACATTTTAATTCATTTTTATTTTTTGTTTGTTTTTCAGTTTTATATGATAAATATTCAAGATGTTTATTTTCTTCTAATTCATCATTAAGAATTAAAGGTTTTAAAGCCTCATTTTTTTCATAAAATATTGTTATAGGATCTGAGTTTTTTAATTCGTAATTTTGAAAATCTTTACTTTTTAATTTTTCAAAAGACTTAGAAAATATTTGTGACTTCGACATTTTTTATTTTTAATAAATATAATAATGCATATATTATTAAATTATTTTCAAAAAATTCATTTTTATTTCTTTTTTATTTTTGAAAAAAAATTATTTAATAGGAATTATATTTTTAGTTTTAAATATCCTACTTTTTTATTATTTAAAAAACAAATAAATTATTTTAAAAATGTAAATAAAAATATAACCTTATATGTATCCTAAAAAAAAAAATAATGAAAAGAGTAATCAATTGACAAAATCAAGAACATATCTTCAATCAAATTCAAGTTATCATAATACATCTATAAGAAGTAATTCTTCAACAGGAAGATTTTTAAAAGGAACAGTTGAGAAGATCACAACTGAAAGAAATGATAATATAGAAAATAATGAAATAAAAGTTTTACCAACTGATAACTTTTTTTTAGCAAATTTACAAGCAATTACAAAATTAGAAAATAAAAAAAATAATTCAAATAAATCATTAAAAGCAAATAAAAGTACTTTATTATCAAATATTTTAAGTCTTAAAAATTCCATAATTTCTTCTCAACATAAAAAAGAAAGTATAATAACTTTTGGAAGTATAAATGGAAGTAAAAGAAGAAGCTCTGTTATTCATATTTTAAATGTTGCAAAAAAATATTTAGAAAAAGAGAATAATAAAGAAATAAATATAAGTCCTGAAGAATTAGATAATATTATTAAAGAATCAGTTGAAAAATCTAAAAGAGGAAAATTTAAATTAATTATTAAATATATTGATATTACTCTAGCAATTTTAGTTGCTGCAAATATTTTTTTTTCACTTATTGAAAATGAATTATTTTATAAAGAAACTAAAATTTATTTAAAAGTTTATTTTTCAGATAAAGAAAATAAAGAAATTACACGTGATGTATATAAACAATGTGAAAAAAGACCAATTTCTGATAATGAAAATTTCTTTCGTAAAATAAATTTAATTATAATAATTTTTTTATTATTATTTAATTTCACTCGATATTATTTAATTTTACTATTAAAAGAAATTGAAGGTTTAATAAGTGAAAAAGATGGTTTTTGGTCTACAGGTTTATGGAAATATTTATTATGTGAAACAATTATATTAGGTATATTTGATCCTCCAAATTTAAATTTTTTTTTCACAGGAACAATGGAAAATAATATTTTTGCTTTTTCTTTAGGTGGATTAATTTGTATAGAAACAATGTTTAAATGTTATATAATAGTAAGAGTATATTCATATTATTCAAAATATTTAACAGAATCAGCAAAAAGTTTATGTAATAATTCAGGTGCAAATGGAGGAATTCACTTTGCTTTAAAATGTGAATTAAAAAGTCGTCCTTTTACAATGTTAATATTTGTTTTTATATCAGCAATATTATTATTTGCTTTTTCTTTAAGAACATTTGAATATTTTTCAGTTGAAAAAGGTTTCATATATGGAAGTTATACAGGGCAAGGAAATGATCAAGATAAATTAAAAGATTTAATAAATTCAATTTGGATAACAATAGTAACAATGACTACAGTAGGATATGGTGATTTTTTTCCTACTGAAAATTATGGAAGAATAATATGTTTATTATCTTATTTAGCAGGAACTTTATGTGTTTCTATGACTGTTGTAGCTCTTGCTATAATAAGTGAATTTAATGATAATGAATTAAAAGCTTATTCTACTATTAAAAAATTAAATGCTGATAATAATGCTATTTTAAAAGCTGCTGAAGTTGTTAGTGTTTTATGCTTATTAAGAATGAGAGTTTTAAAAAAAAATTGTAAATTAAGTGAGAAATTTGTTTATTTTATGAAATTAAAAACTAGTGTTTCAGCTTTAAAAGATGATTTTAAAGTTGCTAAAAATATGTCTCTTCCTATTGATCATACTATTGCAATGATGTATAATGAAATAAATGATAATTATGATAATTTATGTAAAATTGTTGAAGAATTGGAAAAAATTGATGATTATCTTAATAAGATTCATAAAAATCAGAAAAGTATTTTGAAGGTTATGAAAAAAATCAAAAGAAGGGAAAATAATTTAGGAAAATATTTAGTGAATTTAAATAATAGAAAAGTTATGGAAATGTTTAAATTTAAAGGGAAAAAGAAATCTAGAGAAAATAAATAAGAGTTTTTTTCTATATTATTTTTATTTTAATTATATATATTGTAAAGTATATAGTAATAATTTGATTTTTGATACTTATATGAATATAAATAAACTTTATTTTTTAAATAATATTTTTTTATAATTTTTTAATAAATATTATATCTTCTCCAATTGAAATATCTTTTTCAAAATATTTATTATAAGAATAAATCTTTTGATAAATGAATGAATTCATTATTTCATCATTGATTTTATTCTGAGAATTTGAAATTGAATAAATTTAGCAATAGTTAATTTTCCATTTTTTTAATTTCCTAGTGCCAATATTTTCTCATAATATAATTGTCTATTTTTTCATAAACAAATTCCAGAATTTTTATATCAATTACATAATTTAACTTCTTTGTAATATGTTCTTATAGCATTATAATCTTTTTTATCAACAAAAAAGCAATTTTCTTTTCAATTTTTCAAAAAAATTAGTTTATTCATGATTTTGGTAATGTATTATATACATCATATATATTTTTTTAAGTTATAATTCATTAATTTGATTTTTATTCTATCATTTTTAAAACATTGAAAATAAAAATATCTTTCATCTGTTATAGTGGAGGAAAATTTTCTTCAAAATATTTATATGCCTTTTTTCCAAAACAAAGGAAAAATTATTTATAAGGAAAATAATTTTTACAAAATATATCCTATTTTCTCTTGATAATATTGGTAGATTATTTTCTAATTATAAAGTCATTTCTTCTTTAATTCTTATTTTTTATTAATATATTGAAGATAATTTTTTAATTAAATAAGAAATTCTAATATTTGAATTTTTTAACCCAAACAATTAAAAAATTTATTTTAAATATTATTATACAATTAAAAAATGATAAGTTAATCTACAAAATGTTATAGTATATAATTCTTCGAAATTTATTATAAAAAGATAAATAAATTGAAAAAAGCATCATCAAAAAGGAAAGTATTAGAAAAAAAGAAGAATAAGAAACAAATTGAAAATAACTAGTTAAAAAATCATGATTTTCAAAATGAACAATAAATAATAAATGGAATATATTGTTAAAGCCAAATTAGAAGGTTTATAGTTTTGGGTGAAATTCATTTAGTTTTTGATTCAATTTCAAACAATTTAGGATAATAAGAATTAAAATAATTTCAATTCATGTTCTAATTAATAAAAAATATAATTTAAAACCAATTCAATTTGATTTATCAATAATGGGAGTAAAATGGTTTTTTAGATTAGAATATATTTAGAAAAAGGGTTTTTTATTTTATTCAAGAGATAATTTTCTTTTTAAAATAGATAATGAATTTTTTTTAAATAAAAAAACAAAGAAAAAAATACATATTTTATATAAAGAAAATAATCACATGAATATTTAGATAAATTAAAAAAAGAAGAAAAAAATAACTGAGTAGGGACAATAATAATTAAAGCTCTGATAATATTTATGACAATTTGAAATAAATGTAATTCTTATTTAAGAAAGCAATAAAGGATATGTATATGAATATATTATTTTATTTTTTCTATATTTGTAATTAATTATTTAATTATTTTTTAAATATTCAATTAATTTTAATAGTTTTAAAATAATTTGCATAAACTAATTATAATTTACTTGTTTAAAAAAATAATTATAAAATATTTATTCAATTATTTTCATAACAATCGGTCCTTCCTTTTTTAATGATATTTCTAAGTTTTTATAAACTCATTTAAAAAAAACTTATATTATCAATAATTATTTATATATAAAATATTTTATTAATCTAATATTTGATTTCTTATTTAAATTATCCAATAAAATGGGTTGCTCAAATATATGTAGGCAAAATCAAATAAAAATAAATCAAATAGATATAGAAAATGTTGAAAGCTCAAAAAATATTATATTATCAAATTGTGATGATTTAAAAAGCAAATATTTAAATAATAAATCTACCTATTTTTTAACAAAAACACATTCTATGATTCCTTTAACAAATACTAATAGATTATTAAATAGTAATTTAACTTTAATTAAACCAGATAATTCATCACTGGAAGATGAACCTCAATTAAATTATATTTTATCAAATAATATTTTAGGAAAGTATTTATCTGATAATGAAAGAAGAGAATTAATAAAAAAAATGCAATTATATGAAGCAAGCCAAGGAACAATAATCTATAATGAAAGTTCAATTGGAAAAGTATATTATATAATAAAAGAAGGAATGGTTGAAAAAAAAGAAAAGAAAAAAAATAAAATTTTAACTCAATGGGATGTTTTTGGTGAATTATCATTAATAATAAATACTAAAAGAGGAAAAGTAGCAAAAGCTTTAACTAATGTTTCTTTATGGGCTTTAGAAAATGATCTTTTAAGAAATATGATTATTGAAAAAAACACTAAAGATTATATTGATAGAGAAAATATAATAAATTCATCTAAAATTTTAGCTCAAATTTCTCCTATTGATAAAAAGAAATTAGCTTTAAATTTAATTTTTGTTCACATTAAAAAAAATACTTATTTACTTAAAGAAGATTATGAAATTGAAAATTTATTTTTTGTTAAAGAAGGTACTGCTTGTTATTATAAAAATAATAAAATGAGAGAATTTTTTAAAGGAGATTTAATTGGTTTAATTTCTTTTTTAAATGGTTGTAAATCTATTGTTGATATTAAAGCAAAAACTGATTTATTAGTTTATATTTTACCTATTAAAGTTATTAAAGAAATTTTTTCAAATTCAGAAAAAATGTTTATTAGTTTTATATTAGAATCAAGTTTTTTAAAATATTTTAAATATGTTAATAGAGCTTTTATCAAAATTATTACTTCGTGTTTTGATTTAAATTTTTATCATGAAGGAGAATTAATTTATGAAAAAGGTTTTAACATTAAAAATACTTTCAGTATTTTGATTCATGGTAAAATAAAAGGAAAAAATTTACAGTCAGGAGATTTAATTTATAGTGATTTTTTCTTAGAAAATAATAATAATTCAATTATAGATATTGATTTGATAGCACAAACTGAAGTTTTAATTTTAACAACAACTGTAGAAAAATTAAAAGAATTTTCAAATTATGATATAAAAAAAGTAATTGAAAGATCAAAATTATATAATACAATTTATGGAATTGATATTTTAAATCCTTTAAGATATTCTAAAATTGAAAAAATCATTAACAATTTAAAAATATTAAAATATTGTCAAGATGAAATTGTTGTAAAAGAAGGGGAAACAGGAGATAAATTATTTATAATTAAAGAAGGGATTTTCCAATGTTATCATAAAAATAAATTAATTAAAACTTTTAAGCCTTATGATTTTTTTGGTGAAAAAAATGTAGTTCTTAATGGAATAAAAGAAATTACTGTAATATCAAAAAGAGATAATTCGAAATTGTATTATATAAATAAAAAAAATTTACAAAATATATTGGAAGAAGAAAATATAATGACATTTTTAAGTGAAAGAGTAATATTTCAAGAAAATAATGTTGAATTAAAAGATTTAAATTATATAAAAACCTTAGGAGAAGGTTCATTTGGTATAGTTTATTTAGTAAAAGAAAAAGAAAAAGAGCCAATAACATATTATGCTTTAAAAAGAATAAAAATGAGTAAAGTAGAAAAAGAAAATTTTACTTCATGTATTGAAATGGAAAAAAAAATTTTATTACAAATAGAACATCCTTTTATAATTAAATTAATAAAAACATTAAAAGATAAAAATTTTATATATTTTTTAGAAGAATATATTAATGGAATTTCCCTATCAAAAATATTACAAAAAAAAGGAAGATTAGAAAAAAATATAACTCAATTTTATATAGGATCACTATTAATATGTGTAGAATATTTAAATCAAAAACATATAATTCATAGAGATATAAAGCCAGATAATATTTTAATAGTAAATAATGGATATATAAAATTAATTGATTTTGGAACTTCAAAAATAATAGAAAATAATTTTACTACAACCGTTATAGGAAGTCCTTTATATATGGCTCCAGAAATTTTATTAGCAGAAACTTATTCTTATAATTGTGATATATGGTCAATTTCAATTTGTTTTTATGAATTAATTTGTGGAAAATATCCTTTTATAAATTATGATAATGATATGGAAGAAGATGACCCTTTAGTTTTATATAAAGCTATTTTAAATGCTGAATTAAAATTTCCTAGTTTTATTAAAGAACAAAAATTTATTAATCTAATAACTAAGTTATTAACAAGAAATCCTACTAAAAGATTATGTAATATTAATTTAATTAAAAATGATGTTTATTTTGAAAATTTTGATTGGGATTCTTTATATGATTTAACTTTTAAAGCTCCTTTTATTCCTGATTTAAATAAAATAAGTTTTAAAATATCAAATAAAGAAGAATTGGATCTTTTAGATTTTTTCAATAAAAACAATAATGATAAATATAAAATAATAAATGATAATAGTGAACAACATCAGCAATTTTTAGAATGGTTTGAAAATTTTTAATAAATATATAAATTGAATTATAGTTGTATATTTATTAGTGATAAAATATGAATTGGATAAAATTTTGTTTTTGTATTTTTTAGATTTAGTTATAATTAATAAATATTAATTTATTAATCTTTTTTAATTAAAGTTTATATATTCTATTTAAAATTTTTAGGTAATTTAATTATTTTTTATGTAAAATATCTAAATTTTTATTATTTCTTTTTTTTACTTTTTCATCAATATCTTCAATTCTATTTTTTAAATCATTAGTATATTCATTACTTTCTTTTGCAGCATTATATAATTGTTGTGAAGTTTTTTTCATTTCACTAACTTCAGCAATTAAATCCATTAAATCTTGTTCATTATTTACTTCATCAATATTTTTTATTTCTTTTTTAATATTTTGATTATTATCATTAAAATTATTATTTTTATTAGTATTATTTTGGTTATTATTCATTTCTTTTTTTTCATTTATTTTTGTTTTATTTTGACTTTTTCTTGAAAAAAATCCACCAAAAAATCTTTTAACTGGCCCAAAAAAACTTTCATCTTCAATTATTTCTTGATATTTTTCTGATTTATGTGTTTCTTGTTCTATTGAATTTAATTTTTCATTAATTTCATTCATTTTCACATTTTGTTGATGTATATGGTCTATATGACCATGCATTTGTTTTTCCATATTATTAAAATCTTTTTTCAAATTTATATTTTTTGAGTCTTTTTCCATTATTTTTATTTAATAATTTTTATGATAATATAATTATTTAATAAAGTTTTATTATTTATATGAACTTTTTTTTATTAGGAAATTTTCCTTTATTCAAACACCTATTTAATTATCTAAAAATACATAAATAATAATTATTTTACATTTGCCATTTTTTTTTTCATCTTTTTCAAATTTTAAATTAATTATTTATACTCAAAAAAAGAAAAATCTTCATTTAAAAATTAATACTTTTTAATTTATTATATAATATTATAACCTAAATATTATTATTTTTAATTCTTTAAACAAATCAAAACTTTAAATATTTATTAAACAAAAAATTATAAAATTCAATTTTTTGAGTGTTTAAATTTATAAATAAAATTAAATAGTTTAATTTAATTAAACTCGATGAATAATTATATTTTTTAATTATTATGATTATTAAAAATTACTTTAAAACACATTCTATTCTCTCCAATTTTACTTCTTCTAATTGTTGGTTTGACTTTATTCAAAAATTCTTTTTATTTTTATTAAATCTGAATAAATAATAGTATTTGATTTGTTACTATATTTAATAAATAATTAAATTATATATTAATTTATTAATATTTATATTATATATTTTCTAAAACATAAGTAAATTTTGATAATAGTTTAGAATTATTAATTTGATTTTCACTATAAAAAAATATTATTTTATTTTTATTATTTTTCTTCTTGTAAATTTGAATCAAAAACTCTTTTTCTTTAATTTCATGTTGAGTTTTTTTAAATTTGAATATCAATTTATTAAAATTATTCAATAAAATTAAAAGATAACAACTTCTTTTATTATTTTTATCTCCATAAAAAATTATCCCATTTCCTAAAGGAAATATATCAGTTAAAAAAGATAATATATTAACATTTGAATAATTAATTTCTGAAAATTTAAAAATTTTTTCTACTCTAAAATTTTTCAATGAATAATATTCAATTTTCTCTTCATCAATTAAAGCAATAGAAGATATTTTTTTAACAACAAAAATATTTTTAACTCTTTTCTTATAAGATTTTTCTATACATTGATTTTTTAAATTATAAAATTTAATTTCATTAGAATCTTTTTCATTGGGAGAAAAAAAACAAATTAAATTATCATTTATCTCACTTAAATCAACGATTTCAATTTTTTCAAGAAAAAATTTCTTTTCATATAATTTATTTTGAGAATTAAAAAAATAAACATTACCATTAGAATAAGAAGCAATAATATAAATGTTTTGATTTTCATAATAAATTGCATATTCTCCTTTACAAAAAGAAGAAAATATTTCTTTTTCTTTTTCAATATCAAAAAATAGAACTTTATTAATTCCAAAGAAAATTAGAATATTTCTTTTTTTTTCTATCATTTGGAAATGAGAAAAATATTCATTTTTAGGTAAATAGTAAATCATATTATCTATATAAAACCTATTTAATATTAAATCATATGATTTTTCTGATTCTGAATTATAACAAAAATATTTAGAATTAGTATTCATTAAATTTATATTTTTTAAATGGTTAAAGAAATGACTAATTAAATTATTTGAGGAATTATTTGATATAGTGATTTTTCTTGAAATTTTTTCTTCTTTGTATTTTTCAAAATGTAAATTTTGTTCAAAATAATTTTTTATTTTTTCTTTTATGATTTTTGAAAATTTATTTTTACCTAAGTCATCAGAAATTAAAGATGTTAAATTTGAAAAAGTTAAATAGCTAACTATATTTTTTGTTAAGTCAATATGATTTATTTTATTAATTCCTTTTTCTTTTTTAATTAAAGATTTATTTAAAATATAATGAGAATTTTCTTTCAATGAATTTTCGTTTTTTCTTTTTTTTTTTAGAAATAATGTTTGAACTGATGATTCATTAATACAATTTTCCATTTTTTATTAAATTAAAAAAAACCAAATTTTAAAAATTTATATAATTAAAAGAAATAATTATTAAAATTTATTTTATAATAATTAATAAAGTAAATGTCCATATTTTTCAATAATTTCATTTGCTTTTGGATGTAATTCAAAAAAAGGATTATTAAAAATTCTTTCTCTGAAAACTGTGTTTTCTCTCATTTGCATGTCAAAATCTTCACTATTTATCATTATATCTAAAATTAAATACCTATTATCATTTCCTACTTTATTTTTTACAATTTTATCAGCAATGTTTTTGTTTTCTGTTCCTAATTCTTCTTGACTTTTATTTTTAATTTTATTTTGTTTTGTATTATAAAAGAATTTTCTTAACTTTTTTTTTGATGAATAAATATTATCCAAATTATTTCCTAAAGTATAATATATTAAATTCGAAGAAGATGATAAAATATTCGATGAATTATTTTGTATTATTTGATGTTCATATGAATTATCAAAAGGAATCACATTTTGGGGTCTAATACAATAATTGTTATTATCTTGAAATATATCTATTTGAGTATTCATCATGAATCTTCTTATTTCTTTTTCATCATCATTTAAATAATTTATATTTTCCTCTTCTTCAATTTCCATATTTTATATTTTATTTAATTTATTTTTTAATTGTAATTTTTATTTAAAAAATGCTTGATTTATTTCTTTAATTAATTAATAATTGTATTTTATTCCTTTAAATGGGAAAATTATTTCTTTTCTTTTTATTTATATTTTTGAGTTATAAAAATATAATAAGTCAAACAATTGGAATTGACATTGGATCAGAGTTTTATAAAGTTTGCTTAATATTTCCAGGAAATAAATATAGAATTGTTGAAAATTTACATTCAAGAATAAAAACACCAAATGGTATTTATATGAAAAATACAGATCGATTATATGAAAATGATGTTTTAGATAAAAGAATAAAAGACAGTAAATCTTCATTCATATTTTTAAATAATTATTTTGGTGAAAAATTCAATTCTTCTTTTATTAAACATTATTCTGATTTTTATTTTTTTGATTATGATATGGAAGAAGATAAAGATAGAGGAGTAATAAATTTTAAAGTTAAATATATAGTAAATCATAAAGTAAATGAAACATATAAATCAATTCCAATAGAAGTTTTATATGGAAGTAGTTTTAGATACATTAAAAAAATAAGTGAACTATATTATTTTCAAACTACAAATCAAGCTAAATCTATTAATTATTGTTTTATTTCAATACCAAGTTTTTTCACTTATAAACAAAGATTATCTTTAATTCAAAGTGTATCGTTGTCTAACCTAAAATTAATAGGAGTTACATATGAAAATTTAGGTGCTTCTGTATATTATTATTTAAGAAATTATGAAACAAAAAATACTCCTCAATATTATATTTATTTTAATATGGGTTCTTCTTATACACAAATTTCATTAATATTATATACAAAAGAAGAAGTTAAATTAATTAATCAGGTTTATGATAAAGATTTAGGAGGAAATACCTTTACTAGAAATTTAGTTTTGGTAATTTTTAAAAAAATAAATGAAAAAAACAATAATTCATTAAAATTAGATTTTAAAACATATAATAAATTATATCCTTATGCAAATAAATATAAAGAAATGCTTTCTGCAAATAAAGAAATTCAATTTAATATAATTTTAGATTATAAGAAATATGAAGATATTATAACAAGAGATGAATTTAATCAAATTAATGAAGAATTTTATAATAAAATTCCGAAATTAATGAATTCTCTTTTTTCAGAAACTGGAAATATTACACTTGAGAATATAACTCAAATAGAATTAATTGGAGGAAGTATTCGTGTTCCAAAAGTTCAAAATGTATTAAAAAAATATTTAGGAAATGAAAAAGAAAAATTATTGGGTACTCATTTAAATGGAGATGATTCAATTGCTTATGGTGCTGCTTATACTTTTAAAAAAAATAAAATATTAAAGGGTGATGGAAATAATTATAATATTTATCTTGAAGTTAATTCTTTATTTAATAAAAGTAATATATATAAAAAAAGTATTTTATTTCCAAAAAAAACAGAATATGAAACAAGTAATAAAATAAGCTTATTATATGATAAAGATATTGATGTAAAAGTTTACGAAGATGATAATTTACTTTTTTCATATAATATTACTAGAGTCAATGAAACTATTAATCAATTTAAAAAAGAATTTATTAAAAATGAAACAAATGTTACGATGGGAAACCCAAAAATTCAATTGTCTTTTAAATATACAAATATTGGTTTAATCTATTTAAATCCAGAAATTATATTTTCACTTGATTATTATTTGACATTAAAAAATGAAGAAAATTTAACCAATACAGAAAAAGATTTTACATATACTTTAAAATATACACCTCCATTGTCAAAAGAAGAAAAAGATAATATAACATCAATTTTAAACAATACTTCATTAAATTTAACAAGTGAAGAAACAAATTTTTTAAAGATTAAATTATCAATAGGAAAAATTTTCCCAAGAGAATATCCTTCAAAACTATATTTTCAATTTATAGATAATGTTCCAAAAGGATTAAATTCATCAATGTTACATTATTGGGAAAAACAATTAGATTCATTCGAGCAATTTGAAAAAGATCAAGAAAAAATTATTGAAAAGAAAAATATGATTGAAACTTTATTATATACCAAAAAAAATTTTCTTGAAGGAGATTATGGGAAACAATTCGGTAAAGAAGATGAATTAAATAATGCAAAGATGATTTTAAATGAAGTTAATGATTGGTATGAAGAAGAAGGAAATTTTATAACTAATTTAACTTTATTAAATGAAAAGATTCAATTATTAAATTCCACTTTTGAAACATTTGAAAAAAGAGAAAAATTATATAAAAAAAGAGAAATTGCTTTTGAAAAATTTTATGTATTATTAAAAAATTTAGATAAAGATTATAATATTAAATTAAGAAAAGAAAAACCTTGGGTTGAATATTATTATGAAGAAACATATTACAATATTGCACAAAAAATAATAAAATATGTTAAAGAAAAAGAAGAAGTTCAAAATTTATTAAAATTATATGATGATCCAATTGTAAATGGAGATGAAATAGACGAAAAAAGAGAAGAACTTTTAAGAGAATATCAAAAAATGGAAAATTTAGAAAAACCTAGACATCCTGAAAGAGAAAATAATATTAAAATTCATGATACTTATGATGATAATGATGAGTGGAGTTTATCTGATTGGATGAGAAGTTTTTTATAAAATGAAAATTATATTTGATATAAAAAGTTTAATTTAAATTTAATAAATTTTTAATTTCTAAATATTTATAAATTTTTACTTTGATTTAAAATCTGTTTTAGTTCTTAATTTTATTGATTATTAATTAATGTTTATAAACTTGAAATAAAGAATAATTAAAAATAGAAATAAAATATTCAATATTTTTTCCTATTAATTTTATTATTAAATTTTTTTTTTCATAATTAATTTTAAAAAATTAACAAAAATATATTATTTTTTTATTTTAAATATAAAAATAAAACTATTTATTTAATATTTTCTCAAATAATTTAAAAATGGATGAAATAAGCACAGATCAACAAAGAAATCAAATTCAAAAAATTACAATGATGGGTTGTAAAGGAGTAGGTAAAACATCAATGAGAACAATAATATTTGGTTTTTCAACTCCAATAGAAACAAAATCATTATCTTCAACAGTAGAAATAATATCAAATCATATAGATTTATTAAGAACTCCAATTCATATATTAGATTGTGGTGGTCAAGATACATTAAAAAATGAATATTTTAATCAAAAAGCAGAAGAAGTTTTTTCAAATTTAAAAGTTTTTGTGTTTGTAATAGAAGCAGAAAAAATTTCAGAAGAAGAAGAAAAATACGAATTGGATTTTTATGAAAAATGCGTAGAAAAAGTGAATGATTATTCACCTAATTCAAAAATTTTTGTTTTAATTAATAAAATGGATTTAATTCATGATACTAGAAAAAACCAAGTTGTGTCAAAAAGGAAAAAACAAATAATAAATATTTCTGGAAATTTCAAAGTTGTTTTTTTTCTTACTTCAGTTTGGGATGATTCTTTATTTATTGCTTGGCAAGAAATAACTTCTTCTTTATTATTTGATAGAAGTAAAATTGCAAAAAATTTAGAATTTATCGGTGTAAAATGTTTATTTAAAGAAATTATGTTATTTGATCCTTTAAGTTTTTTAATTTTTTCATATTATTCTAGAGATAATATTAAAGATGATTCTAGATTTTCTAAAATTTCAAAAGTATGTAAAAAAATATATTTATCTTGTTTTAATTCCAATTATGGATTAACTTCTTTTGTTTATAATTGTAATAATTTTTATATTGTTTTTGAAAAGTTTGTTCCTAAAACTTATATTTTAGTTGTTGTTGATAATTTAAATATTAAACCTGAATTTGTATCTCTTAATATTGAAATTTTGAGAAAGGAATATAGTAATTTATTTGAACAAGAAAAATAGAAAGATATTTTAAGTAAAATAAAAATAACATTTTTTAATTAAATTAAAATAAATAAAGTATTTAAATATATAAATAGAAAATGTCATCAATTGAAAATGAAGAAAATACAATAGGAACATGTGATTTTTGTCATGAAAATACAATTGATTATTACAAATTTTCTTGTAATCATAAAGTTTGTATATTGTGTTTATATAGAAGAATATTTTGCAATTATTTAAAAGATCTTCAAAGAGAAGATGAAATAATTACTATAAAGTGTAAAAAAAATGATGGAGGAAAATTAGGAAAAAATTTAGAAGAAATTGAAGGAATTCTTCAAAAAAAATTAGAATTAGATAAAGAAAAGGAAAAAGCTCAAGAAAAATTTATGTTTAGTAATCCTATTCCCAATTGTAAAATTCATACCAATAAAAAAGTTGATCAATATTGTTTAGAATGTTCAAAAAGTATGTGTTCTGAATGTGGAAATAAGCATATAGAAAAAGAACAGTATAAAAATCATAGAATTATTTCTTCGAAAAAATTATCAAATAGAATTAAAAGAAATATTTCAGAATTACCTTTAAAAATTCCTAATAAAATGGTTTTTGAAAATAAATTTGAATTAATGACAAATAAATTACAAGAATCATTAGAAAAAGATTATAATGAAACTTTAAAAATAATAAGTGATTTAGCAAATTCTCTTTATTATTTTAAAAGAGAATACGAAGATTTATATAAAAAAGAATTAACTCGTTGTGTCAAGTCTTTGAAAATATTAAAATTACTATATTATAATTATTATTATGATAAAGAATCATGTAAAAATTCAATAGATGTAAATTTATTACGTTTTGTTAATAATATATCATTAGAATTTATGGATTTACAAATAAATCATAATAAATCAATCGATATAAAATTAGTAGATATGAAATCAAAATTAGAAAATTTATCAAAAGAAACAAAAATTTTAAATATTAATTATACTTTTGATGATGTTCCAAGATCTTTTAAAAGTGAAGATATAATATTAAAAGCTCATTCAGAAGTTATTAAAGCAATTATAGAAACTCCAGATCAAAAAATAATTACTGGAGGATATGATTATTCAATTAAAGTTTGGGAAGAAGATGATAATGGATTTCATAATATAAATACAAATAATCAATTGTGTGGTAGAGTTCAATGTTTACTTTTATTAAATAATAATAGAATTTTATCTTCAAGTACATTAGATAATAATATTAAAGTTTGGATTTATGATAAAGCTGGTAATTTTAATTTAACTCAATCATTAACAGCACATCATAAACCTGTTTCTTCGATAATTAAATTAAAAGATGATAGAATAGCAACTTCAAGCACAGATTGTACAATTAAAATTTGGAAAGAAATTTCAAATGAATATATAGTTCAACAAACTTTTGATAATAAAGATAATAAACCAATATTTAAAATTATCTGTTTATATGATAATAGAATAGCTTATATAAATACAAATGATTCAATTGTAAATATTATAAATGAAAAAGATGATCAATATATTTATTGTACATTTGTTAAAAGAACAACAGCAAAAATATTAACATTATGTGAAATATATAATAATGATATACATTACATTGTGACAGGAGGAGAAGATAATCATATTTATATTTATAAACCCAAAGATGAATTTTTTGAACATAGTCAAACTTTACGTGGTCATCAAAGTTTTATTAATGTTGTTCTTCAATTAAAAGATGGAAGATTTGCTTCTGCTTCAAGAGATAGAACTATTAGAATTTGGAAATATATTCCAGAAGATAATATTTTTAAAGAAGACGAAGTTTTAAGTGATTATGGTCATGGAATGTATGCTTTAATACAACTTGATGATGGAAGATTATGTTCTGCAACGTCTGATAATGCTCTTGTTATTTGGAGAAATAGAATGGAAGAATATTAATTATGTTAATATTGTATTAAATTTATTTAATGTTTATAATTGTTTTCAAATATTCTTTCATAAATCAATAATATAAAATTATAAATTTAAATTAATACAAATCAATTCAATTATCAAAAATATTTAATTAAAGTTTATATCATAAGATATTTTCTATTTTTTGGAGATGTGAATGAGGCTAAATTATATTTTCTTTTCATGAATGAAAGTTAAAAACAAAATAACAATGATTTCAATTCAAAAAATTAAAAACCATTTATTTAACATAAAAAATTTACAAAAATAATAAACAAAAAATCTTTTATTTTTAATATAAATAATCTTAATAATCTTCTTTTAAAAACTTAGCATTTTTCCCTACAAATATAATCAAAACACAGAGTTTTTCCATGACCACAAGCTGGATTCTTAGTACATTTACTAATATGACTTACACAAGCATAATTAGGGCAAAGAATAGGAGCATCAGAAGGACAAGTAGGTAAAACTTTACATTCTAATTCACTGTTTACACAAGAACCATCAGGGCAAACAAATTTAGAAGGATCACCACATGAAATTTGAGAAGGACAATCTTTTTGATCTGAAACACAAGTTTGATCAAGACATTTAATTTGATCATCATTACATTTATCATAATTTGCACATTCATTTAGATTTTCCCTACATGAAAAATCAGCACATAATACATATCCTAATGGACAGACTCTTGGATTTGGTGCTTGATTTTCATATTTTCTACATATACCATCATAATCTTCAATTGGGTAATTTGGATATCTATTAGGACAATTTATTGGAATTACAAATGGACATTCTTCTATTCCATCAATTGTTTTTACACAAATATGATAATTATTTATATCACAACTAGTATAACCAGTTTCACATTCACATTGAGTTGCTGAAACTACACATTTATTTTCTTTTTCACAATATATTGGTTTGTCTTCTGAACAATTAGGATGTATACATTCTCTTGCTGAAGTCACACATTTTCCATCTGGACATTTGAATTCACAATCACTAATATCCATGAAGAAAGTTTTTTCTGGATCAATATAAAATATTTTATCATCTAAATTCAATGAAAAAGAATAATAACCTACTAAAGGAGGATAAAATGTTAATGTATATGTTCCATTCATATTATCTGTTATAAATGATGATATTGGTGTTGTTTGAGATGAATTTGATGATGAATAATATACTGTTGAAGTAAAGGACTCTCCTCCTTCAGTTATATTATTATTATATATATCTAAACATTGGATTAATATTTCAAGATTTTGTCCTATTGTTTTATTTTCTAATGCATTTGAATATATAATTGAAGTTTCACTTGAACATTTTCCTGACACTATTATTATATTTTCAGGTGTTTTCGGTTTTTGAATTGGAAGGAATAATTGATTTAAATAAAAATATTTTATTACATATGGTCCTGTTTGTTTTATTAACAAACTACATTTTAATTTTCCTAAGTTTTGGGAATTTTCAATTGAAGAATATAGATATTTTTCACTTTCAAGTTCATTCCCATCTGGATAATATATTTTCACTGTAACATCTTTTCCTATTTCATAATTTATTTCATTTTCATAAGTATCTTTTCCTGTTATTGTGAAATTAAACAATGTTCCTGCTTTTATTTTATTATTGTTAAATGAATCATCATTATTATTATATTCAACTATGAATTTATCTTTATCAACATTACCTGGAACAACTTTAAGGAGGTGATTTAATCTAAAACCATTATGTGAAATTTCTATTTGATATGTTCCTTTATTTGTAAAAATATGATCAGTAGAATCTAAAGAATAATAAATTTGACAAGAAGGAAGTTGTTCATTAGTTTGATTTTGAAATAGAACTGTTTTAACAGAAGATGAACCAGATTCTAAAGGTCCCGTTATTTTAGCACTAAATTGTTCGTCAATGACTTCTTCAATACAATTTTTAGATTCATCATATAAATATGCATTTAATACTAAAGAATTTCCAGCTTTGATGTTACTATATTGAGTTCCACTTATTTGAGTATTTGGCCAAAATACATCTGAAATTATTGTAAATGAAATACCGTTTGGATTTAATATTATTGTATTTGATTCATCAATATATAATATTTGGAAATTGATTTTACGTGGTGGAATTGAAAATTTATATGAAACTTCATATTGACCAAAATCATTCATAGTTGGATATGCATCTATTAGTTTACTATTACTTAAGAATTTTATATAACCATTAGTAATTGGCTCTCTATTATTATTATAAGTATTTCTATATTTATCTTTTAACTCAAAATAAATTTTAAATGACTCAGAAATTTTTAATTTTTCATGAAAAGTTGGAATCATTGATTGATTTATATCAGGTAATCCAACAGTAATATTTGTTTTCATTGATATATTGAAATCATTATATTTTTCATTAGGTTTTTTTATATTAACTATAATATCTAAATTTGAATTCACTTTGATACTACTTAATGTCATAGTATACTTTCCATAATCAGAACTTGTTTTTTCAATATTACAAGTAAAAGATTCATCAATTATATTATCAGCTAAATTACAAGTTAATACTCCTTCTTCAACATCATCATTATATATTTTTTCATCTTCTGTTCTTAAAGTTAAAAATGCTTTTCCTAATTCTCCTGCTCTGATTTTGATTGGTATTTTTTCAAAAATTGTTTTTTCAGGAACATAATACCCATTACCATAAAAAGTATCATTTTTATTTGTTTTATGAATGACATTAAGTTGAATCCTTTGATTTTGAGATAAATAAATTAAATTAAAACTTAAAGTGTAATTTGAATTATCTAATTCAACTAAATGATTAAAATTATGTATATTTGTTGTGCTATCATTTAAAAATATTAATATTCTTTTTAAATCATTTGATACTGTAGAATTAAAATGAACTTCCTTCTCTAAATCACGTCTTTCTTCTTTAAAAATTATATTCTCAATACTAGTTTCGGTTCCATTGATTGAGTCAATTACATTTTTATATTTATCTCTTAAAATTAAATATAAATTAAGGGGATAATCTTGTGAAGAATAAACTGGGTTTCCAGATCTCAATTCAAATTCTTTATATTGATAATTAATATCATAACCATAAATCAAAGTTTTAGAGGGTTCAATGTTTGATGGATATACATCAGTTTCACAACCGAAACAATTAATTGATATATTATTCATTTCAATATTCCAATTATAAACACCTTTAACTTCTAATCTATTTTTAAATATGATATTATTATCACTGATACTATCTTTTATAGCATCAATTTTTTCTGTGTTAGATTCTTTAGTTAAATATACATAAAATAAATTAAGATCTTCAGATGAGTGTATTGGATTTTTATACTGATCATAAGCAGATATTTTTATTAATGCATCATTCCCAGCATATAAAGAAATATTTAAAACTTTGACATCAGTTGTTTCTGAATTAATGGATCCATGTGAATTATAGACTGAATATATTTCTTCTGATTCATTATGATATCTAAATAAGGGTTTTTCATTATCATTTGTTCCTGCTTTAATTTGATAAGTACCTTCTAATTTTAATGTTGAAATATAAATTTGCTCACCCAAATCAACATCATATGATGAAGTTAATGTTTCAATTGGAATTTTATTTTTAAATATTTGAATTTTTAATAATGAGTCTTTTGGTTTTGCAGTATTATTGAAAAGATCTTTTGCAATTACTTTAAATTTAAATTCTAAATCTGCATTTGTTGGAGTTAAATTTGTTTCTGATTGTATAAAATCAGGGTCAATTATTGCATAATCAATATCTGAAGGTTTAACTCTAATATTAGGTTTATTAGATAATGTAACACCATTAAAAGTTAATGTTAATTCACAATTACTTTCTTTAGGGTAAGTATTTGATTTAGTTGAATTAATAAAAATTAAAACATAGGGAGAATTTGTTCTCATTCCTTCATATTTGAAGTCCGAATTGTTTTCACAAGATTCTACACCTATATTAATATCATTTTGAGACATTGGTAATCCATTTTCATTTCTTAAAAGGGTAATTATAAAACCTATATCTCCTGCAATATAATTTAAGTTTTCATTTGTTATTAAAGTTTTTGAGGCTTCGAAATTATTATTGTTGTAATATTCTGTGTTCTTTGGACCTGAAAGATATAAATCATAAGATTTTACTTTTTCTTCTTCAAAAATTTCTAAATTATATAATCCACCTTCTAATTGATTATAAGTTTCATTTTTGCTAATAAATTCAATATATTCATCATTAATATTTGTGTAAAAATTATAGTAATCTTTTAAATTTGCGTTATAATTTTTATTTTTGTCAACTGTTTTAATTAAATTCCCATATTCATCACGAGGATAAATTCTTATGCTCATATTAGAGTTAAAGTTAATTTCATAATCTCCATCAATTAACAATTCAAACTTACCAGTTTCTTCCACATATCTATAAACATCACTTTTTTCAAAGTTCATTTCATTTTTAGGTTGAACATCAACAAAACAATTACTACATTTTATAACTTTTTCTGTTGAATTAATAAATCCTATAAATTCGTTAATACCCTTATATTTTAAAGTAGCTTCATAAACAAATACTTTTAATCCATTAATTTCTGTCATTCTATCAGTGTAATTAACTTGTAAATAATTGCCAAATTCTTTTTCTTCATCATCGATTTTATATCTATAATATATTTTAAATAAGTTTTCTGGATGTTCAAAATTAATATAATTTTTATATTTATCATATGGCATAACGTAAATTTCAATTTTATCTCCTGCAATAGCGCTTTTATTTACTTCAAAGTAAGTGTTTTCCTCACTAAGAGATCCTGCTTTAGAATTAATTTCATAAACATATGTAAAATAATGTGATTTTATTTTATACAATCCTGCATATATTGCAAAAAGATTTAAAGTAATTGAACCATCATAATTTAATTTTGATGAAGATTCAATTAATTGATTTGGGTTTATTTCATGATAAAATTCATATGTAAATTCATCAACTGAAGGAACAGCAGCATTTCCATATTTATCTTCAAATAATATTCTTAAAGAATGTTTTTTATCTGCAATTGCGTCATCTAATAATGTATTAGCTTTTTTACCATATTTATTTAATATATACCCTTTTGTTGCAATAGATGGAGAAACAACTATTAATATTTTTGTTGGTATTTCATCTTCACCATATTTAATTATCATAAAATTATTATCTTCTTTGTTATATACTTTTGTTATATTAAATAAAATAATATATGAACCTATTTCTCCACCTGGGA
>JAEEGL011923040.1_pt1 | contig 44138 bp, 30 predicted proteins | sample 9134231 | NCBI WGS metagenome assembly JAEEGL01 (sample SAMN16246548, study PRJNA631951) | gut metagenome | biome: gut microbiome; feature: rumen; material: fiber-attached | host: Bos | place: Iran: Karaj | collected 2018-10
AGGCGTGGATGTTACTTCCATACCCTGAAGCTGTTGATTTCTTAAATACAATGGCAAGACGTGCTAGAAAAAGAAATGTTTCATTAGCAGTTATCTCACAGAAATTCCAAGATTTTTATGAAAAACAAGAATGTCAAGCAGTTCTTACATCTGCAGAAACAAAATTGTTCTTAGCACAAGATAAAGCAGAGATAGAATATTTAAGAGAAGTATTTAAACTTAGTGAAGGTGAAGCTGGATTCTTAATTACATGTGGTAGAGGTGAAGGATTACTTAAAGTTGGTGGAGACTCAGCAATTATAGCAATTCAACCTACAAAGAAAGAATTTGAATTCGTTGAAACAAACTTAACAAAACAAGCAGCATTAGAAAGAGCTAAAAGAGAAGCAGAAGAAAACCAATAAAAAAGGGGGTATGTTTATGCGTAAGCTTATAAGTTGTGTTTTAATTTTACTAATGATATTTAATTTTACATTTTGCAATTGTGCTTATGCAGATGGAACAGATTCACAAGATGAGCAGTATAAAAATAGTCCATATAAGGGTAAAGCTGATGTTTCAAGTGATGTAGCCCCTAAAATTATACAGGGTGACGAAGTAGAACAAAGTTCTTCAGGAACAAAAAAATCTAGTTTCAGCGCAGGAGATATTCCTGTTTCAATGATTGGTATGGTTGTAGGTATTTTAGCTAGATTAGTTAACATACTAATAGCATTGCAAGTTGATTTGTTTCTAGGAATGCTAACACATGGTACTGAAACAGACCCTGCAATAAATGGTGGAAGTGCTGAAGAAGTCTTCTGGTTTTCTATTGATAGATGTGTTTTTAATAGAACATCATTGTTTAATATTAACTACTTAAAAACAGGATCTTATCAAGTAGGAAATACGACAATATCAGGAAGTCAAGGTAATGATGCAATAAAAGATGGTGTTGCTAATGTTTATTATTTATGTAGAATTATTGCAATGATACTATCATTATTAGTACTTATTTATATTGGTATTAGAATGGCTATTTCTACAGTAGCTTCTGACCAAGCTAGATACAAAAAAATGTTTATTAGTTGGGTTGAAAGCATAATTATATTATTTGTTATGCCATATATAATTACTGCAATAATTACTGTAGGTGAGTCTTTAACAAATGTTTTCTACTATTTAAGAGGAAGCATATTAGGTGGAGAAGAAACATTTGAAACTGTAGTTAGAAATGAGGCTTGGCCAGGATTATTTGAAAAATCAGGATTTGATTTAGCACTATGGTCATTGATTTATTGGTGTTTATTATTTTTACAAATAAAATTCTTTTTAATATATGCAAGAAGATTATTAATGGTTGGTTTATTAATTGCTACATCACCATTAATTATAATTACATATTCATTAGATAAAGCTGGTGATGGAAGAGCACAAGCTTTTGGAAATTGGATAAAAGAGTTTTTAATAGCAGTATTAATACAACCACTACATGCATTAACATATTTAGTTTTTGTGCTTACAGCTAATGAAATTGCTTCAAGATCACCCCTTGTTGCATTAGCATTATTGTTAGCAATGACAACTGTTGAAAGAATGGTTAGAGTAATCTTCAAGATGAGCAGTGTTGGTGTAGTAAAAGAAATGAAGTTATTGAAAAAAGGTGGATAAACTAAATGAATAAATCAGTTGGTGGAAGATTTATTGTAGCAATGATTATCTTACTACTAATTTTGCTAGTTCTGATATTATTACTTTTAAAATCAGTACAAGAAAATAATGAAATAGATGGTAATAATGTAAACATTATTTCAGAAGAACAAGCATCAGTTAAAGATGTTATTGAAGACCACGGAAGTACATATTTAGACCAAGAAGATGATAAAATTTATATAGATTTTGCAAATGATTTATATGCCCAAGACGGGAGTAGTAATGAACGTTATTTTGAAGGTTTAATATCAGATTTAGTAAAAGTATTAGATGATAGAGATTATTATTTAATAGATAAGAAAAAAAGCATAAATATTACAATATTACAAAATATAGATGGTGAAGAATATAAAATTCTTTATAATGATTTAGAAGGTTTTTACGGAAGAACTGATGGAAAAGCATATGTTGCAGTTGATACAATGATAAATGTTCCAGCAACTCCAATGTATTTAGCAGATCCATTACTAGTTAGACTTTTATCAGATGGTTTCTTTTTCAGAGCAATAAGTGATAGAGTTGGACAAGGTGAGAAAATTAACGATTTATATACAAGTTATTTAAATGATACATTAGAAATAAAAGTTGGTGGAAATGGAGCTATTAAGAATATAGTATATAAAAAAGGCTATGGAGATGACTATATAACAAACAATATTACTTTAAACACTACGTTACAAGAAATATTGGAAATATACCCAGAACCTACTTTTGGCAGTGTTGATAAGGGCTACTTAGGATACAGAAATTCCAGAGTATACGCTTATTACTATGGTGATGAGATATCACTTCATGCATATGGTTATGATACTAATTTAGATTTTGAAAATTTACTTGAGGATTATATAGAAACTGGGGATTTAGACGCTTTTGCGGATGATTTAGTAACTACATGGACTGGATATGATTACTATAATTACAATGAAGAAGAGAAATCTTTCCAAGTTATTTATCCTGGAAGAGGAGTGAAAATAGATATAAGAAATAATGATTCAACAGGCATTACACTTTATAGTAATTATAAAATTGGAAATACAACAAAAAGATGTGTAAAAAATGGTTTTATTTCTTTAAGAAGTGATGAAGACTTAATAGATGTTGTTGAATCTGAAAGAAGGAAGAATACTTTAGAATAAAGTATTAACAAGGAGTTTATATGAAGAAAATAAAATATAAAGATCAAAATAATAAAAACTATATAGCAAAAATAGTGGCTTTATTAGTGTTGATCTTTATATTTTTTTTAATAGAATTAGTTCTAGATAGTAGTATGAAAAATAAACAAAATGCTAGTTTATACAGCTTTGCTACTATTAAACAAGTTATAGAGTATTATGATTCAAAATATATTACTGAAAAAGATAGAAATACACCAAACTTTAGACTTGATGCATTTGTAGAATTTAAAAAACCATTATATACTGAAAATGATGAAAGTAATGAAGAATATTTCATGAATATAATCAATGCTTGTGCTAGAGTAACATATTTCCAAAGTTATAAATTGATTGATGAAAAGAATGATATTACTATAGAAGTTATTTGTGATGGAGAAAAGATAGTTTCTATAATAATAAATGGAATGGAAGATTACTTTATATATATGGATTCTCAAATTAACTTAAAACAATACGTAGAAATACCAATTACAGAAGTAACAGTTAATTCGCCTATTTTGCAACAATGTATTGATAATAAATGGCAAGATGGCATTATAGATTTTGGAAGTAGAGATAGCATATTTAATGGTTATGAAATTTATTTTGATGAAGGAATAAAAGTAAGAGAAATTAGTGGGAAAATATTCAATATTGTTATAGATAACAGATATAATCAAAACGTTATAAATGACATTTTTCCAGGGATGGATTTTGATACAATCGAGAATATCTTAGGGAATCCTGCATTTGAAGACGTAGATAATAACATAATTGGGTATAAAACAAAGAATTTTTATATTTTCTTCCACGATAACGAAATATCAATTTATAGAAATGCAGATGAAGAAACAGAAAAATTCTATGAAATTCTAGATAAATTTATTAACGAAGAGCTTAAATTAACTGAGTTTATGAACGAGTTAACATATATTTGGCCAGACTATTCAGATTATGAATATGATTCTGATTTTGTATACATATCTTATCCTCTAAAAGGTATAGAAATTAAGATAAATTATGATGACATTAATGGAATTTTGGTGTATAATAATATTAAGGGAAGTTTGCCAAAAATTTCTAGATATTTACAAAACACATACTTTGTTGCAAGACTACAATTAGATTTAGTTTTCACTCATGAAATAAAAAGAGTTGAAGAAGAGGAAAAAATGATAGACAATTGTCTAGAATTTAAAGAATCTTTAGATGAAGAAAAATTAGAAATAATTGGTGAAAGTTTAAAGTATGATATATATCCATTAAAGGATAGGAATGGATATATATTTTCCGTGCGTTTTATTTCTAAAAATGGTGACATGCCAAATAGAGAATTAAATGACGGAGTAAACACATTTGCATGGTTTGGAGATTATTTTATATATTCAAAAAAACTAAAAGGAATTTTCTCTTATGATATAAATACAGGAATAGTTAGAAGACTTATTACAGGACAAGATAATTTCAACATTGTTGACTTAAAAGATGGCGTATTGAAATACGATGATAAAGAGGTAATGCTTCAATACTAATGTTAGAAGTAGAAAGGAGAAAGATATGACAATATTTTTCAAAACATCACTTAAGAAAATAATTTTAATAATATTAACAATTTCAATATTGTTGACTTTCTTCGCAGAGCCTTCTGTATATGCTGCATCTAGTTTTCAAATTGCAAAATTAGATCTTCAAGATGGTGAATTCTATTATTCAGGTACAACAAAAGGTACATATACAGTTACAGAAGGTATATTTGCATGGTTATTAAATGCAATTGGCGAAATAGCGGACTGGTTAATTGGATTATTAACAATGGGCTTTAGAATGGTGTTTGTAGGATGGACAGCATTATTTGAAAGATTATTAACGTGGGCACTACAGACAACAACTGGTGTTAACCTAGAAGGTGAGGATGTTGTAGAAAACTCAACTGATTTAATGGGGTTAATTACTTCATCTAATAATGTTACAGTTGAAGCAATTGTTTATAATCAAGTTCCAGCATTAGATATAAATTTCTTTAAAACAAAAGAAGATATGGATCCTACTATTTCAGGAACAGGACAAAAATTAACTTGTGAGGTATGTGGCAAACCTGTTGATGAATGTGTAGGTGCTGATGGAACAAAATGTGGATCAGAATGTGGTTGTGCAGCAGATGAGGAATGCTGTGATGCATGTGAAGAATACATAAAAAATTTGAAAATTTTAGCAGATACAGATCCAAACCACAGATCAATAATTCAATTAATTAGAGATTATTTAGCACAATGGTATTATATAATTAGAGTATTAGCATTTGCTGTAATGCTTTTAATACTAATTGCTATAGGTATTAAAATGGCAATATCTAACATAGCAAGTGAAAAAGCTGTTTATAAAAGAATGCTAGTAGATTGGCTTGTTGGATTAATAATATTAGTTGGAATTCATTATATAATGTATTTCACATTTCTTGTTAATGAATCACTTGTAAATTCTATACACGAGGTTTCAAAAGGACTAAATAGAGCTCAAATGCAAAGTTTAAATTTGATGACATTAGCAGAAAGAAGTGGACAATCAATAGAGAACTACACAAATCAAGACTTAGAAATAAAGGTTTATGAAGAAATTAGAACTAGAGCGTATGACCCTAAACTAACAGTTGGTTTACCTGGCATGATAATGTATATGGCTTTAGTATATTTCGCAGTTAGATATACAATAGTATATGTAAAAAGATATATTACAATTATGATTTTAGCTTTAATGGGACCTGGACTTGGAGTTTCTTATGCATTCCAAAAAGTATTTACAGGTAAGAGCCCAGCTTATTCAAAATGGCTAAAAGAGTTTGTAATGAATGTTATTATTCAAATAATACATGCAATTCTTTATTCAATATTTATAGCACAAGCTTTAATATTAGCATTAGATTCTTTATCAGGAATGATAATTGCATTAGTATTTATGAATTTTGCTTTGAAAGCAGATAAAACATTTAGAAAAATATTTAATATGAGTGGTGAGCTAATAGATTCTACAGGAAGCGCCGGAGATCCAGAAACAATGAAACAACCATTTAATGCTGTAAAAGGATTCTTCCAAGCAAGTGCTACAAAAACTGTAGGAAAAGCTTTGTTACATACACCATATGCAAAAGGAGTAAAAGCTGTTGGAAAAATAGGAGTTGCAGGGGCAGCTGCAGCGGCTACAGGTCTTGCTGTCGGAGGCAAGAAAGCCGCATCTAAAATAGCAGAAGCTTTACCAGAAGGTGCAAAAGAAAAATTAGATGCAATTAGCGATAAAATGGATGAAGCGATAGATAATGCTGACCAAAATAATAAAAATGGATTGCCAATTAGAATGTTAAGAAAACTAAGAGGCAGACCAGCTTCAAAACAACAATTAGATGCAAATTTAGAAAAGGCAAGACAAGAATATAATAGTGCTACAACAGATAAAGACAAAATAAAAGCTGGAAGAAAATATCAAAAAGCAAAAAGAGAAAGAGATAAGGCACAGGCTATTTTAAAGCAACCTGGAGCTTTGAAAATTGCGGCTACTCGTTTTACAAGAGCAATAGATGTAAGAAATACGTTTAACTTTAGAGAAGGATTCCATCCTGTTTCAAATATTATGGAATTATTTAAAGGCACATTTGGTACAAAAACATATAATCCTACTACAGGAAAAAGAGAAAGAGACTATAATGGAGTATATAGTAAACTTGCTATTGGTAGAGGAATAATGGGCCTTAGTGATAAAGATAAGAAAGCATTAAAAGATTTCTCTAAATTTGCTGCAAGTGGTTTAGTTGGAATGGCTAGTATGTTTGTTGGAATGGGAACATTAGTAGCACATCCAAAAGCAGGATTAACATTATTAGCTCATGGTGCATACCAAACAGATAAAGTATTTGGATTAAGGGCTCCTGATATTAAGCATTACAGACAAAGAAGTTATACGTTCTCAGAGTTTTCTGAAGGTGCAATAAATAATATGAGAACTTCTGCAAAAATAAGATCTGCAGAAGAGATGGACCAATTATTAAATGGAGAGATGACAGATGTAGAACAAAGACTAAATGTAAGATTAACTAATGTTGAAAATAGAGTTAACAGAAAACTATTAATGCAAAAATATAATGCTCGTGGTTTAAGAGGAGTATTTACTAGATTAAAAGCAAGAAGAAGGGGAGTTGGCGGAACTCAAAGAAGTATTAAAGCCCCTAGCCAAATTAGAACTAAACAAATTCCACCTGCTGAATATGATGACAGAATTTTAGTAGTTGCAAAACCTAAAAAAGATCGTAGACCAATTACAAATTTAGGTGCAGAATATGCAAAAATGATGGAGGGATTTGAGAAAGAAGCTAGACAAGACTACGTTGCGGAGGATTATTTAGGAAGACAAAAATACAAGAAAAAATATGGTAGATTATTACTAGATGAGAATGGTAATCCAATCCAAGAAGATCCAAAAGTATTAAAAGATTATTTAGCTATGGTAAAAGCTTTTGATTCTGAGGCGGAAAATATTGGAGATGCACAAGCTATTCTTAAATTACAACGTTTGAAAAAGAAGGCTGAAAGACAAGCTCAAAGACAAATGCAAAGTGAAGCATTGCAAGAAGAATTTAGAAAACTTGGATTTAGTTATGATATTGGCTCAGGAATTTTAACACCATTACAAGGACAACAAGGAAAGAGAAAAGCTTCAGATACAGCACCACAAATTGGAAGACATGATTTATATGGTACAGGTGATAGATCAAAAGCTAGAGCTCAAGCTAACATGCAAGCTATTAACCAAGCATTTGATCATGCAATAATACGAATATCTAATGGTGGTAGAATAGATTTAAATGATGAAAGAACATACAATAAATTAGTTACACAGGTTACAGCTAATTTAAGAGAAGCTGGAGTTCTTGGACAAAAACAAGAAGTTGGTTCATTGTTTAAAAAAGGAAAATTACGTAGCAGTATAGAAGAGAAAGTTGCTTATTCAAATACAAGAGCACATACATTAGACAAATTCTTAGAGAGAAACTTGACAAAAGAAGAAGCTGCAAGTGTTAAAAAAGCAATTACAGCTATCTTGTCTGATGCAGATTTGTCTACAGTTACAGCAAAAGAAATATTCGATCAAATTAGTGGATTTGAAGATGGCAAAAAATCATATACTGATGAAGAAAAACGTAAAATAGCAGTTATTGATAAATATTTAAAAGCGTTAAGGCAAGAAGATGGAGAGTATACATTGATACAAGCTGCAGTAGAAAGAGATAATCCATTTGTTGAACAAAGAGAAAGACAGGCTAGAGGCGCTTTAGATAGAATTCTTGAAGGAGAATTTAGTAAAGCTGGAATTGGTGGAAATCCTGAAATATCAATTCGTAGAGTTTCATCATCAGACATAGATCGTAGAAGTATTAAAGATGGTGTAATTTCCAAAGCGAGAATTAAGAAGATTAACGAGGAATTACAAAAAGCAATTGCTGAAGTCGCAAGCACACAAGAATTAGATGTTAGAAATAAAGAACAATTACAACAAATTACAGATAAATTAACACAAAGTTTAAGAGATGCTGGAATTATTGCAAGTTTTCAAACTGCAGATACATTGTTCAAAAAAGGAAAATTCAAAGAAATTATTGTTAGTCAAATGCAAGTTGCAGGTAGCAGTAGTATGGGTGAAGCATATACATCTGGAGAAACTATCAAATCATCTGATGTACAATTACGTACAATAACTATAGAAGATTTAGCTGCAGCTACAGTAGGAAAGAGATTAACAGCAGAAGATATTGTGACAATAAATGCTGAAATACAAGCAGCAGTTGTTGAAGAAGGAGTAGCACAAGGATTTGGAGACAAAAAGAAATTACAAAAGAAAATTATAAAATCAGTTACTAAAAAATTAGTAGAAGATGGTATTTTAACATCAAGTCAATCTGCTAAAGCTTTGTTTAAAGAAGGTGTTCTAGAAGAAGTTGTAGAAGATCAAATCGTTGTTGCAAGCACAAGAGAGACTGAAATCAGAAAATATAACGAAGAAAGAGAACAAGGACATGATGTTCCGGCTCAATTTGTTACAGGAATTGATAGTAGCAGTATAGATACTGTTGAATCAAGAAGAACATATACTACAGAAGATTTATTAAGAATCAATGTTGAAATAAGAGCAGCAGTTGTTGAAACAGCTGATGGAGAAAAATTAGATGTTAGTGATAGAAAAACAAGAAGAGCACTAGAAGAAGCTGTTACTCAAAGATTATATGATGCAGGATTAATTGATGAAGATCAAAGAGCAAGTGAAATATTTAAGAAGGGTGTATTAGAACAAACATTAAGACAAGAAGCTGTAAGAGCTAATGCTAAGACAAGTGGATTAGATACATTCTTAGATACAATATTAAGCGATGATGAAGTTCATGCAGTAAGAGAAGTTATTTCAACATCAACAGAAGCTGAATTAACTGAGATGACACGTGACGAATTATATGATAGAATTAGAGCTTTAGTTCCTGAAACACAAGAAGATCGTGAAAAGAGAGATTCAATGTTTATGGAAGAAATTGAAGCACAAGGACTATCATATGATGAAGATTCTCACGAAGTTGAAGTTACTAGGGAATTAACTCAAGAAGAACAAGCTTCTCAAGATAGATTTAACCGAATTTTAGTTGAAGTATATGCTTCACAAGGATTAATATATGATCCAAAGACAGGAACTACTAAGAGAGCAGAAGCTGAAGGAACAACAGAAGTTGAAGAGACTAGAGAAGAATTAGAAGAAGTTACAACTAAACAAGATGAAGAACGTAGATTAACTTCAGCTGATTATGCTTTAGTATATTCAGAAATTGATGCAATCATTATGAGATTAGCAAATGGTGATACATTAGACTTTAGTAGTGATAAAACAATTAGTGAAATATTGAGATTGTTATCTAATAGATTGGGTTCTGCAGGATTATTAACTTCAGATCAAACAATTACAAGTATATTTAGTAAGGGTTCACTTGAAAGAGTTATTAAAGATCGTTCAGTAAAAGCTAATATAAGAATAGAAGCATCTCAAAGACGTATGCAAGAAACATTATCAGCACAAGAAAGCAAACAAGTTAGAAGTGTAATTGACGACTTAGCTAAAAAAGCTGATGACGTAAGGGCTGTTAGTGCAGAAGATGTATTTACAGAGATGGTATCTAGAGGTGCGATTAGCACTGATGAAACACATTCAAGTGGTCCAGTTATGCCTGAAAGTAGAACTGAAATTAGACCTGAAAGTGAAAGCGAACCAAGAAAACCAGTAAGCATAACTGAGAAAATTTCTGCTATAGGTGAACACTTAAGAACTATTCAAGAAGTTGCTGAACAAGCAGAAACAGTACGAACAGCGAGAAATATGGCTGAAACTAGAAGACAAGAAATGATAGAATCTGATAGAGCAGAAAAAGCAGCAGGACTTGGACAATTCTTAGAGAGCAGAAGAGAAGAAGTTGTTGCATCAGAAACAACAAGAACTGTTGCAAGAAATATAAGTGCATCAGGATCTGAAAGTGCATTAATGGCATCAAGCGTAGAAAGAAAGAAAATGAGAGACAGAATGGTTGCATCAGGATTACTAGATTATATGGAAACTCTTCTAGATGGAGTTGATGAGCCAGGAGAAACTAGTGCAGCAACAGAAGAAGGAGAAACTGGAAGAGGTAGACATGCAAATCTTCTTGAAGAACAACTTGCTCAACCTGAATTACAAGAAATTGAAGTAGAAGTTGAAGGCAAGAAAAAGAAGATTAGCAGATTAGATGCTTTGATAGTTTCAGAAGGCATAAAAACAGGAAAAAGACTAGTAAGAAGAAATTATAGAACAATGAGAAAACCATTAAGTATGGATCCTAATACAGCAGCATTGGATGCTGCATTAAAGAAAAAAATGATTGAATCTGGAAGATTAATGGCAGGTCCAGAATATGATGTAGGCGAGGCACTAGATTTAGAATTAGCAGAAATAGCTGACTTAGGTGGCGCAGGTGCTGCAAAAGCAAATGAAATGATTGCTGAAAGACAAAAGAAAAAAGCAAAAAAATCTGAGGATCAAGGTTAGAAAGGAGAAATGATATGAAAAGAGTATTTAAAAAGTTTTTAATAATAGTATTAATAATATTTACACTAAACAATTTTCTAATTTCTAGCCTAGATGGCCTTGCATATAAAGTATATGCAGATGACCCTCCAACTGCAGCTGACGTTGATGCTACTAGACAGGAAACAACTAATATTATTGAAGAATTATTAGGAGCTGTAATAGGAATATTCACATTTATACCAAAGGTATCAGCAGTTGGTTTGGCAGTTGCTGTAGATAATTTACTTAAAGAGTTAGCTTATAGCCAAGGATATGTTGATGACAATGGAAATATTCAAACTGGAGCAAAGCCTGGTGTGGCTGCTGGAGTAGGACAAACATTAACTGCTATTACACCATTTGATATATTGTTTAATAAAATTGCAATTACAGATATTAATTTTTTCAATTTTGACGGATTGCCAGAAACACATGTTATATATAAAATTAGAACTAATATCGCTGGTTGGTATTATGTAATGAGAATAATTACACTAGCTATATTATTAGTAATATTAGTTTATATAGGTATAAGAATGGCGCTTTCTACAGTTGCTATAGATAAAGTATTATATAAGAAAATGCTTGTAGACTGGTTAACAAGTTTAGCACTAGTATTTTTATTACACTATATTGCTATTTTTGCGATAAATGCAAACTCAGCATTAGTAAACATGTTAGCTAATGTTGGTGGTGGTACAGAGAATAACACAAAATTATTTGCATTTGAAGTTGCTATGGCAGATATGTTAAGTGGTTCTTTTGGAATTAGTCTTAATTCTTTAGGGCAAGCAATAGTATATTGTATGTTAGTTGCACAAACATTTGGATTATTCTTATCATATTTTTCTCGTATGTTAAAACTAGCATTCTTACTAATTATTGCTCCATTAATTACTTTAACATATTCTATTGATAAAATAGGTGATGGAAAAGCGCAAGCATTAGGAAATTGGCTAAAAGAATTTGTTTATACAATTCTAATACAACCTTTCCATTGTGTTATTTATATAGCATTTGTCTCAATGGCTCTTACATTATTGCAAGATTCAAGAGGAAGCGCTACAAGCCAGATGGCAGCTGGTATTATAGCAGTATTATGTATTAGATTTACAAAAGAAGCGGAAAAAATTATAAGAAAAATATTTAGCTTCAAAAATGACGAAAATACAGGATCTATCGCAGGTGGTATGGCAATGACAGCAGTTGCATTGAATTCAGCACAAAAAATTGGTAAAGGTACTGCAGCAGCAGCTCATAGAATGGCTGGATTTAAAGATACTGCTGGTGAAGCAATGGCAATGGGAAAAGCAAGAGCTATGGCTGTTGGTGGATTAATAGCAGATAGTTTTCATAGAAGTAATAATCCTGATTCTCCAGAAGAAGAAAAGAAAACATTTGCAGATAGAAGAAATGAGGCTATGGAAGCAATAAATGCTAAGAAAGCTGCTAAAAAACTAGAGAAAGATAATAAACATCGTAATATAAATAAAGCATCAAAACCTCAACTTGAGGGTGAAGCTGCAGCAATTATGGCAGAGAGTAAGAGAAATGGAGTTAAAATGTCAAAGAGCCTTGCTATGTCACAGGCTAGACTAAAACTTGCTAGAGCAAATAGGGATAATGCTAAGAGAGAAAACGGCGGAAAAGTACCTGAAATAAAAGGTGTAAGAGGTAAAATAGGAAGAACATATAAAAAAGCAAAAAGCTTTGTTAACCAATCACAAGTTATACAACAATTTGTTAAACCAATGGTTCAAAGCCAAATGGCAGCTGGTATTGGACTTGGTGTAGGTGCTATGATGTATGGTTCTGGAAGTGGTTTAGCTCAATCATTTGGTGCTGGTGTAGCTATGAAAAAAGGTATTTCTGAAGTTATGAAGAGCAGTACAACAACACTTGCGTCAGATATTACGAACCGTCTACAATCTATAGGTGTTGAAGAAGGTGACGGAGTAGATGCTAAACTAGATGAAATTGTTGCAAATGGAGAAAGCAATCAATACGAAGATTCAGCAATAAGTGATAAATTAAAAGAAATTGAAAAAGCATTACAAAGTGCTGGACTTACTGAAGGTCAATCACAAGAAATAAGACATAGCATACAAAATAGTATTAATAGAGATGTACTTAAAAATCCTGGAACAAGTGTAGAGCAAATGTTAAGAAATGCAACAGCAGCTGTACAAAGCTCTAGTGCATATACTAGAATGAGTGCATCACAAAGAGCAGTAGCTGATAGAGCACTTACTTCAAATGGTGATGTTGCAGATACAATGACTTCTTATGCAACAACAAAACAAGAAGCTCAAATATATCAAACAATGAGAAATGCAGATGAAATGGGTATTAGTCCAAATACATTAGCAGATAAAGTTAATGATCTATATTGGTATACTGGAAATGATATTACAACAGAAAATACTCAAGAAACTCCTCAACAGGAAAATCCTGAACCAGGAAATGGTGGACCAGGAAATGGTGAAGAACCTCCTGCTGAAAGAGATGATGGAGAGTCTCAAGAAGAAATAGAACAATTAAGACAACAATTAGATGAAGCTCAATCTGAAATTGATAGACTTGAAGAAGAAAGAGATAGAATTGAAGCTGAAGCTGCAGAGGATATGGATGAAAAACTAGCAGAAATAGATCAAAGATTAGAAGAATATGATGCAAGAATTGATGAAATAGAAAAAACAATTGATCAATTAGAATATGAAGCTCAGCTTAGTGAAGAAAATCCACCTGTAGAAGGTGAACAACCTAATCTTCCACCAGATCAACCTGGAAATGGAAGAACTGATCAAGGTGATGATGATCAACAATCTTAAAAGATAGGAGGGAGAGAAAACCATGAATAAAATTATAAGTAAAATACTAATAATTTTTATAATAGCAGTGATACTGTTTGAATTTTCTTTCAGCAATATCTGCAATGCCTCTGGTGGAATTGATAGTGGTACTATCAATACAATCTCTAATCTTATCGGAGGAATTGTATCAATTATATTATGGATTCCAAAATTAATAATAACAGGAACATTGTGGCTAGCTGATGATCTGGTTATTACTACAGCTCTGGAAAAAGATGGTAAAACTAGTACAGCTGGACCAGTAGCTACACCATTTGATATTTTCTTTAATCATTATAAATTGTTAAGGATAAACTTTTTTGATAGATCTGATGAATCAGGTCAAACTGTACAACCAAAAATTAAAGATGCAGTAGCAATGTGGTTTTACATAATTAGAGCAATAGCATTAATAATACTTTTACTAATTTTAATATATGTTGGAATTAGAATGGCATTATCAACTGTTGCTGAACAAAGAGTAAAATATAGAAAAATGTTTTTCGACTGGGTATGTAGCATTATTTTAGTCTTTGTATTACAATATTTAGCAATATTTTTAATATATTTAAATGATGCTATTGTATCATTAATAGAAGGATTAATATCTGGAGAAGATGGACTTGGACAAGCGGTTTCAAGAATTCTAACAGAAGCATTGATAGGTGTTGGTACAGGAAGTATAATGGCATTTTTAGTATATGCAATGATAACAATACAAACATTATTCTTCTTTATTGCATATGTTAATCGTATGTTAAAAGTAGCATTTTTAATTATGATTTCACCATTAATTACAATAACATATTCAATAGATAAAATGGGTGATGGAAAAGCACAAGCATTAGAGTCTTGGTTAAAAGAATTTATATTTACTATATTAATTCAACCATTTGATTGTATAATGTATTTAGCATTTGTTTCAGCAGCGGTTTCTCTATTAGGAGCAAACAATAGCAATACATTCTTGGAGAGTTTAGGATTTAATCCTGAGGTAAATGAAATTGCAAATGGTGTTTTAGCAATATTATGTTTGAAATTTATAAATGATGGTGAGAAAGTTATTAGACAAATTTTCAACTTCTCAGATGATAATAGTGCAACTTCAATGGCTGCTGGTGCAGCAGTTGCAGTTATGGCAATGCAAAAAGCACAACAAATGTCTAAAAAGACAACAAAAATTGCAGGTACTGGTGCTAAATTTGGAAAAGCACTTACACAAGATTCAAAATTACTAGGCAAAATTACAAACAATAAATCTGTTGAAAAAATACTAAATACAGCTAAGAATGTTACTGATAAAATAAAAGATATTCCTGCTATTAAAAATATACAAAAAACAATTAAAGGAGTTAAGAAACTTACAAATAGAGCATTTACTTCTAAGGGCGGAAAAATTGCTTCAAGAGTGTTAAGTAAGTCTTCAGCAGTTACATTAGCTGCAATGAGTGCTGCAATGCTGTATGCATCTGGTTCTAATGGAGCATTAGAATCTTCTGCAGCAGGAATTAATATGTATGGTTCACTTGATAAGAGGTTTAGTAGTAGTTTAAATTCTATTGCTGCAGAAGGACAAAAACCATTACAAGAGATGGAAGATAAGTCAAGAGAAGATCTAGGTAGAGATATAGATGATATGACAGATCAATTAGCTGAAGAAGGCTTAACAGAAGAACAAATGGATCAAGTTGATGAATTAGACCAAGAAGCAACAGATGCAGAAAATGATGCAGATGAAACAAGAGAAAAAGCGTTAGAAGAGAAAAAAGCGGAAAGAGATGAACAACGTGCAGATTTGGATTCACAAATTGCTAATATGGAAGCACTTATAGCTGCAAGACCTAATGTAAGTCAAAGCAGATATGATGATCTTGAGAGACTTAAGAGAGAAAGAGAAGCATTAGGGGATCAAGAAGAATTAAGTGAAGAAGATATTGCTGAGGTTGATAACAGAGAAGAAGTGAAAGCATCTAGAGAAATTGCAGAGAAAAAGAAAAGAATAGCAAATACAGCAAGAGATAGAAAAGATGCTATGCAACAAATGGCTGAATTCGATACAGAAGAAGCTGCTAAGAAGAGATTAGATGGATATTCAAGACCAGTTAAAGATTCCGAATTAGAAGCACAAGCTGATAGAATTTTAGCATTAATATCTGCAATACAAGCACAGAAAAAAATAGGTGACACAACTGAAACTGATACAAGCACAGAGAATGTTTTAGATGAAAAAGATGATGCTACAGCAGAAAGAACAAGGCAACATCTTATTGGATCAATACGTAGTGCAGTTGTAAGAGGTAGCGATTTTGATATTGAGGAATACATTAATGACCATATAGGAGTAGATTCTACTTCTAGAGGAACATTGGGATATTATTTAGCATCAGCTATTAGTGATTATAAAGACTTAGAAAATAGAAGAGCATATGCAGAAAGGGTTGTTAAACCAGCAAAATCTCTTGGATTTGATGGAGATGACGTAAAGAGTCGTATGTATGAGACTGCAATTGAGCCAAGAGCTCAAAGACAAGAGAGAAAAAGTAGGCATACTGGTTAATATATAAAATAAAAGGAGTATAGTATGAAAGTAAGAGATAGTGGTAATAAGCTAATAATATTTGGAATAGTTGCAGTAATTGTTCTATCTATTTATGCAATTCGATTAGCAATGGCTAATAAAAAGCCTGATGTTTCTAAAATGACAGATGATGAAATAGCAATATATTTAAACGAGAAAATAGATGAAATGGAAAAAGAGAAACTGTCAGAATTGGGTGAAAGAGACAGAATGGAACATTATGTTGCAGAATTCATAAGTAGTATTGAAAAAGAAGATTATGAAAGTGCATATGAAATGTTATATGGCGATTTTAAGACAAATTATTTTCCAACATTAGAAAATTTTAAAGAATATGTAAGTACTAAGTTTCCTAAATTTATAGCAATAGAACATACTAATATTGAGAGAAATGGTGATACTTATGTTTTGTGGACAAATTTCTCAGATTCATTGGGAAGCAAAGATTCATCAGTAGAAATGAAATTTGTTATAAAAGAATATGACTTAAATGATTTTAAGATGTCATTCTCAGTAATTTTATAGTGGGGAGGAATTTATATGAATTTTACAGAATTTAGATTAAAAGCAAGACATTTTTTCAAAAAGAATGGTAAATTGTTATTTATTATATTTTTAGTATGGGCGGTAATCTTTTTGGTAAACTTAATATTAAAATTCCAACCAAAAGTGCTTGCACCTTCTACTACATATGAAATGCATACATCTGTATTAGACTCAACTTCATCAGTGCCAACAGCAACAGGCTCAGAAATTGAAAAAATTATTAAAGAGTATATTGATTGTTGCAATGAAGGAAAATATCAAAAAGCATTCAGTATGGTTTCAGAAGATTGTAGAAAAAATGAATTTAATGATAATATAGAAATTTTTATGGAATATGTATTAACCAAAATGCCTACTCCAAAAACATATTCTATTCAAAATTATTCTAATATGACACTTGGAAAAAAGAAAATATACATTTATGAAGTAAAGTTTTTTGATGATTATCTAGCAACAGGACTTACTGGTCAAATGTATGGATTCACTTCAGATAGAATTACTTTCTATCAAGGTGATGATGGATTAGAAATGAATGTTGGAAACTATATATATCATACAAATCCAAAGAGAATTTCAGAAAACGAATATTTAAAAATAGATGTAACAGACAGAATTGTAAATTATAGTATTGAAACATATACAGTTAAATTTACAAATAAATCAAAATATACTATTGTTATTTCTGATAATGCTGAAGCAGATGAAGTAGTATTAAATCTTCCAAATGAATTTAGGAATCGTTCAGAAGTTTACAGTATTGTTTTAGAACCAGGAGAAACAAAAGATGTTCAAATGGTATTTAAAAAGTTTGTTGATGATGGAGATGATTCATTAGCATTATCATTTAACTTAATTAGAGTAATGGAACAGTATTCTGGAACAGAAGATGTAGAAGATGAAGTAATTCAAAATGAAATAGATAATGCTATTTCAAAATTTAGTATGACTGTTGATCTTTAATAAAAATAAAAAAATCCTACTTTAGTAGGATTTTTTTTATTTGTCTTTTTTATTTTTCTTGTTATGCCACCATTCGTAAACAAATCCGCCTTCTTTAAACCATCCTTCGGCTTTTCCCCAATAAATGAAGAAACCAATAACAACCACTATTCCAATTAATATATTTATAGCAATATTTGACATATATAATTCTCCTTTACCAAAGCTAATTATAGTATATATTTTTTATTACTAAAAATCAAGTATTGACATAATAAGTTTTTAAATATTTCCAAAAAAAACTATTGATAAGAAATTATAAATAATATAAAATAGAAATGTAATAATAGGTTTTTAAGAAGGGAGGAAGTAAATTGAAAAAAGAATATTATGATAAGAAAATAAGTGAATCACCACAACTTCCAGACCTTTTTAAGGAATTGCAAGATATTAGGTATGGAAGAGCCAAACCAAAAGTTAAAGAAGAACCTAAAGTAAATACTACAATAAAATTTAATAGAATTTATGTGGTAAATCACAAGTTTAATGCTGTAGGAGCAGTTATAGGAATTTTATTCATTATTACATTTTTCTCAATTGTACATAGCAATACAATTTTTGCAACAACAGAAAAGGAAAGAGTTCCTATTGCTGAATTTGAAACGAATAATAGTAAATTAGATATGATTAGTATTGTTTCAAAAAATGTTAATGAATTTACAAAAAAAGAAATTATTACAGAAGAAATAAATATTGATTTTGAAACAGAATATATTGAAAATAAGCAATTACCATTAGGCGAAGAAAAGATTACTCAAGAAGGAATCTATGGTAAAAATAGAGTTACTAAGATTAGAACATATGAAAATAATAAGCTAATAGATGAAACTGTAATTAGTACTACTCTAGAAGCATTACCAACAAAGAAAATTATAGAAAAAGGAACATCAGAATATCTAAAAAATGTACAAGCTCATGTTGGTGATACATTATATACGAAAGAAGAGATAGCTTTATATCATGCACCTATAGAAAGTGATGAACAAAAAGTATGCATGGTATACAAGTTTATAGATGTTACTCTTTTATCAGAAGAAAATGGTTGGGCAAATATTGTTGTTGATGGAATAAATGGATATGTGAAATCAGATATGATTACTTCAGAAAATGTTACACCTGGAATTAAAGAAAAGAGTAGAATTCAAAGACTATATATTGGTGTTAATATAAACATGCCTTTAAGTACGCCAAGTGGATTAACAAGAGAAGATTTTAAAAAGATTTTATCAAATAATCCAAGTGATACAAATAAAATATTTGAAGAAAATGCAGAGTTCTTTTATGAGTTAGAGGAAAAATACAACATAAATGCAATTTTTGTTGCAGCAATTGGTATCCATGAAAGTAATTGGGGAAGATCTACAATATCATTACAGAAGAAGAATTTATTTGGATATGGAGCATATGATTCAGATGCTTATGGGTCATCATTCACATTTGAAAGTTATCAATATGGAATTGATTTGGTAAGCAAAGTATTAGTAAAATACTATTTGAATGAACGTGGTACACCAATATATGATGGAGAAACAGCTGTCGGTACATATTATAATGGTCCTACATTAAAAGGTGTAAATACAAGATATGCAAGTGATCCTGAATGGGCAAATAAAATTTATACTACTATGAAAAACTTATATGGAAGGTTATTTGATTAGGAAGTTATGAATAAAAAAATATTAATTGCAATAGATATTATTTTGTTTTTAATAACTGTTTTTGCATATAAATATATATTTGATATAGAAACTGGAAAAACTGTTTATGCAGAAGAAACAGAGAGAATCGTTGAAAATGCAGAAAATCCTGTTTTTAAAATTGACAAAATAGTCTTATGGAGCAGTGCATATGCAGTAGACAATAGTGATAGAAGATTAAAAGATATCGACATAAGTCAGTTTACAGATATAGAAATATATATTGACAATTTATCAAAAATAAATGAGATAACTGCAGAAAATACGGTAAATAGTCTATTTATAGATAATATCAAAATTGAGACAAATGAACTTAATAGAGATGTAAGATTTAATTATAAGAATCCATATCATTGTGGAAAGTTTGAAGATATTTCCAATTGGGAAGCAGACGGAATATTGTTCAAAGTAGTTACAACAAATCAAAAACAAGCAGAAGCAGACTTTAAAGATAATCTTTTCTATACAGATTGTTCTAATCCAATTACATTAGGATATTTAAACAAAAACTTTCTAACTAATTGTGAAATAGGTGGTGAGTCCGGATTAATTAGTTTTGATGGTTCAATTCTTTCAAAAGTAGTTCAAGATATGAAACAACTAAATAGCAAGATTAGTTTTGATATTCATATTGTAAATAATTACAATGAAAGTTTTATTTGTAAAGTTGCGTTTGATATTGACTTAACGGAAAATGATTATGCAATAGATTCAGGGTTTTTAAATAAAGAAATAAGACCACAAAATAATGAATTTATATTTTTTAAACAATTTAATTAAACTTTAAGACTAGCAAAAATTGCTAGTCTTGATTTTTGTTTATAATTCAGTTATAATTATCTAGAAATGTGCTCATAGCTCAGCAGGATAGAGCAGTCGCCTCCTAAGCGACCGATGGGGGTTCGAGTCCCTCTGGGCACACCATTTTATAAGGAAAAAACATGCCTTGAGGTAGCATATAAATGATGATGCCAAAAGATACAAGTGTTAAAGTGGAAGGCTTAGATATAAGACAAAAAATAAGAGACATATTCTAAAATTAGTCTATAATAAAGGCAGATTTTAGAATATGTCTCTTTAATTATTTACAATAGATGTTAGTATTTTATTGGGATTGTTTATAAATTAATCCTCCTCCTATAATTTCCTGTTATGAATTTTGGCATTAGTCGATATATTTTAATTAGAAAAATTTTGATTCGTTTGTTCAATTTATACGTGAAAGGCAATCTTTTTTTCCTTTTGACTAGTTTAGTTTCACTGGTATTTATTAATATAGGAAGATTATCCGCTTGATTATTAAAAATATTTTCATTTTTTTCTGACACAGAGTTATCTATTAGAACACATTCTTCAGAACTATTTCCTAGGTATATATGATATTTTTCATCATTTCCATTATCAATCAATGAAAAATAAAAACTACTATTTTTTTCAACGTTTAGTTCTACTGAATATGTAAAATTATTATATTCCATCTTCGCTAATGAAAAAAAGTCATCACTTTTTATAGAATAAGATAAAAAAGGACATACTTTATCAAGTGCCTTACCATTGAAATATATAATTTCTATTATGCTAGATTCATCATATTTACTTAAAATAACTGATATTTCTTTAGTAATTTTCATTATTTTTCCTCTCTAGTATTCCTTAATATAATTTTACTGCAATAAATTCTATAATACAATTAAATAATGTTTACATTTAAGCAGAAAAGTACTATTTTTGTAAAAAAATGATTACAGTTGTATATTTTTTTTATTACGAGAGAGAATTATAATTGAAAAGCCTTTAAATATATGGTTAAATAAGATTGAATACAATTCAAAGGAGGAAGTATTTATATTATGAACAAAAGTAAAAAAACAAAAAATCTGTTAATACTTATAGTATTAATTGCAATAGTTGCTATAGCAGTTGGTTATGCAACATTGTCACAGAATCTAGTACTAGAGGGTACTGCGAAAACTTTAGCTAAGTCAGATTGGGATGTTCATTTTGTAACAGATAGTGCCACAATGTCTCCTGACGCAACAGAGTTACATGATGGAGTTTATGACCAAGAAATAAACTTACAAGAATTAACTGGAACATTTAATGTTACTTTAGCCCCAGGTGCCTCAATAGACTATGACGTTAAAATAGTAAATGATGGAAGAATACATGCTATTGCAAGTGGAACACCTACTGTAGCAATTGATGGAAGTTCAAACATAACTTGTACTGTAACACCTGTTACAACAACAGATTTATATACTGAAGGTGCAACTAAAACAGGGCCAGATGAGTACACAGTAACAGTTACTTGTGCAAATATGACAGAATTACCAGATACTGCTGAAACAGCAAATATAACTGTTACATTCAACTATATGCAAAATCACACATAATAATTTCAATTGAGCTACTATCTAGGGGTAGTAGCTCTTTATTTAAATTTGTATGTTATTTTAAGGTAATCTATATGTTTATTTTAAAAAAGTATATAAAAGGAGATTAAGTTTTGAGTAGACACGTAAGAATACAAAAAAAAATTAACAATAAAGCTATATTTATAGTGTTTTTTATTACTATGTTTCTTTTTGGTACTTCTTATGCTATTTTAAATCAAAGTTTAACTTTAACTGGAACAGTTAATATATATGTTGATGAGGGAAATGAACTAACTATAACTAGCTTTAATGAAAATGTTGATACAGTTGTTACTGGCAGTATTAATCTTATTTTTTTTAATATTCCTTATGAATATTGTAGAGTAGTTGGAATTACTATACAAAATAGTCTTAGCAAAACAATTGATAACTGGACAATTGAATTTGCTTCTAGTAGAACAGCAGATTTAACAAGACCAACAAATAATGCATTAAGTGCATATTTAGGTGATGAAAATGCCTATTCTTCTATATCATATGCCAACAATACAGTAACTGTTAGTGGGAATGATACTCTAGCGCCTGGTGAAACAAAAACTGTTTATGTTTTTTATACTTATAATACTGGAAATAATAGGTTTAATTTTAATGGTAATAGAAAAGCATATTATACACCTACAAGAAGAAACTATTCAATGGCTTTAAAAAGTAGAGGATCTGAATTATCTGAACTAATAATAAAAAAACATGATGAAAGTTCAAAAGGGCCTGTTGAGATAAAAACAGCATATTATACAGAGCCACTCGGTGGAAATTTGTATAGCACAACTATGTATATATTTATTGGAAATGGTGAAGGAACAACTATTTCGAATGTTAAATTTGATGTTTCATATAATGATTCAAATCTTTCTAGTTTATCTTCAAGTGAAGTTAGTATATTAAAAAACACTGATAGTGGAGCAGCATTCCTTGTACAAGATTCCATTGATAGTGGCAATGTTAAATATTATTATGTATCAGGAATAAAAACTTATGGTGGTTTTCATGGCATGAGTATAAGTAATATTACGTATTCAGAAGGAAACAATGTAACAAATAATGAAATAACAAATAATGAAAATATTGAACAATCAGTAGAGAAAAATGATGTAGTTGAAGAAAATATAATAATAGAAAATAATGCAGTTATAGAAAATGTGGTAGAAGAAAATACAATAATAGAGAATAATGTATTAGAAGATATAATTACAAATACAATTTCAAGTGAATATGAAAATAATATTAATATTAAAAAAACAAATGATGAAGGAAATTAGATGGAAATTTTAGAAAAAGAAAGTAATTACAAAATAATAATATTTTTTATAATTGTTTTTGCTTTATTTTTAGAGATAGTGATAATCCCAAGATTTTTTTCGGATTATTACTCAATATTAAATTTGATTTTTTGGATAATTATTGCAGTTTTTTCTGAAAATCTTAATAATCAGCACAATAATTTTAAATCAAAAAAAGAAACATTAAAAACTGTTTTCATAATCGTTTCTATTTATTTGATACTTTATTATTTATCTGGTTTTATTTTTGGCTTTGCTAAAAATGTATTAACAAACTCATTGAAAAATATTATTATTAATTTTATAATGTATATTGCAATAATTCCATTTCAAGAGTACACAAGATCAAGAGTAATTAATAATACTCGTAGTAAGCTAGTTTATATTCTTATAACATTAGCTCTAATATTATCTAGTATTAATTATGTTAGTTTTATGTCAAATTTTTTAACTGGAAGCGTTGCATTTGAATATATTGCTGGAACGATATTTCCATTAGTTCTAGAAGGAATAGTATGTTCTTTTTTGGTAAAAAAAGGTTCATATGTTTTATCATTAATGTTTATATTACCATTAAAATGTGCTGATATATTTGTTCCAATTGTACCAAATATGGATTGGTTCATAAAAGTATCTTATGTGTCTGCACTTGTAATTGTAGTATATTACTTTGCAAATTATGAGTACAGGATAAATGTTGAAAGATTTACTAGAAGAGAAATTAGAGAAGACGATCCCAAAAAATCAATTCCAGCTGTAATTTTTGTAATGCTATTTACATTTTTCGTTGCAGGTATTTTTCCTTTAAAACCTGTTGCTTTATTATCAAATAGCATGTATCCGAATATAAAAAGAGGAGACGTTGTTATAGTAAAAAAACTAAAACACGAAGACTTAAGAACACTTTGCATAGGAGATGTTATAGAATATAAAATAGACAATACAAGCATTGTTCACAGAATAATAAGAATAGATGAAGCAACTAGTGGTGAATTTACTTTTATTACAAAAGGGGATTCGAATTCAAGTGAAGATCTTCCTGTAAAGGAAAGTCAAGTAGTTGGACTAACAAGACAGTATGTACCATATGTAGGTTATCCATCAGTATGGTTTAGTGAGCAAATTCTAAACATAAATCAATACAAAGGAGAAAACTGAAATGGAAAATTCTAAAAATAAATTGGGAAATAATTATTTAAAAATAGTAGTATCATTCGTTATTTTCTTAGTTGCAATTGTTTTTATTCTAAATAGTTTTGAGAGTAATGAATTACCAACAATTAATTTATCTAATCAAGAATCAAAAATTGATTATAGAGTTAAGCTTTTTAAAAATGATTTTATTAAAGAAGATTATATGGAAAAGGGCAAAACTTATATTACTGATTTAGTTGATGATATTGAAGTAGATTATAATTATAAGATAACAAATTCAAAAAAGTTTGATTCAGAATACGGGTATAATGTTTCTTATAAAATGACAATAAATCACAATTCAACTGGTAAACAGCTTTGGACAGAAGAAGAAACGATAGTTGATAATAAAAATATTACTCCGGATAAGAATACTATTGAAGTTAAAGAAAAAGCTGTTGTAGACTATGATAAACTTAATGATAAAATTAAGTTATTTAAATTGAATTATAATATACCAATAGATTGTAAATTGGAAATAAATTTAAATGTTATAGATTTAAAATCAAATGAGAAGATTGCTTTAACTGGTATTAATACAAATTTAAATACAGAAATAATAGATATTGAAGAAACAGAATACAATAGTTTACAACCAGAAGTAGAAACATTGGAAGAAAATAATGATATATCTGTAGTAGTTATTATTTCAATTATAGTTGCTATAATTTCACTTTTATTCTTCATTATAGAAATAATAAGAACAATTAGATATAACTCATCTCGTAAATCATATTATGAAAAAGCTATTTATAAAATACTTAAAAATTATGGAGATGTTGTTGCTGAACTTGTATCACCAGTTGATCTTACAAATTTAAATGTAATAGATGTTAAGAATTTTGATCAAATGCTTGATGTAGAGGAAGAACTTAGAATACCAATTATGTTCTATGAAACTATAAAGAATAAAGAAGGCGAATTTGTAATAGTATCAAATGAAATTGCTTACAGATATATTTTAAGAGATAAGATAACTAAATAGTAATTTGAAAAAGAGGTTGATATTTGGAAGAAAGATTTATGAGAGAGGCTTTAAAAGAAGCAAAGAAAGCATTAGAAATAGAAGAAGTTCCTGTTGGAGCTGTTATTGTTAAAGATGGAAAAGTAATTGCTAAAGCACATAATGAGAAAGAAACTAAGAAAAACTCAACTTGTCATGCTGAGATATTAGCAATTCAAAAAGCGTGTAAGAAGTTAGATTCTTGGAGATTAATAGATTGTGAAATGTATGTTACACTAGAACCTTGCCCAATGTGTGCAGGTGCATTAATTAATTCAAGAATAAAAAAACTATATATTGGTACATCAGATGAAAAGACAGGAGCATGCGGTTCAGTATTGAATTTACTAGAAGATTATAAATTTAATCATAAAATAGAAATTGAGAAATATGTTTTAAAAGAAGAAGCAGAAGCTTTATTAAAAGATTTTTTTAAATTTCTAAGAGAGAGGAATAAGAATGATAAAAAGTCTATTTAAACGAATTATCATTATTGTTATAATTACTTCTGTGGTTTTATTTGTTTCCTATGTAATGCTAAAATATAATGTAGAAGGAGAAAAGAACCTTCCTTTTTCAATTGATAAGATTCTTATTGTTAGCACAGTTGATGGACAAGCAAATGACGATCCAGAAAACTATTGGAATATAGATATTGAGCAAGTAAATGATGCTTATATTTATATAGATAAAACAATAGAAGAAGAGCAAACAATTCAAGAAATAAAATTAGAGAATTTTAATTTAGTTCAAAGCCCAAGTAAGGGGAAAATCAAACTATTAAGGCCAACAGGTGATATTGATAACTTATATAAATATAGTCAAGATGATTGTTTTGATAAAGGAATAACTTATGTGGGCGGTAAGTTAGATGATTTAAAATCATTAGAAATATCAAACGATGGTGGAGTTTTAGGTTTTAGACTTAGTATATGTGATTTAGGAAAGTTTGTTTCAAATGAAGTTGATAATATTGCATATGATGGGACATTACTTTCTGGATTAGGGCTAAACATTGATGATATAAAGTTTTCTGTTAGTTTTGATATAATAATTACTACAAGTGAAAATATTAGTTTTAAAGGTACTATTAATTTAGACTTACCTTTAGAAAATACAATAGAAGATGGCACTGCAAATAGAGAAATAACAGAATTCAATAATATAGTATTTAAAAGAATATAGGAGGAAAATGTGGAAGGTAACTCATTAGCACCATTTTGGTTAGGTGCAGTATTAATTTTTAATTTAGTGGTTGGAATTGGGATGAATATATACAATTCTGCAGCTTTAACAATTGATGAATCTTTAACAACGATGACAACTCAAGAAATAGAAGCTTTCAATATACAGTTTGAATTGTACGAAGGCAAACAAACAGGTTCACAAGTATCATCTTTGGTTGCAAGGTTAATTGCTAGTGCCTCAACCTTTTCAGAAGAACCGGATAGAGTTCCAACAGTAGATTTTATCCAAGATTCTGAATTAGCGTCTAAAAAAATATCAGTACATGCAGTATACAATTCAAATAGTCCAAGTGATTTAGAAGTATATATTAATAATATGTCTATAATTAAAAATAGTATTGAGAATAAACATACATATAATATTAGTTTTTCATACAGCCCAGATGGTCTTATAAATCTTGTTACAATAGATTATTAAAAAATCCCCTTTTAAAGGGGATTTTTTATATTAACTTCTTTACTCTAGGTATTTTCTTTAAAATAAAAGTAATAATATAGCAAATCATAAATATAAAAACACATAATAGTAAAATAGCAATCATATGATTGAACCCAAAAGTTTTTGTTAGTGCTTTTAACATGCTATTAATTAGATTACTGTCTGTAAATAACATGTGAAACAAATAAATTCCAAATGAGCAATTTCCTAATGATATAATAATTTTAGATATAATATTTGGAATTTTTTGTGTGCTTATAAAATATTTTGTAAAAATATATATTGGAATTGCAATTATAAGTACATAATTTTTCATGAAATCTTGAGTTTCTACCTCATTACAAATTCCTGTAATTCTATGTTTTAGATTAGTCATATAACATGTTGAAAATATTCCAAATATAATTGCAAATATAAATACTAGTATATTTTTTTTATCTAGCTTTGCGACATCTACAATATTTTCTAAATAATATCCAATTAGTGGGAAAATGAAAATATTAACAAATATCCATGTAGGATTTCCATATTTGTTAAGTGTTATTTCATTTAATGTAAAACGATATTCTAAACTTGGTAGAATAGATATAAATATAATTGATAATATGATCAAATATTGGTATGCAGATTCTGGTAAGTTTTTTACTAGATTCCTTAAAAAAGGGAATGTTAATAAAAATGCTATATAAGCATATAAATACCAAAATGGTACAATTATATCACCTTTGTACAAACGTAAGAAAAAATCTTTTACAGAGAATTCAGATGAATATTTCAAGATATGTAATCTAACATAATAAATAACAGTAAATACTAGTAAGACAATTAACATTCGTGATATTTTCTTAAAGATATCTTTTGCACTCAAATCTTTTTTTAGTAGTAATGCTCCTGATATCATTAAAAATAATGGAACACTAATCTGGCATATTACAGAAAGTACCATGTATAACCAGTATTGGATTGTACTTGTATCATATAATGAGAAAAGAAAATATCCTCTATTACCAGTATGATTAAAGATTACTAAAAATGCAGCAATTATACGTAATAATTCAAGATGTATCAATTTTTTAGATTCTTGTTTTTCCTCTTGTTTATTCATCTAATTAACTCCCTTTAAATTGTTTATCTAAGCTAGATTATAACATATTAATATGGAAAGTAAAAGAATAAAAAAAACTATTGCAAAATACGTAAAACCATTATATAATTTGTATATCATAAATGGCTTTTCTTAAGGAAGGTATGCTTCAATAAAAAGCTATGAATCTCGTCAGGTTCGGAAGAAAGCAGCGATAAGTAGTGTATTTATGTGATTTCGCATGCCTTCCTTAAGGGAAGTCATTTTTTTGTAAGGAGGTATGAATGTCTTATACAGCTCTTTATAGAAATTATAGGCCGTTAAAATTCTCAGATATGGTTGGGCAAGAGCATATTACAAGAACTCTGAAAAATCAAGTTATTGCTGATAGAGTGGGCCATGCGTATTTATTCACAGGTGGAAGAGGAACTGGAAAAACTACATCAGCTAAGATACTTGCAAGAGTTGTTAATTGTCTAAACCCAAAAGACGGAGAACCATGCAATGAATGTGAAATATGCAAAGAGATTTTAGATGGATCACTAACAGATGTAGTAGAAATGGATGCTGCGTCAAATAATAGTGTTGATGATATTAGATCGATTCGTGATGAGGTAAATTTCTTACCAACAAAAGCTAAATATAGGGTATATATTATAGATGAGGTTCATATGCTATCTGCAGGAGCTTTTAATGCATTATTAAAAACATTAGAAGAACCACCAGAACATGTTAAATTTATTTTAGCTACTACAGAACCTCAGAAATTACCAATGACAATTCTTTCAAGATGTCAAAGATTTGATTTTAAACGCATTCCTGAATCAGATATTATTAAAAGATTAAAAATAATATGCGAAGATGCAAAAATTAATATTGATGAAGACGCATTAAAAACAATAGCAATTCTTTCTGAAGGGCATATGAGAGATGCAATTAGTATTTTGGAAAGATGTAGTCAAGAAAACACAGAGAATATTACAATTAATCAAGTAAAAGAATTAGTTGGATTACCTAGTGTTGAACATATTAAAAATTTAGCAGAAGGAATATTATCAAATGATGCAGTAAAATCTTTAGAAGCAGTTGATGGTATTCTAAAGGATGGTAAAGATTTATATAATTTCTTATGGGAAGTTATAAAATACTTTAAAGATATATTAGTATATAAAGCTACACAAAAAATAGAACTATATTCTGAAGAAGAAGCTAATGAGATAAAAAAATTAGCAGATCAAACACAAAAACAAAGATTATTAAATATTATTTATACACTTTCTGATTTAGAAAACGATATAAAATGGTCATCACAGAAAACAATCATGTTTCAAACAGGTATTATAAAACTTTGCCAAACAAAAGAAGTAACAGTGAAGGAAGTTATAAAAGAAGTTGTTGTAGAAACTCCTAAAATTGCAAAAAAAGAGGAGATTCAACCAGCAAAAAGTGTAGAGACAAGTGGTAATAAAGGCGCAGAAGATGTTTGGAAAAAAGTAATTGGCTCACTAAAAACAAGTGGAAAAATAAGACTTTATACATGTTTGATAAGTTCTAAAATAAATGAAATTAATGATTTGGTTTGGGAAGTGGAATTTCCAAATGGATTAACAGATTTTAATAAAAGAATTTTAGAAGATGTAAATAATAAAAATGACTTGATGAAAGAAGTATTTAAATTAACTGGTAAAGAAATTCATTTAAGATACAAAGACTTAAAAGAATCTTCTAACAACCCAAATACAAATACTTCATCAAATTCAATAAATAATTTAGGAATAGATATTAATATAATAGAATAAGGAGGAAACAATAATGAGTAAAAGAGGAGGATTCCCAGGAGGAATGCCAGGTTTTGGAGGAATGAATATAAATCAATTAATGAAAGAAGCAAAAAAAATGCAAGCAGACATGGAAGCATCTCAAGCAGAACTTGGTTCAAGAGAATTTGATGCTACAGCAGGCGGAGGAGCAGTATATGTTAAAGTTAATGGAAATAAAGTAATAAAAGAAATGAAAATACAACCAGAAGCAGTAGATCCAGATGATGTAGAGATGTTGCAAGATTTAATTTTAACAGCAACAAATGAGGCATTAAGAAAAGTTGATGAAGCACAAGCTGCTGCTCTTGGAAAATACAACATTCCAGGAATTATGTAATTTGAAATAAAGGAAGAAAATATGTCATATTATTCACCATCAATAGAAAAATTAATAGAGAGCTTTGAAAAACTACCTAGCATAGGACATAAAACAGCACAAAGATTAGCGTTTTACATGCTAGATTTGAGTAATGAAGAAGTAGAAGAATTTACAAGTTCTATAATAAATGCAAAGAAAAATTTGCATTTTTGTTCAAAGTGTTTTAATATATCAGATACAGATCCTTGCAATATTTGTTCTAATACAAAAAGAGATGAATCTACAATATGTGTTGTTGAGGATGTGAGAGATGTATTAGCGATGGAAAGAACACATGAATATAATGGAGTATACCATGTTTTACATGGATCAATTTCACCAATGAATGGCGTTGGACCAGATGATATAAAAATAAAAGAATTGCTTACAAGAATTATGGATGGCAATGTGAAAGAAATTATTTTAGCTACTAACCCAAGAGTTGAAGGTGAAGCTACTTCAATGTATATTTCAAAACTTGTAAAACCATTAGGAATAAAAACAACGAGAATTGCCAGAGGAATTCCTGTTGGTGGAGATTTGGAATATACGGATGAAATAACTTTAACAAAAGCACTTGAAGGAAGAAGCGAGATGTAAAAGGAGTTTAGGTATGCAAAAAAATAAAAAAATTGTTATTTTGGGTGGAGGGACAGGAACATCTTTTGTTTTAAGAGGATTAAAATATTTCCCAGTAGATATTACAGCTGTTATTACTGTTTCAGATAATGGGGCAAGCACAGGTAGATTAAGAGAAGAATTTTCTATTCCTGCTGTTGGAGATATTAGAAAAGTTTTAAGTAGTCTATCTACAATGCCAGATGAAATAAGAGATGTTATGGAATACAGATTATCTACATATAGCGATTTAAATGGTCATGCAATAGGAAATTTGATTTTGACATCTTTAATAAAAGAAACTGGTAGTTTAAAAACAAGTATTGAATATTTAAGTAAAATATTGGATGTTAAACAAAAAGTATTACCTTTATCAGAAGATTTCTTAACATTAATGGGAGAAACCACAGATGGGGAAATTATAGAAGGAGAGGAACAAATTACAAAAGCACATAAGAAATACAAAAAATTATTTTATAAAGAAGATCCACATATATTACCAGAAATACCAGAAGAGATATTAAATGCAGATCTTGTTATTTTAAGCTTAGGAAGTCTTTATACAAGTGTTATGCCAAATATTATTTGTAAAGATGTAGTTAATGCGATAAAGAAAACAAAAGCTAAGGTAATGTATGTATGCAATGCCATGACACAACCTGGTGAAACAGATGGATTTGGTGTAAGTGATCATGTAAATGCTTTAGAACAATATATTGGAAAAGACGAAATTGATGTTGTTATTGCAAGTAACACAATTATTCCTAGAAAAATGCTAGAGAAATATGAGACAGAAGAACAAAAAGATCAAGTTCCAATAGATCATGAAAATACAAGAAAAGCAAAATATGAACTAATTGAAGAAGACCTTCTAACAATGGAAGATGGAACAATCAAGCATAATAGTTTAAAACTAAGTTCAGTAATTTTCTCATATTTGATGAGATGATTTTAAAAATGTATTCGGTGTTAATGATTTAATTATTTGTTCAAAAGATGGAAAAGAATACTTATATAATATGAACGGAGAAAATGTATTAAAAGATGTTTATGATATGATTAACGGACTATAAGGTTAGATTATGGATTTTAGTACACACAGCAAAAAATAATATAAAAAGTGGCACATACTAAATTATTTTATTTTAGAATGTGCCACTATTTTTTTTATTCTTGAATTTATTCTATTTATTTTAAAGTTCGCCAAAATACCATTTTTGTTTCTTATTCTTTCTCTCTTATCTAATAATTCTTCAACAAGTTTTCGACCATCATCATTTAAATTATATAAAAGATTTGCTTTTTCTATGTTTTCTTTTACTAATTGTTCGTAATCTTTTTTATCACCATAAATTCCCATATTGAAGAACTCCCCTTTATAGGAGAAGTATAATATAGTTTAAATATAAAGTCAATCCTGAATTTGGAATGTGCCCCAAAAGTTAATTAAAATAATCCATAAGGCCTGCATAAATGCTAAAAGCTAGTTTTTCTTGATAAGTGGTATCTTTTAAAAGTTTCAATTCTTCATCATTTGAAAGAAAACCACATTCAATTAAAACAAGAGGAATCTCAACATTTTTAGTTAAATAAATATTAGATATAGATTTTATTTGTCTATTATTTTCTTTTCCCATATATTCATTTAAGTTAGATTGAATTTTGTTGGCGATTTGTTTTGATGTTTCATCACTATTTTTATAAAATGTTTGCCACCCATAGTATTTTTTTTGAGGTAATTTATTCATATGAATTGATACAAAAACTTCGGCCTTTGAAGAATTTGCTATTTTTACTCTGTTTTTCATATCAGAAACCTTTTGGTTTCTAATAGAATTAGAATCTGTATCATATATTCCATTTTCATCAGAACGTGTAAGAAGAACTGTAGTCCCAGAAGATTCCAAATAATTTTGTAGTTTTAAAACTACTTGTAAATTTAGATTAGATTCTATAGTTCCATCATCTGCAATTGCACCTCCATCCGGATTACCATGACCAGCATCTAATATTATTACATGATTAGAAATTGGAATAGAAGACGTTTCAATTGTTCTTGTTTTGTATATAAAAAATGAAAAAAATAAAACAAAAATAATTAAAATAAAAATCACATTTCTTTTTTTTATAATAATCATATTTTAGTATATTCAGGACTTAAAAAAATAGAACAAAATGCATATTTATGCACAATTTGGACAAAATACGAAAAAAGTCTAAAAAGGGGAACATATGAAAAATTATAAAAAAATAAATATTAGAGGAACTTTGCTTGATAAAAACCAGCTAGCTAAACATATTGAAAAGACTGCTTCAAATCATGTTATAAAAAGTTATTCAACTAAAAATACGTATCCTATAAATGGTTTAATAGAAAATTATAGATTTATCTTAGAAACATACAATTTGCTTTCTAGGCACCTAAAGCTTGGAATCAAAATCCATTCTGCTGGAGAATGGATTCTAGATAATTTCTATATTATTGAAGAAACGGTAAAAACAATACAGAAAGAACTAACTTTAAAAAAATACAAGAATATGATTGGACTTTCGAATGAGAATTTTTACGGTTTCTCAAGAGTATATGTTCTAGCAGAAGAACTAGTTGCATTTACAGATTGCAAGATAGATGAAGAAATAATTAATATAGCAATTAATTCATATCAAAAAAAGAAATTACTTGGGCTTGAAGAATTTTGTAACTTAGGAATATTCCTAAAAATAGCAATTATCTCTAGAGTAAGAGAACTGTGTGAAAAAATATATTCTGCTCAAATTCAGAAGTATAAAGCGGAAAATATTATAGAAAGAATTATTGAAAAGAAGAGCAGATTAAAGTTTTCAAATGATAAACATATAAAAATAAATGAAGAAAACTTAAGATATTCTTTTGTTGAGTATATGTCATATAAGCTTAAAAGATATGGTAAAAAAGCAATAAGTTATCAAGAAATCCTAGAAAAAGAAGTTTTAAAAACAGGATTATCAGTTTCAGAAGTAATTCAGAAAGAACATTTTAATATTGCAAATATTAAAGTAACAATGGGAAATTGTATTACTAGTATAAAAGAAATTAATAGAATTAATTTTTCGGAAATGTTCAGTTATATGAATGTATCTGAAGATTTGTTGAAACAGGACCCAGCTGGAATTTATTCTAAAATGGATGAAGAGAGTAAAAATTATTATAGAGGTATTATAGAAAAGAAAGCTAAAAAAAGTAAGATTTCAGAAGTTTATATTTCTGAGAAGATAATTGAATTATGTAGAGAATATTGTACAAAAACGGAACCAGAAGATCAAAAGAAATCTCATGTTGGATATTATTTATTAAAAGATGAAGGAATCCAAAAATTAAATGAAGTTTTAGAAATAAAAAGCCGTAAAAGGATGAGCTTAGAAACAAGAGCAAAAATATATATTGGACTAAATTTTATTGTTTCGATGTTCTTTTCCATATTTATTTTTTTTATGATTTATTTATCTAATAAAAATGTAATGATATCTGCAATTGGTAGCATTATATCTCTAATTCCTGTAAGTGAAGTGTTTTTAAGAATAGAAAACTATATAATGAGTAAATTAAAAAAAACAACAGTAATTCCTAAATTAGATTTTTCAGATGGTATTCCAAAGGAAGAAAGCACTTTTGTAGTAGTACCAACAATTCTAAAGACTAAAGAAAAAGTTGAAGAAATGTTTCGTAAATTGGAAGTATATTTTTTAGCAAATAAATTAGATAATTTATATTTTGCATTATTAGGTGATTGCTCAGAAGAAAAAACTCAAAAAATGGATTTTGATGAGGAGATTGTAAGTAAAGGAATAGAGATTTGTAATGAATTAAATGAAAAGTATTGCAAAGACGGATTTAAGAGATTTCATTTTTTATATAGAAAAAGAGAATGGAATAGTTCTGAAAAAGCATATATCGGTTGGGAGAGAAAACGTGGATTACTTTCTAATTTTAATAAATATATTAAAGGATTAATACCTAATGATTTTTTAACAAATACTTTAGAAAATAGTGAGATTCCAAATATTAAATATGTTATTACATTAGATTGTGATACAAATTTAACTTTAGGTACAGCTTCTAAATTGATAGGTGCAATGAGTCATATATTAAATAAGCCAGTAGTCAAGGATTTTAGAGTCGTTGATGGATATGGAATAATGCAACCTAGAGTAGGATTGGATTTGGAATTAGCTCAGAAAACATATTTTGTAGAATTGTTTAGTATGAAGGGTGGGGTTGATTGTTATACAAATGCTATATCAGATATATATCAAGATTATTTTGATGAAGGAATTTTTACTGGAAAAGGAATTTATAATGTAGATGTTTATAATTTGATGATGGATGGCGAGATTCCAGAAAACACGGTATTAAGCCATGATTTGCTTGAGGGGAATTATTTAAGATGTGCTCTATTAACAGATGTAATGCTTTTAGATGGATATCCATTAAAATATATTCCTTATATTTTGAGAAATCACAGATGGACTAGGGGAGATTGGCAGATTATAAAATGGCTTAAATCCGGTAGATTAAATAAAATATCTAAGTATAAAATTTATGATAATTTACGAAGAAGCCTTTTGCAAATATTTGCAGTTTTTTTATTAGTTTTTTATTTTTCTACAAAATTTAGTTTTGCACTTTGGTTATCAATTATTTCAATAACAATACCATTTTTTATAGATATTATAAATTATATTATTTTTAAGGAAAGCAATATAAATGGAGCAGTATATGCTTATAAAAAGTTTTCAAAAGAACTAAATAGTATAAAAATTAGTGTTATTAGAATATTTCTACAGATTGCATTTTTGCCATATGAAGCATACAAAAATGCAGATAGTATTATTAGAAGTATTTACAGAATGTACAAAAAAACAAAATTACTAGAATGGACTACAGCAGAAGAGGGAGAAAAGAATGCAAAAAATGATTTAAAATCATATTTGTGCGAAATGAAAATTAATTTCTTATTTGGAATAATTGTTATTCCTTTTAGTAGACTAATTTCATTTTTGTGGATTTTAGGTCCTTTTATTGCATGGTATATTAGTTTAAATAAAGGTTTTTCAAAAGTAAATATAGAAAAAAATAAAAGATATTTATTGGACATAGGAAAAAGAACATGGAATTTTTTTGAAGATTACATTAATGAAGAAAATCATTATTTAATGCCAGATAATTATCAAGAGGACCGAAATAGAAAAATTGTAAATAGAACATCGTCAACAAATATTGGATTACAATTAGTTGTTGTAATATCTGCATATGATTTAGGTTTTATAAATTATAAAAAATGTATAGATTATTTGAATAAGATAATTACAACAGTTTGTTCATTAAGTAAATGGAATGGACATTTATATAATTGGTATAATACCAAAACTCTGATCCCATTAATGCCAAGATATATTTCAACAGTTGATAGTGGAAATTTTGTTGGATATCTTTATATAGTGAAAAATTTCTTGGATAATAATAAAAATAAAGGAGAGCTTGAAAGAAATTTACTTGAACTAGTCGAAAACCTGATTAATAATACAGACTTTTCTAAATTATATAGTGAGAAAAACAAATTATTTTCTATAGGATATAATTTAGAAGAAAACAAATTAACAGATTCATACTATGATTTTTTGGCATCAGAAGCTAGGCAGGCGAGCCTTGTTGCAATTGCAAAAGGTGATGTGCCATCAAAACATTGGAATAATTTAAGTAGAACTCTTACAAGTCTTAACGGCTACAAAGGATTAATATCCTGGACAGGTACAGCATTTGAATATTTAATGCCTAATATAAACTTAAAAAGATACAAAGGTAGTATTTTAGATGAAGCAAGCAAATTTGCTATTATGAGTCAAATCGAATATTGCAAAAAACTTGGAGTGCCATGGGGAATATCAGAATCTGCTTTTGATTTAAAAGATTTGAATAATAATTATCAATATAAAGCTTTTGGAATACCATGGCTTGGATTAAAAAGAGGACTTGAAGATGAAATTGTTGTTTCCCCTTATAGCACATTTTTGTCTTTAGAAGATGAATTGGAATTAGGAATAGAAAATTTGAAGAAAATAGAAAATTATGGTGGGCTTAACAAATATGGCTTTTATGAGGCTATTGATTATACTCCAAATAGAAATAACAATAAAAGTTATGCTATTGTTAAAACATATATGGCACACCATCAAGCACTTATACTACTTTCAATTAATAATGTTTTAAATAATCAAATTTTAAGAAAAAGATTTAACAATAATAAGGAAATTGAAGCAACTAATATTCTTTTAGAAGAAAGAATGCCTATTCAATTAATCATTACAAAAGAAAATAAAGAGAAAATAACTAAAAACAAAGCACTTGTTACAAATGCATATAAAGAGAGAATAATTGAAGAACATGATAATAGGTACAGGAATATCAATATTATTGCAAATGAAAATTATAAAATAATAATTGATGATTTTGGAAATAGTCTGAGTGAATATAAAGAATTAATGGTAAATAGATATAAAGAAACTTTTGAATTAAAACAAGGAATAAATAGTTTTGTAAAAAATATCAAAACTAAAAAGATTGTGAAAATTAAGGAAAATGCTAAAGTTATATTTTCTCCAGATAAGGCTGAGTTTAGTAAAATAGAAAATAATTTTAAGTTTAATGAAACAGTTGTAATAGATCCAAATAGACCAATAGAAATTAGAAGATTAGAAATATTTAATATAGGAAATCAAGATGAAGTATTAGAAGTGATATTTGATTTTGAACCATCAATGAGTGGTAAAATGCAAGATTATTCTCATCCCGCATTTAATAAATTATTCATGAGATTTACAAATGAGAAAGATAATATAATTTTTGAGAAAGAAGATAGAAATTTAATACAAAATTATTATTTAGCTACTACATTATACACAGAAAATGAACAAATTGGGGATTTTGAATATGAAATTGATAGAGAAAAATATTTAGGCAGAGAAAATTTGGGACAGCCTATAATGATAAAAGACCAAAAGAATTTTTCAAATAAAGTATCACAAACAACAGAACCGATTATTGCAATGAAAAAAACAGTAAAGATTAGAAGAAAAGAAAGCATTACAATTAATTTCATAATTTCTGTTTCAGAAAATAAAAATGATGCTTTAGAGAATTTAGAAAGTTTAAAAAGTGAAGAGGAAATTATACGTACTCTTCAACTTGCCAGAGCCAGAGTCGAAGAGGAAAGTAAATATTTGCGATTAAATGGTGATAAAATTGAAATTTATTCTAGACTTTTAAAATATATTTTAAAGTTAAACCCTTTAAGAAGAATTAATATTCAAGAAAATGCAGAAATAAATAGTTTGTGGAAATTTGGTATTTCAGGAGATAATCCTATTGTTTTAGTTCAAATTAGAAATCTTGAAGATATGTATGTAGTAGAAGAAGTCATAGATGCATATGAGTATTATAGAGCAAAGAATATTTTTATAGATTTAATTATTTTGAATAAAGAAATAGATGTTTATGAAAGATATGTAAAAGAAGCAATTGATGAAACTATTTCAAACAAGCAAATAGAATATTTGAAAAATATTTCGAGGGGAATTTTTGTCTTAAATAAAGATGAAATCATGCAAGAAGATTTAAATGTATTAGAACTTAAAGCTAGAGTATTAATTGATGCAAAACATGGTGGAATAGAAACACATATTAAAGATTTTGAAGAACAAGAAGAGAATAAAGTAGAAATAAAAAAAGAAAAGAATAATGTCGATTTGGAAATATACCCATTGAAAAAAGATGAATTAATTTTTGATAATTCTTATGGTGGATTTTCTGAAAATGGAAGAGAATATTTTATTTATAAAAATAAAGAGAATATACTTCCATCAGTATGGTCGAATATACTGGCAAATAAGCATTTTGGAACATTGATTACAGATAATTTTGGAGGGTATACGTGGAGTAAGAATAGTAGATTAAATAGATTAACAGCTTGGAATAATGATAAGGTAATAGATTTTCCATCAGAAATAATTTATATAAAAGATGAAAATAATAAAATATATTGGACATTAAACTCAAATATTGTTCCTAATGATAATTATTATTATATAAAACACGGCTTTGGATATTCAATTTTTAGCAATACAAATGATAATTTAAGACAAGAAGTAGAAATATTTGTGCCAAATGAAGATTCTGTTAAAGTTTTAAATTTTAGAATTAAAAATCTGATTAATGAAAAAAGAAATATTAAGATAATTTATTATATTAAAGCTGTTTTGGGAGAAGATGAATTTATAAGCAACGGAAATTTAAGTACAAAAAAGATTGGAAATATTATTGAAATTACAAATTTATTTGCAGATGAAAATTTTAAAAATAAAATTATGTATGTAACTAGTAATATTTCAATTACTTCTTACACAGGAGAAAAAGAGAATTTCATAGGAAATGGGGATATATTAAATCCGGATAGCCTTTATATAAGCATGAATAACGGAAATGGTCTAGGAAAGAATTCTTGTATAGGAATAGAGTTTAAAATAAAACTAGATAAACTTGAGGATAAGAAATTTAATATTATTATTGGAGAAGCCAATAGTGAAAAAGAAATAGTAGATGTATATCAAAAATACAGTGAACAAGAAAATGTGGAATTAGAACTAACAAAAACAAAAACCAAATGGAATAATATTATTTTAAATACTATTAAGATAAAAACTCCATCAGAATCAATTAATATTATGATGAATGGATGGCTTTTATATCAAACGATTTCGAGTAGATTAAATGCTAGAACAGGCTATTATCAATCTGGTGGAGCAATTGGATTTAGAGATCAATTACAAGACTGTTTAGGTTTAAAATATATAGATTCAAATTATTTAAAAGAACAGATATTATTATGCGCACGACATCAATTTATAGAAGGAGATGTACTACATTGGTGGCATAATGAAACTAAGAAAGGAATAAGAACAAGGTTTTCAGACGACTTATTATGGTTAATTTATGCAATAGTAGAATATATTAACTTTGAAAACGATAAGAGTATTTTAGATGAAGAGATTGGATATTTAAGCGGAGCAAAACTAAATGAAGAAGAAAATGAAAGATATGATTTATTTCATGAAGGAACTTTAAAAGAAACATTATTTGAGCATTGCGTAAGAGCCATAGAAAATGTATTAGAAAAAGGAATTGATAGATTCCCTAAAATTGGAACGGGGGATTGGAATGATGGATTTAGTAATATTGGTAGTAAAGGAATAGGTGAAAGTGTTTGGCTTGGAATGTTTTTATATGATATCTTAAATAAATTTATTCCAATATGCAAAGAAAAAGGTAGAAAAGATTTAGTAGAGTATTATACAGGTTATAAAGAGAAATTGAGAAAAAATGTTAATACATTTGGATGGGATGGTAGATGGTTTAAAAGAGCAGTAACAGACGAAGGAAAAGAAATAGGAAGTATTAATTCTGAAGAGTGTAGAATAGATAGTATTTCTCAAAGTTGGTCAGTTATTTCTGAAATAGGAGAAAATGATAAAAAATTCATTGCTATTTCTGAAGCAGAAAACTATTTAATTGATTCTGAAAATAAAATAGTAAAATTGTTTGATCCTCCATTTGAAAAAACTGATATTAATCCGGGATATATTAAATCTTATCCACCAGGAATAAGAGAAAATGGTGGGCAATATACTCATAGTAGTTGTTGGATGATAATTGCTGAAGCATTGCTTGGATTTGGTGATAAAGCAGTGGAGTTAGCTGAAATGATTAATCCTATCGAACATGCTAAAACACGAGAGGAAGCAAAAAAGTTCAAATTGGAACCATATATTATAGAAGCAGATTTATATTCTAATAAAGATTTGATAGGACAAGGTGGTTGGAATTGGTATACTGGCTCAAGTAGTTGGTATTATAGAGCAATATTAGAATATATATTAGGATTAAAAATAGAAGATGGATATTTAAAAATAGAACCATGTATTTCTAAAAAGTGGAAAGAATATGAAATTCATTACAAATATAAAACATCCCTTTACAATATAAAAGTGAAAAATTTAAACAGTAAAAATACTGGTGTAGAAAGCTTTTTAGTCAATGGGGAAGAGGTAGAAGAGAAGAAAATATTGTTACAAGATAACTGTAAAATAAATAATATTGAAATTTCTATGTAATTAATTTGAAAAAAAACTTGTACAAAAATGTTAAATATGATATAACGATATTAATCTATAAAAATTTCTTTTTTAGAAAGGCGGTATTTTTGTGGAAGAATTAGTTGAAAAAGATAAAAAAACAATACTTGTAGTAGATGATGAAGAAGACATTATGGAATTGTTAGTATTTAATTTACAAAAGGAAGGTTACAATACATTACAAGCTTATGATGGTGTAACTGCAGTTGAAATGGCAATTAACGAAAAGCCAGATTTAATTTTATTAGATGTTATGATTCCAAAATTAGATGGAATATCTGTATGTAAAAAAATAAGATATGCATTAAACATATCAAATATTCCAATATTAATGATATCAGCTAAAGATACAGAATCAGATAAAATCGTTGGATTAGAAATGGGTGCAGATGATTATATCACAAAGCCTTTTCAAATTAGAGAAGTTATGGCTAGAATCAAAGCTAACTTAAGAAAAGCAGAATTAAATGCTAATATGGATGCATTAAATTCAAAGAAAAATGATGACAAAGATGACATCATAAAAGTTGGAGATTTAAGTTTAGATCTTAAAAAAGTTGAAGCTAAAGTTAAAGGCGAAGTAATAAACTTAACAAAGAAAGAATTTGATGTTTTAAAATATTTAGCAAGTCAACCAGGACAAGTTGTAACTAGAGAGATGTTACTTCGTGAAGTATGGGAATACGAAGAATATGTTGGAGCAATTAGAACAATAGATGTTACAATGAACAGAATAAGAGATAAAATAGAAAAAGATAAAGCAAATCCTAAAATCCTTATTACCAAAAGAGGCGTAGGATATTATGTAACAGATAAATAAAAATTATTAAAAAGAGTTTGAGCTTTCAAACTCTTTTTTTGTTGATAAAAATCAATAAATTTTTTAAGAGTTTTGCTTGAATAAATAACTCCTTAAGTATATAATAAAAAATGAGTTTAAAACCTTACGGAGATAAAGAGGATGTTAAGAAGTATTCAGGTAAAAATTATCTTATTTTTTGCAATAATTGGAATTGTAATTATTTCTGCATTGTCATTGACATATATCAATAATTTAAAAAGAATCAATATAACAAGTTTAACTCAAGCAGAAGTGGCAATAGATGAACAAATAACACAAGTTAAAACAATAACCGCCATTTATATAGGTGGCTTCTTAGTCGTTATTGTTATTTTTGGATTTATTGTATCCAAATTTATATTAGCTCCAGTTAATTTTTTAATAAAGAATGCAAAGCAAGCGCAAGAAAGTGAAAATGAAGCAACTAGACAAATGAAACAAATCGAAACAATTTTACTTCATATGACAGATGGTATTATTGCTTTTGATATGGATGGAAGAATTATACATATAAATCTTGCTGCTAAAAATCTTTTAAATATAGATAAAGAAAATAATTTTAGTGAAATATTTGATAAGTTTGATGTTGATATTAATCTTGAAAAGATTATATATTTAGAAAATTGGACATCTTCAAAAAAGGCAATTACTGTTGAAGAAAAAACAATTAATTTGTTTTTTGCATCATTTAAAAATGAGAATGACAGACCAGGTGGAGTGATAGTAGTTATTCAAGATATTACAGAACATGTAAAACTAGATACAATGAGAAAAAGATTTGTGGCAGACGTGTCACATGAACTTAAAACACCAATTACTTCTATAATGGGATATGCAGATACTCTTTTAGAGAATGAGGATTTAGATAATGATACAAGTAAGAAGTTTCTTCAAAGAATATCTAACGAAGGTGAAAGAATGTCAAGATTAGTAAGTGATTTGCTTACTCTTTCAAAATATGATACATCAAAAGTTAAAATTGAAAAGACGGAATTTGATTTAGGAGAACTTGTAAAGTATAATTTCGAAGTATTAGATATAGAAATGAAAAAAAAGGATCAAAAAGGAGAATGTTTTGTTACATCAAATGTACCTCTTGTATATGCCGATAAAAGTGGCATAGAAAGAGTTGTAATTAATGTTTTAACAAATGCAATTAAATATACTCCAGAAGGTGGTTCAATAAAAGTATATGTGGGATTTGTTTATAATGATGCATATATTAAAATAATTGATACAGGAATAGGAATTCCTAAAGAAGATTTAGATAAAATATTTGAAAGATTTTATAGAGTTGACAAGGCTCGTACTAGAGAAATGGGTGGTACAGGATTAGGACTTTCTATTGCTAAAGAAATACTAGACCAAAATGATAGTATGATAGATATAAAAAGTGAAGTTGGTAAGGGTACTGAAGTTGTAATAAGAATACCAACAAAGCAAACAAAAGCTGTTAAAACACAAAACACTGAAGAATAAAAGGAGATAGGAAATGAAAGTAATACTACTAATAATTGCAGTGGGATTAGTTGGAGTTGTATTGTACATAGGATATCGTATGGATAAAGATGAGGAACAAAAGGAACGTAAGGAAAGACTTTCTAAAAAAGATAATCTTTATAATACAGATATTGAAGAAAAAGTTTCAAATTATTATAGTCCTCAAAAGTCTAACAAAATACAATCATTGAAAGAAAAAGTAAAAGAGAAAAAAGAAGACTTTAATGACTATATTGAAGAAAAAAAACGAGAAAAAGAAGAAAAGAAAATAGAAAAAATTAATCAAAGTAAAACAGATGACTACAAACAAATAGATGATGAGTTTATTGAAAACGGAGATTCTTCATGGGAATTTATTGATGAAGAAGATTTAATTGAGAGAAACGAGAAACCTGAAATTTCTGAAGAAAAAACTATTTTTCCAAATTTTGATAACGAAGAAACAGCTGTTAT
>JAEEGL012107942.1_pt1 | contig 44134 bp, 34 predicted proteins | sample 9134231 | NCBI WGS metagenome assembly JAEEGL01 (sample SAMN16246548, study PRJNA631951) | gut metagenome | biome: gut microbiome; feature: rumen; material: fiber-attached | host: Bos | place: Iran: Karaj | collected 2018-10
AGCAGAACCTTCCATACGTAACCTGCTGGGGTGACGGAAGTCCCTTAAGAGAATTCCTCTATGTTGACGATCTTGCCAACCTCTGCGTATTCCTTATGAATAACTACAGTGGCAACGAGACCGTCAATGCGGGAACAGGTAAAGAGCTCACTATCAAAGAGCTCACCGAGAAGGTTGCTAAGATCGTTGGCTACGAAGGCGAGATCCGCTGGGATCCCACCAAGCCCAACGGCACACCACGTAAGCTCCTTGATGTATCCAAGGCCAAGGCTCTTGGCTGGACCTACACCACTGAGCTGGAGGATGGTATTAAGCTTGCATATGAGGATTTCCTGAACAATCCTATGAGAGCAGAACGATAAAATGATAAATAGAAAAGACGGCGCTAACACCTTTTAGTTGTTGGTTCCGTCTTTTTCTATTTAATGAAATTACAGCTGCGCTTTTATGCATTAGGACAGAGGCATCCCACCTTAGTCCTCCTTGATTTAGCGACATGGCTCTTTGAGTTGAAGAAACCTGCTTATAAGTGTAAAATAGGGGTAGTGTGTAAATTTAAAATAAGGCATAAAATGCCTTAAATATAGTATTTGGGAGAGAGATTATACAATGAAGTTACTTAGCGTGATAGTTCCCTGCTACAACGAGCAGGAAAACATAGCCGATTTCTACGTTGAGCTGATGAAGAACGAGAAGTTTTTTCATGAGCACGATGTGGACATCGAGATGATTTTTGTTAACGACGGTTCCAAGGATAACACCGTAGAGGAAGTCAAGAAACTCCATGAGAAGGATGAGAGGGTGCACCTTATCAACTTCTCCAGGAACTTTGGCAAGGAAGCCGGCATGTATGCAGGTCTTCAGAAATCCAAGGGAGACTACGTGGTCATCATGGACTGCGACCTTCAGGATCCACCGGCACTTCTTCCCGATATGTACAAGGCAATCGCAGAGGAAGGCTATGACAGCGTGGCCACAAGACGTGTAACCCGTAAGGGCGAGCCTCCCATCAGATCCTTCTTTGCAAGAATGTTCTACAGACTCATCAACAGGATGTCCAACACAGAGATCGTTGACGGAGCAAGAGACTACAGACTTATGACAAGGCAGTTCGTTGATGCCATCCTTTCAATGGAAGAGTACAACCGCTTTTCCAAGGGCATCTTTGGCTGGGTAGGCTTCAAGAACAAGTGGCTTGAGTTTGAGAACGTAGAGAGACAGAAGGGTGAGAGCAAATGGTCCTTCTGGAAGCTCTTTATCTACGCCCTTGACGGAATTGTTGCCTTCTCAACCGTTCCGCTGGCAATGGCCTCCATCTTCGGAGTGCTGTTCTGCCTTATAGCATTTCTTTTCATCATATTCATCGTTGTGAGACAGCTCGCATTCGGTGATCCCAACAACACCGTTGGCTGGGCTTCGACAATATGCATAATCTCCCTGGTGAGCGGCGTTCAGCTGTTTTGTCTGGGAATCCTGGGACAGTACCTCTCCAAGACCTATCTTGAGGTCAAGAAACGTCCCATGTACATCGTTAAAGAGGAGTTGTAATGGTAAGCATTGTTGTACCGGTCTATAATGCTTCGAGCTACATCGCAGATACCATAAGGATGGTCAGCGCCCAGACCTACAAGGACTGGGAACTTATACTGGTGGACGATGCTTCCACCGACGGCAGCGCTGATCTCATCGAGAAGCTTATAGGGGCGCAGGGGAAAAGAATCAAACTTATCAGGAAAAAAGTTAACGCAGGGCCTGCAGAAGCCCGCAACACCGGGATCGGAGCATCCTCCGGAAGATATATAGCCTTCCTGGATGCGGATGACATCTGGAAACCGGAGAAGCTTAAGAAGCAGGTGGACTTCATGGAGAAGACGGGAGCCGCATTCTCTTTTCACTCCTACGAATTCGGAGATGAGGATGCGAAACCTACCGGCAAGATTGTCCATGCACCGGCCAAGCTGACCTACAGAAAGGCCCTCTCCAGAACCGTTATCTTTACCACCACCGTAATGTTTGATACGGAAAAAATCGATATTGAAATGATTCACATGTCACAGGTTCCCAGTGAGGATACAGCCACCTGGTGGAGGATCTTAAAGAGCGGCTTTGTAGCCTACGGACTTGACGAGAACCTGGCCATCTACAGAAGGCCTAAGAAGTCACTGTCTTCAAACAAGCTTGTGGCGATTCAGAGAATCTGGTTTTTATACAGGAATATTGCCGATCTATCGGTTCCTGAAGCTATGTTTTACTTTGGGGGATGGGCTGTGAGAGCAACCCTTCGAAGAATTTGACCATAAAGGGGATTTATATATGAAACACATGGAGTCTGTTAAGAGAATCCTGGTACTCATATTGGGTTTTGTTGGACTTGGCATGGAGACAGCTGTCTATGCCTGGTTTTGGTTCAATACATATTATCCTATAGTATCCGCAACACGTATCAGCGTTGACGGCTACAATCTGGGTTCGGGTCTTAAACTCTACTTCAGAGGCCACCTCCTTATACTTGCAATTTATTTCATTTTGCTTTTGTTCTTTTCAAATACCTACGGAGGGCTGAAAATAGGCTATCTCAAGCCGATGGATGTATTCTTCTCCACGATTTTTGCCCTTTTCATGGTTAACTTTATTTCTTATTTCCAGATCGCACTTCTTAGGAACTGGCTGGTGCCGGTTATTCCCATGATAGAGATATTTGTGTTCCAGCTGGTGATATCCTTTATCTGGTCCTATGCTACGAACTTCCTCTACATGGCGATTTTCCCGCCCAGGGAGCTCCTTCTTGTGAGCGGAGTGTATTCCGTGGATGACATTATCCGCAAGTTCAATTCAAGAAAAGACAAATATCACATTGCCAAATACATGAATATCAGCGAGGGTATCGATGCAGTCTACAAGGAGTGCCTCGGTAACTACGACGGTGTCATCATCTGGGATGTGCCAAGCCAGTTCAGAAACGGCCTGGTAAAATACTGCTACGGCAGAAATATCCGTATCTACGTGATGCCTAAGATAACAGATGTTCTTCTTAAGGGATCAACGCAGCTTCACCTCTTTGATACACCGGTACTGCTCCTTAGAGAATATTCCATCAAGATTGAGAAGAGAGCTATCAAGAGACTCATCGACATCGTATTGTCTCTTGTTCTGATCATTCTCACATCGCCCATAATGCTGGTGACAGCTATTATCATCAAGCTCTACGACGGAGGCCCTGTTCTGTACAAGCAGGTTCGCTGTACCAAGGATCAGAAGGAATTCAAGATCATGAAGTTCAGGAGCATGAGGGTTGATGCGGAGAAGGACGGCGTCGCAAGACTTGCCAAGAAGAACGATGACAGAATAACTCCTATTGGCAAGGTTATCCGTTCCTGCAGAATTGACGAGCTTCCTCAGCTCTTTAACATTCTTGTCGGTGATATGGCCTTCATCGGACCAAGACCCGAGAGACCTGAGATCATCAAGCAGTACCTCGAGGAGATGCCTGAGTTTGCCTTCAGAATGAAGGTGAAGGCAGGACTTGCGGGATATGCACAGGTTTATGGCAAGTACAATACAACACCCTATGACAAGCTTAAACTCGATCTTACTTATATTGAGAATTACTCGGTATGGCTTGATATCAAGCTGATGCTGCTGACGTTGAAGATACTGTTTACTCCCGATAGTACTGAGGGCGTAGATGAGAATCAGACGACGGCACAGAAGTAACGGAAAATAATAAAAGTGAGGGGCACTTAAGAGGGAAGAGTATGGAAAGAGCAGATAAGGGATATATGAACGAAAAACTAAACCTTCGAAGCTTTTATTTAAGGCTTCTTAAAAAGCTGTGGCTTGTTCCGCTCACCGGAATAATATGTGCTCTTTTGTTCCTTGGGGTATATACACTTGTGACGGTGACCTTCGGACCTGCCAGGAGCTATCAGACAACCAGCCAGTTCTATATTAAGTTCGCCTATGACGAGAATGCCAAGAGCCAGGTGGATTCTTATAACGCCTACACCTGGAATTCCCTTATGTCCACCGATGAAGTCCTTGATGTGATCATGAAGGAGCTTGAGGCTGCGGGCTATGGTGATATGACAGGAAGCCAGGTGGTTAGCGATATCACCGCAGAGATTCCTTCCGATGTCAGAGTCCTTCTTCTTACCGTCAAGGACAATGACAGAGACAGAGCCCAGGCAGTGACAGATGCCGCCATCAAGGCACTTAAGTCCTATGGCGAGACCAATGATGCCTTTGACTCCATCAAACTTCTTAACAGCGAAGAGGCCACGCTTGTTACCTACACCGACAGAAGCGCTGTGGCAGCAGTGTTCGGACTGATTGTGGGACTTGTGGGCTCAGTTATGGCTCTTATGCTGATTGATGCAATTGACGATGCGGTCTATGTTCCCGAGGAATGTGAGTCCAGATACGATCTGCCTGTTCTGGGAGTACTGTTTAAGGGCGAAGACAGGAACACCACCGCAGATGAGATATTCAAAAACGATCTTATAGCCACCTGCAAAAAATATACAGAGGGCGCCTCAGACCTGCTCTTCGTCTCAGTGGACAGCGTCAGAAATGAGAAACATTCAAAGGAAGACTTAGAGAGCCTTAAGAAGGCCCTTGGAAATAAGTGCCCTGAGGCCATCAGCGATATGACAGCCATCAGCACCCCCGGAAAAGTACTGGATAATTATCGCAAGATTGCAACTTCCGGCGGCGTTATCATGGCTGTTCCCTATGGGAAAAAGTGTAAGAGCATGGCGGATCGCACCACCAGTCAGCTTCGTAAGCACGGCTGCAGAATAGTGGGAGTACTGCTTACAAGGGCAGACCGCAGCTTTATGAAAAAATACTACAGGATCAAATAGGCGTGCGTTTATGAGCAGATTAGAGATACTGATTTCGTCAGTTAACAAGGATCCCGGCGACCTTGCTGACAAACTTCATATACATTCCGACGCGGTAATAGTCAATCAGAAGCCGGGAACGAGAGGTAAGACCGAGAAGGATACTTTTATACTGGATTCGTTTGTTATTAAGACGATCACCATGCATGACAAGGGTGTTGGTCTATCCCGCAATACAGCCCTTGAGAATGCTACAGCAGAGATAATACAGTTTGGCGATGATGACATCGTCTATGATGCAGGCTATGTGAACAGGGTCCTGGAGGAGTTCGATGCTCATCCCGAGGCTGACGTACTTCTTTTTAACGTACAGCAGCAGCCCGGGAGGGAGACCTATCACAACGAGGACTTCAAGAAGGTGTCCTGGTACAACTACGGAAGATATCCCGCCTACGCCATCTGCGCCAGAAGGCAGAAGATAGTGGACAGCGGTGTGAAGTACTCCCTGCTGTTCGGAGGGGGAGCGCCTTATATGAACGGCGAAGACAGCCTCTTTTTACACGATCTGTTAAAAGCGGGGCTTAATATCTACAGGACGCCTGTGGATATAGGACATGAGCTGGCAACCGGGACTTCTACCTGGTTTGAAGGATATACGGACAAGTTTTTCTACGACAGAGGAGTGCTGTATCACTTCCTATACGGAAAGAGCGCTTACCTCTGGGGATTCAGATTTTTGTTCAAGAACAGAGATGAGATGTGCAGGGAAAAAGGGTTTCTTAAGTGCTTCAGGCTCCTTAGAAAGGGAGTTCGTCACGGCAGGACCCTGAAGAAGGTGTAAATTGGCTGTTTATCTTATTCTTACGCTCCTGGTGCTGACGCTGGCACTGCCGGTGCGAAAAAAACAAGTTAATAACGGAAGACTACTTGCAGTATATCAGGGGATGACGAGACAGGACGCAGTGAATATGATCGCTATCCTCATGATCTTTACTGCTCTTTTTGCTGTTTCGGCCCTTAGGCTCAATGTTGGCAATGACTACGCCAAGTACGTGGAGTTCATGCATCTGGTGTTCAGCCATGCCTATGTACCGACAGAGGCGGGATTCAATGCTGTAACATATGTTATTTATTACCTTTGCGGCTTTGAGAACTATATTCTGGTGTTTGCGGTGTTTGCCTTCTTTACCATTTTCTTCTTTATGAAGGCACTGTGGCAGCAGAGTGAGCATTTTACTTACAGTTTCATGATGTTTATGCTGCTGGGGTACTATTTCCAGTCAATCAGCACGGTCAGATATTATCTGGCTCTTGGTATAGCACTCTATTCGGTTAAGTTTGTGCTTAAGGGTGACTGGCCCGGATTCATATTGCTGATACTGCTGGGAGCCCTGTTCCACAAGTCCATTCTGGTGGTGCTACCTCTGTACTTTCTGGCTTCTCTTCCCTGGAAGAAATGGATGATGCTTCTGGGAGGAGCCTTTTGCTTATCCTGCCTGTTTTTGCAGGATCTGTATCTTAAGATTGTTGTATTTTTGTACCCGTCCTACAAGGATACGGAGTATCTTACGGGCGGAACCAGCATTGTGAATATCGTCAGGTGCACAGCAGTTTTGCTGTTTTCTCTGTATATGTACAGGGATTGTATCAAAGGCAACAGGACCTACAGTTTCTATTTCTGGTGCAACAACATGGCCCTTGCCCTGTATCTGTTCGGATCCTTCCTTCCGATCATCTCAAGGATAGGCTATTACCTGACAGTGACACATATTCTGTTTGTTCCGGCTCTTATCTTCAAGGTTAAGGATGATAAGAAGAGGCAGTTCATAATATTGGCCGGGATTGTCGCCTGCCTGCTGTACTTTGCGATGTATATGCGCGGGGCGGCTAATGACGGAGTGAGAATTTTACCATATCAGACGTTTTTGTTTCATGAGATGCCCATGACGCTTTCGGAAAGGGGTTATTGATAACAGGTTCAAGCTATGAAGAGACCATTTTTTACAATAATAACAGTTACATACAATTCGGGAAACAAGCTGACGGAGACAATTGACAGCATTGTCACACAGAGCTTTGATGACTATCGCATTCTGGTTAAGGACGGACTTAGTACCGACGGCTCCATTGAGAAGCTCAAGGGTAAGTACAGCGTGGCGGGAAAAGACAGTAAGGGTAGCAGCAAGATAACCCTTATAGAGAGCTGTGATAACGGTATCTATCATGCCATGAACATAGCTGTGTCCTACTTATCAGAGATAACAGATGATATCAAAGCCGGCGATACACCCTCCTACGTATTCTTCCTAAACTGCGGAGATACCTTCAGGGACAGGGACGTGCTTAAAAATGTCCATGACGCCATAGTAAGCAGACAGGAGTCCTCGGGAACCACACTTCCTTCAATCTTTTACGGAGATATTTTTGAGGTCACAACGCTCCAGAGAGTACCCTCCAATCCCAAGATCGATGACTATGCCTGCTACAGGAACCTTCCTTCGCACCAGGCCTGCTTCTACGATGAGAGACTTATGAGAAGGAACCTTTTTGACCTTAAATACAAGGTTAGGGCTGACTACGAGCAGTTCCTTCGTTGCATATACAAAGAGAAGGCTGAGACAGTATACATCCCCATGATAATTGCCAATTATGAGGGAGGCGGCTTCTCTGATGTTAACAGGAAGATATCTGAGGAGGAGAGGAAGGTTATCATCGGTATGTACCTTCCCAAGTCCAAGATAAGGAAATATGACTTTTTGAGAATTGTTACTCTTTCGAAAGTGAGAACCTTTTTAGCTTCCAACAAAACCACTGCAGGTGCCTATAACGCAGTTAAGAACGCAGCTTACAAGGTAAGAAATGCCAAAAAGGAGAAGTAAGAATTGAGAATACTATGGCTTTGCAACATAATGCTTCCGGCTTATGCCAAGGCCCACGGACTTGACTTTTCGGTCCGGGAGGGGTGGCTGACGGGATGCCTTGAGAGAATAAAGAACAGTCATATATTGGGTGACAACGAGATAGAACTTGCCATTGCTTTTCCGGCGGAGGGTGATATCGCTTCTTCCAGTGAGGTCATTGATGGCATTACCTACTACGGCTTCGTGGAGGATCTAAGCCACCCGGAAAGTTATGACGGCAAGGTGGAGAACCGTTTTCATAACATTCTTGATGATTTTAAGCCTGATGTGGTGCACATCTTCGGAACGGAGTTTCCCCACAGCCTGGCGATGCTAAGGTGCTTTGGCAATCCTTCCAGGGTTCTGCTTGGAATCCAGGGTGTCTGCGGTGTTATCGCAGAGGAATATATGGCCGGTATTCCTGAGAAGGTGCAGCAGTCCGCAACCTTCAGAGACAGGATCAAACAGGACAGTCTTATCAAACAGCAGGAGAAATACAGAGCAAGAGCCGAACATGAGGCCGAGTGCATAAGGCTCACCGGCAATATCACAGGAAGAACTGATTTTGACAGGGCAAGGACCTATGAGATCAATCCTGAGGCCAGGTATTATCACCTTAACGAGACGATGCGTCCTTCCTTCTATACAGCCACAAGAAGGGAACAGGATATAGAAGAACACTCGATATTTTTATCCCAGGGAGATTACCCGCTCAAGGGATTTCATTTTGTTCTTCAGGCTATGCCCGGAATATTGGAGAAGTACCCGGATGCTCATTTATATGTTGCCGGCAACAATATAATCGGCAAGGGCCAGAGCAAATACCCTTATTTTCTCAGGGCCTCTGCATATGGCAAGTATATTAAGAGTCTTATCAGGACTCTTCACCTTAAGAAGAATATAACAATGCTGGGAATGCTCAGCGAAGAGGAGATGAAGGACAGGCTCCTTACAGCAGGCGTATTTGTGTGTGCCTCTGTCGTAGAGAACTCGCCCAATTCCCTGGGAGAAGCGATGCTTCTTGGAACTCCTGTTGTGGCATCAAGGGTCGGAGGCGTTCCGTCAATGGTTGAGGATGGCAAGGACGGCCTTTTGTTTGAGAAGGCTGATCCTGAGGACCTTAAGAGATGCATTTTGCAGATATGGGACGATCCCATGCTGGCTGCGGTCTACGGAGACAATGCGAGGAAGCATGCCCGAAAAACCCACAGTCCCGACAGGAACTACGCCAGACTTCTTGAGATCTACAGAGATATAAACGAGGCAAGAGCGTGATATGGTCATAACCTTTGTGTCCAACTACATAAACCACCATCAGCTTCCTTTTTGCAAGGCCATGGCTTCTCTTGATGAGGTAGAATTTCATTTTATTCAGGTCATGCCTATGGAGGAAAAAAGGCTGCAGATGGGATGGGGTGTCGAAGCTTCCGATTTTTCCTTCGTCCTTGAAATGTACAAGGATGAGGAGAAGTGCAAGGACCTTATCCTGGGCAGTGATGTGACGATATTTGGCTGGACCGAGGGTCTTACAGCCGAGCTTGAGAAGGAGCGCTTATCTTCGGGCAAGCTATCTTTCAGAGTCAGTGAGAGGATCTACAGAGAAGGTCAGTGGAAGGCAATAAGCCCCAAGGGCCTTAAGAAAAAGAGAGAGGAACACTACGTCTACAGAAAAAAGCCGGTATTTCTTCTCTGCGCCGGGGCCTATGTGGCATCGGATTTCAGGCTCATTCACAGTTATCCCGGCAAGATGCTGAAGTGGGGATATTTTCCTGAGAGTGATGACGAAGGCAGAGAATATGGTAACTGCAGCAGAAGACCCATTAAGATCTGCTGGGCAGGGCGCCTCATAGATCTAAAGCACCCTGAATATGCCGTGAAAGTTGCTGAGACCCTGAATAATAAGGGCTATGATTTCACCATGGAAATCATTGGAGACGGAAGGCTGTCCGGGACTCTCGCTGAGAGAGTAAGACGTGCCGGGCTCACTTCCAGGGTTACATTAACAGGAGGCCTTAAGCCTGCAAGGGTTCTGGAACATATGAAGGAAGCAGACGTTTTTCTTTTTACCAGCAATTACCTCGAGGGCTGGGGAGCTGTCGTGAACGAGGCCATGGGCTGCGGCGCCGCGGTGGTGGCATCGGGGGAAGCGGGAGCTGTTCCCTTCCTTATAGAGCACGGTTACAACGGACGAATATACAGAAAAGGCAGCTACGAGGACTTTGAGAAGAACGTCCTTTACCTTTTTGAGAATAATGATAAAATAGCTGAATATGGCAAAAATGCGGCTGATACTATAAGAAATTTATGGAATGCCGAAAAAGCCGCATCGGAGCTTGTAAGATTCTGCAAAGGCTACTTGGAAAAGGGTGAGGTAGAACCTGCTGCGGAAGGACCCATGAGCCTTTCCGAGGTATATAAGCCTGCGGGATTTGCAAGAACTATGCAAGAAAGAAATGTTTTGGAGTAAGAGGAGATTATGAGAGCTATCGATAAGTTTTTTAACAACGAAATTGAGGTGGGAAAAGTTACCATCAAGATGTTTGACTTCCTGTTTGTTATAGCCCTGAGCTGTTTGGGACTGATCTACAGGTTTGCCTTTTATAACATTTTATCGGGAGATTATAGTACTGCCTTCGCTGATTGGATGAGAGAGTGCCATGAGGCAGGAGGTTTTGCTTACCTTGGTATTACACCCGGTGTGAGCGATGCCAGCACCTTTGATTACAACTGCATGTTCCAGTATATTATCGTGATCCTGCACTATATTGGCGGAGGAATCAGCGATATTTATCTGATCAAGACGGTTTCGGTTATCTTTGATTTTGTCTGCGCAGTGGCTGTTATGCGTATTACTTTCCATGTGACCGGCGGAAATGTCAACAAGGCTATTATGTCCTATGCGGCAATCATGTTCCTTCCCACTGTAGCTCTTAACAGCGCAGCCTGGGGACAGAACGATTCCATCTACACAGCTTTTATATTGCTGTCTTTGTATCATGCTATGAACGAGCATGACAACAGAACTTTTATTTACATGGCAATTGCTTACAGCTTCAAGCAGCAGGCCATTTTCTTCATGCCCTTCATTATCATCATGTGGCTGAAGAACAAGATCAAGATAAGATACATTTTCTGGATCCCTGTTATCTATATTCTGGCCATGGTTCCTTCTGCCATCGCAGGAAGACCCTGGGGAGACCTTCTGGGAATCTACGGCAAGCAGGTGACAATGTTCTCAAGACTCTCCATGAACTATCCCAGTATCTACACCATTATCACCACTGATATTGAGAAATACACCAGAAGAGGACTTATCCTTGGCGGAACAGTCTGCACCCTTATGATCTTCGGCTCTATTGCCTATTATGTTTACAAAAAAGATTTCAAGATCACTTCAAGATATATGCTGACTCTTGCGATCTTTACCATGGAGGTGTGCACTTTCTGCCTGCCGGTAATGCATGAGAGATACGGCTATATCCCTGAGGTTATGGCAGTTATCTACGGAATGCTCAATTACAAAAAGATGCCCATCTGCGCGGCACTTCAGGTTATCACCATGATCACCTATACAAGATATCTTTTCGGTTCAACGGTTACTCTTTTGTGGCCGCTTACGATGGCAATGCTGACAATCATCCTGCTTCTTGGTTATGACCTGTACAAGCAGATGATCCCTGAGACTGTCATCAAGGTGACAGCAAATACCGGAAAGAGCGCGGGAAAAAAGTAAAACGGGAGAATAGATATGCCGGATTTTAGCAGTAAGATCTCAGTTATCATACCTGCATATAATATTAAAGACCTTTTGCCAAAATGCGTGGAATCCGTGGCTATGTCCGATTATCCAAGGGAACTTCTTGAGATAATTGTTGTGGACGACGGCTCCACCGACGGAACAGCGCAGGTGGCCGATGAGCTGGCAGCAAAATATGCCAATGTGACGGCTCTCCACAAGGAAAACGGCGGCTCCAGCAGCGCCAGGAACCTTGGAATCAGCAGGGCTACAGGCGAATACCTGGGCTTTGTTGACAGCGACGATTACATCGACAGCCGGATGTATTCAAGGCTCATGGAGGCAGCCCTTAGGAACAATGCCGATATGGTGCAGATCTCCAGAGATGAGATCGCAGAGGACGGCTCCAAGCTTCCGGATGTGGTCATTCCTCCGAAGGAAGAGACTGTGATCACAGCCTCTGAGCACCTTAGGACCCTTCTTATGCACACCGGGGATGCTTCTTTTTGCACCAAGCTGACCAAAAAGAGTGCCCTCGGAGATATGCGATTTCCCGAGGGAGAGCTCAACGAAGACTTTTACCTGATGATACATGTGCTTGGAAGGATAGACAAACTGGTTATTCTTCCGGAGCAGTACTACCACGTATTCTATCGCACGGGCTCCAACTCCAGGAAAAAGGCACAGGACAAGGACTATTTTCCCTCCGTGTTTACAGATATTGTCAGAAATGCGGATGTGGCACTGGATCTTGTCAAGAAGCACCATCCCGAGCTGATCCCCGTGGCGGAGAGATTTGGCTATTATCAGAGGCTTGATTATCTGCTCCACATTCCGGTCAGCAAGATGACGGGGGACAACACCTTCTACAGAGAGGTTGTTACCTATATCAGACAGAACATGAGAAATATTAAGAAGAATCCCTATCTTACCTCCAAGCAGAAAACGTATCTTAGGATACTCGCCCCTGCGCCCAGGGCGGTGAGATGGCTTCATGCCAAGGTAAGAGGTCTGTGATATGAAAAAAGTGTATGTATGGCTGATCTTTCTTGCCTCAATAATAACTACTTTGTACTTCGGATTTCAGAAGTCGGGCTTTCATGAGGACGAATATTATACCTATTATTCCAGTAACAGGTCACTGGGGCTCTATCAGCCTGACAGGGAGTGGCAGGACAGGCAGACGATCCTTGATGAGTTCTCGGTGAAAAAAGGGGAGGGCTTTAGCTACGGACTGGTTAAGCTCGTTCAGTCCTGGGATGTGCATCCGCCGCTCTATTACTGGATTTTCCATACTATATGTTCGCTGACGCCGGGGCTTTTCAGCAAGTGGTCCGGACTTATAGCCAATCTGATAGCCTTCTGCATTTCCTTCCGGCTCCTATACCTTATAACCAAGGAGCTGGAGGCTCCAATGCTGGTTCAGCTGCTGGTTCTGGCTTTCTTCGGGATGAATCCCCAGACCATATCCTGCAATATGCTGATCCGCATGTATGCATGGCTTACCACTGCAGTATTTGCCTGTGCTCTGATACATATTAGATTTATCAAAAAAGAGGCATTCTCTGCAGGTTCATCTAAGGATGATGCGAAGGATATCAAAAAGCTGATTGCTGTTTGGGCACCGATTGTATTGGTATCCTATCTTGGATTTCTGACTCAGTATTTCTACCTGTATTTCTGGGTGGGAATCGGAGCTTTTACTTTTTTGTGGCTGGCCTTTTCAAGGTTTGATTTTAAGAAGGCCTTCATCTATGCGGGAGCCAATGTGCTGGCTCTGGGACTTGCGATCATTACTTATCCTTCCTGCATTAGCCATATCTTTGGTGGATACAGGGGAGCAGATGCGGCGGGAGGTCTTCTGGATCTGGCGGGGACCTGGATGAGAATGTCCTTTTTTATCGGACTTCTTAATGACTTCGTATTCGGTAAGTGCCTGCTGATCATCATAACGCTTATTCTGATGGGAACCATGTACCTGAATCTTCGAAGGAGCAGGGACGTAGCTACAGGCAAGAGGCAGAAGTATCAGTCTCCAAGACCTGAGATCATTGGCCTTTTGGTGGCAACCGCTGTGTATTTTATTCTTACGGCTAAGACTGCGCTGCTGGTGGGAGCTGCTTCCAATAGGTATGAGATGCCGATTTACGGACTTATCATCTTCTTTATCATCTGGGATGTGTACATAGTTTTTTACCGGATTGAGAGCTTTGGCAAGGATAATAAGAAGAGAAGTCTTGTGATGGTAATGGCGGTGTTTTTTGCAATTCTCATCGTAAAGGGGCTTGCAATAGACGGAAACGTATTGTTCCTCTACAAGGAGGATCCGGAGAAGATAGCCTATGCCGCAGATCATAAGGATCAGGTGGCGGTTGTTATGTTTAATCCCGCAACGCCGCAGAATGTGTGGAGACTTACGGATGAGCTTCTTATGTATGACAGGGTCTTCTATATGAATGAGGAGAATCTTGAGGCTCTGACGGAGGGTGACGTGGTAAATGCAGACAGCATTACACTGTATGCGGCAGATGATGATCTTCAGAAGCAGGCCTTTGACAATCTCCTGGAGAGCTGCACTAAGCTGTCTTCCATGGAGGAGCTCTTTACCGAGGACATGTGGGCTTGCTATGGGCTGAAGTGAGTGCCTATAATAGACAGGTAAACTTAATTTAAGGAGATATTATATGAGAGCAGCTGTAATCGGAGCAAGCTCTGAATCAATATATGGAATAAACAAGGCAAAAGAGCTGGGGATGGAAGTAATAGCTCTTGACGGTGATCCCAAGGCTCCAGGCCTTACCGCGGCGGATAAGTCCTACGTGGTGGATATCCGCGATCCCGAGAAGGTGCTGGAGATCCTGGATTCACAGAAACCGGATGTTATTATTCCTGTGCCCATAGGACGATACCTTACAACCACAGGTTACGTTAATGATGCCTACGGTCTTACGGGAGTATCCGCAGAAGCTGCAAGGCTCTGCACCGACAAATATGATTTTCACGTAAGGTTATCCGCTAAGGGTCTTAGGAACTGCGAGCTGTATCTGGTTCCCGCAGGAGAGACCTGTTTATATGCCAATGAGCTGAATACTGTATATCCTGTGGTGGTTAAGCCAAGATTCGGTTCAGGAAGCAGGGGAGTTGAGATCTTCGACAGCCCCGAGGCGCTTCAGAAGGGATTCCTGTCACAGCTTCCCTTTGATGAGGATTATGTGATAGAGACCTGCGTTCCGGGACCGGAGTTCGGCCTGGACGGAGCCTTCGTTGATGGCAAGTTCAAGCTTATTCTTCTTAGAGGCAAGGAGAATACTCCGCCGCCCTACAGGGAGTGTGTGGGATACTATTCCATTAATCAGACTTCCGATAACAAGGAATTTTTTGATAAGCTAAGGGCCTTCATGCAGAAGGTTGGAGAGACACTTGGATTTAGAAACAACCTGATCCATGCGGATATTATCAAGGACAGTAACGGCAATCCTTTCCTTATCGAGACCTCAGCAAGGCCTTCGGGACATAACCTTCACAATCTATTTACTCCCATGGCAAGCGGAGTTGATGAGGTCGGAGAGTTCCTGAAAATGGCTGTACCTGCCCTTGGGAAGAGCTATTCCTTCGAGACAACAATCTCCAGGGATATGATGATAAGATACTTCGATCTGGAGAAAGTAAGAGTTAACTATGTTCCCACTGCAGATGAGCTTAAGGACAACTACCCGATAGTTGCCTGGAACTGCAATATCAGACCCGGTGATATCCTTGGCAAGGTGACAAACGGCGCTTCCATCATGGGAAGAGGGTACTTCTGCATTCAGGGTTCATCAAGGGATGAACTGATTAAAATAGCAAATGATATACTTGGAGAGTTTGAAACGGAGGAAGTTTAATGGGCTCTGTTGCCATTATAACCGCAAGAGGCGGAAGCAAGAGGATTCCCGGCAAGAACATCAAGGAGTTCTGCGGTAAGCCGATCATAGAGTATTCCATCAGGGCAGCCCTTGATAGCGGCGTCTTTGAGGAGGTTATGGTATCCACCGATGACGACAGGATAGCTGAGGTTGCAAGAGCTGCGGGAGCAGCTGTACCCTTCAGAAGATCCGATGATACCGCAGGGGACTATGCTACCACCGATGAAGTAATAGCAGAGGTTCTTAATAAATACAGGGAGCAGGGCAGAAACTTCGACACCTTCTGTTGCCTGTATCCTACAGCTCCATTCATAACGGCTGATAGATTAAGAGAAGCCATGGAGCTACTTAAAGAGCACGAATCCGTAACACCTGTAGTTTCATTTTCCTATCCGCCCCAGAGAGGGTTTGTCATAGTGGATGGGAGACTGGTTAGAAAACATCCCGAGTTTGCCACTACAAGATCACAGGATCTTGAGAAGCTCTATCATGACAGCGGACAGTTCTACGCATGCAGAACAGATGCTTTTTTCCGTGAAGGAACCACTGACACAGAGGATATGGTTCCCGTTATCCTCACAGAGGATGAGGTCCAGGACATAGACACCATGGAAGATTTCAGAATGGCTGAGATTAAGTACAGGCGGCTGATGGAGCTTAAGGAAGCTGATAGATCTGCTGACAGAAAGGCTTTTGACGACAAGGAGCTTGTTACACCCTATTACAGAGTGGACGAGGCACTTCTTGACGGTGATATAGATTTGCTGAAGAGCGCTCTGGATAAGAGCTGGAATAATTACATCTGTTCTTTTTCCGTGAAGACCAATTCACTGCCCTGGCTCCTTGCACACCTTCGGGACAAGGGCTTCTATGCGGAGGTTGTATCTGATAAGGAATGTGAGCTGGCGCTTTCACTGGGCTACAGCACCGACAGAATAATCTACAACGGCCCCATCAAGGACAGAGCTACTTTTGAAATGGTGCTCCTTGGAGGCGGTATAGTAAATATGGATTCAAGCTATGAGCCGGTATGGCTCGGCGAGCTTGCCAAGGCGGATCCGTCAAAGAGTCTTAAGGTGGGACTTCGCGTCAATTATGACATGGTGTCCAGACTTCCTGAGGAGGTTCTTGCGGACGAGGAGGGAAGCCGCTTTGGCTACTGCTATGAGAACGGAGAGCTGGGAAGAGTCATTGATACTCTTAAGGCAATTCCTAACGTTAAGATAGCGGGACTTCACCTTCATTCCTCCACCAAGTCCAGATCTCTTAATGCTTACAAAGCGCTGGCGGAGATAGCGGTATCTGCAGCCGGTGAGTTTGGCCTTGAGCTTGAGTATGTGGACATGGGAGGCGGCTACTACGGCGGAGTTAAGGGTAAGCCTGACTTCAGGGACTATGTACCTGCGATAGCAGATGTTCTCTCTAAGGGCTTTGATATGAATAAAACCAAGCTTGTTATGGAACCCGGTGTTTCCCTGGTTTCATCTTCCTTTGATTTCGTGACAAGTGTTATTGATGTGAAGAAGGTAAGGGAGCACACCTATATTGTGACCGATGGCAGCAGAGTGAATCTCAATCCTCAGGTTACAAGGCGCTGGTATCCTCACAGATTCGAGTACAGGGGCGGTGCATCCGACAGGGAGACGGTTTCTTCACAGATGATATGCGGAGCTACCTGCATGGAGTATGACAGGCTCTTTGAGGTAACCGATGAGGCGGCTCTTAATATAGGAGACAGGGTGGTATATACCAACGCTGGAGGCTATACTCTGTGCCTTACACCACTGTTCATCCATTACTTCCCTGCAGTTTATGTAAAAAAGGCTGACGGTAGCCTTTTCACAGCAAGGAAACCCTGGACCAACAACGAGTACATGATGAATAACTATACAGAATAAAACTAAGGAGAATGCGGGATGCCCGATTACAACCTTAATCACCAGATACATATAGGCAGTCGCAGCGTGGGAGCGGACAGCCCGGTTTACATAGTTGCCGAGATGTCAGGCAATCACAACAACGACTTTGGCCGCGCCATTGAGATAATCCATGCGGCCAAGGAAGCCGGCGCCGATGCGGTTAAGCTTCAGACCTACACCGCCGACACCATGACGATTGACAGCGACAAGAGCTATTTTCAGATAGACGGCGGAACACTTTGGGATGGCAAGACCCTCTACAAGCTCTACCAGGAGGCTTACACTCCCTGGGACTGGCAGCCACGGCTCATGGAAGAAGCAAACAAGCTGGGACTTGATTGCTTTTCCACACCCTTTGATAGTACCTCTCTCGATTTCGTTGAGCAGATGAACATGCCTGCCATCAAGATAGCTTCCTATGAGATCACCGACATTCCTTTTATCAGGCTCTGCGCAGCCAGGAAGAAGCCGATGATCTTTGCCACAGGCGTAGCCCGCATGGAGGATATCAGACTTGCCATAGAGGCCTGCATAGAGGAAGGAAACAGAGACATCGTCCTTCTTAAGTGCGTATCCGCTTATCCCACACCCTACGAGGATGTGAATCTAAACATGATACCTACGCTGGCCAGGGAATACGGCTGCATCATGGGCCTTTCAGACCACACAATGGGCTGGACCGTTCCAATTGCAAGCGTGGCCCTTGGAGCCAAGATGATAGAGAAGCACCTGACTCTTCGAAGAGCCGACGGCGGCGCAGACAGCGCTTTTTCCATGGAGCCGGAAGAATTCGCAGAGATGGTAAGAAATGTCAGGATAGCCGAGAAGGCCCTTGGAAGCAGTGAGTACAAGCTTACGCCCTTCCAGGAGAAGGAAAGGGAAGGCGCCAGATCTCTTTTTGTGGTACAGGATATCAAAAAAGGAGAACTGCTGACCAAAGAAAACATCAGATCCATAAGACCACAGCAGGGAGCAGGACTTCCTCCTGTAGAAATAGATAATTGTCTTGGTAAAAAAGCTACTTGTGACCTTTTCAGAGGAGAACCGCTGAAAGCAGAAGATTTTGAGTGACATCACAGTTAAGAGGGGTAGAGTATGGCTAAGAAGATCTGGATTAAAGCAAACGGAAACGGTGCGATTGCAACAGGACATATCAGAAGGTGTATGACAATCGCAGCAGAACTGCGTGGCAAGGGCTGCGAAGTTACGTATATCCTTTCGGACGAGGACAGCGATCATGTGCTCCATGAGCTTTCGGAAGAGGGCGGAGATGAGTATGACAGCATTATCCTTCACACCATTTATTCCCAGCCGCTTCAGGATATGGAGGCTATGAAGGTTCTGATGGCGGAGGAGAAGCCTGACTTTTTCCTGATTGATTCCTACTTTGTCACAGAGGAATATTTCAAGGCCTTAAGAGACCTGATTAAGGAACTCGGTCTTGAGGTTAAGCTTGGCTATATCGATGATCTCTACAAATTTGACTACGATGTGGATTTTATAGTAAATTATGACCTTAAGGTTCCCGAGGATTTTTACAGTGCGGGAGTTAAATTGCTGGGAGGAGAGTATGCACCTCTGCGTAGGCAGTTTGGAGACTCTAAATACAAGATAAGTAAGAGAGCCCAGAATGTGTTCATCTCAGCAGGAGGTACAGATCCCTACCGAATTGTGAGGAATATCCTGAATGAGATATACTTTGCGGAGAACAGTCCCTGCAGAGAGGTTCTGGACTTCACGGGAGTTATGTGTGAAGTTGTGGTGGGACCTTTGTTTGAGGAAGATTACGTTAAAGAACTGCAGGACATGGCAGATAAGTGTGAGTTCATAACACTCCACTACAATCCCGGCAATATGGCCGAGATCATGAATAAATGTGATTTTGCCGTATCCGCAGGAGGAACAACCCTCTATGAGCTGTGTGCGATCGGTGTTCCAACCTGTGTCTACAGTATGGCGGACAATCAGGTTCAGTTCGTTCAGGCTTTTGATGAGCTGGGAGCTGCCAAGTACGCCGGGGATATCAGAACCGACCACAGACTGATACAGAAGATAGTTACCTGGGGAACCGCAGCGGTGGATAACCCGGGATTTAGAAAGAGAATGAGTGATAAAGCCCGCAGCATCATAGATGGCAAGGGCGCAGAAAAGATAGCAGCTGCTATCGTGGAGATGATATGATAAGGCTTAGCATAATAGTTCCTGTTTACAACATGGCAGGGGAGGGGAAACTTGCCTACTGTCTGGACAGCCTTGTAAACCAGAAACTTGACAGGGGAGAGTACGAGATCATAGCGGTGGACGACTGTTCCACGGACAATTCCCTTGAGATACTAAAAGAATATGAGAAGAAATACCCTGACAGATTCATTGCTCTTCATTCCAAGGTGAATCACCATCAGGGAGGAGCCAAGAACATAGGACTTGCCATAGCAAAGGGCGAGTGGCTTGGCTTCATTGATTCCGACGACTGGATCGTTCCCGATTACTATAATCGTCTTCTTACAAGAGCAGAGGAAACCGGTGCAGATATGGTCGGCTGCGATTACTGTTTTACGGATGAGCACAGCTTCAAGGTGGGACAGATAGTTCATAACAACAACTTTGAGCAAACTGGTGTTATGGATAAAGAGCGATATCAGAAGCTCCTTCTTGAGACCGGAAGCCTTGTGGTTAAGGTATACAAAAGAGAACTGATCCTTGGGGACTATCAGCCCGCAGCCAAGGACAAGCTTGATATCTTCCCTGAGGATATCTTCTATGAGGATAATGCGGTAAGTAACACCTGGATGCTAAGGAGTAAGCACTTTGAATACATTCAGGAGCCGCTTTACTTCTACTATCAGCATAACACCTCCACTGTGCATTCCATATCAAGGAAGAACATGGAAGACCGCATGACAGCGGGAAGGCTTATAGTCAAGGAAGCTAAGGATAACAACTACTATGATGAATACAAACCGGAGATAGAGTATCAGTTCACGGTGTTATTTTATATCAACACGCTTTTTTCGGTTATGCCAAGGAGCTCCAATTTCAAGGGAAGCTACAGCTTTGCCAAGGCCCTTGCCAGGGAGATGAAGGAGACCTTCCCGGATTTTCAGAATAACAGCTACTATCAGGAGAAGGTTCATCCTGAGGAGAAGAAGCTCATAGGATATCAGATGAAATCACATCTGTTTTTTTATTTATACTACAGGCTCCTGTGGTTCTACAGGGGAATAGTGAGTTAGCGGAGACGGTTGACTCATAAGGATACCAGGAGTGATTATGTACGACAGAATTTATGTATGCCACACCTTTTACCATGTTTATATAGCCTGCCTCAAGGAATTTGCCATGGGGAAGAAGGGCGGTGCCACGCTGGTGCTGTCCAAGATGTCCAACAGGTTTGGAACCATGGTGGACAGGGCAAAGAAATCGCCGATATTTGATGAAGTCTATGAATATGACGAGAAAGAGGACACTTTTTTTGAGGAGCTGAAACCTCTCAAGACGGATTCCGGCAACATTGCGATCAATATGTTAAGGCGCATCCGTTTTTGCAAGAAGTTCGGTAAGCTCCAGGAAAAGTTCGTTCCTGTGGACTTCTCCAAATACAAGGACATCTATGTGTTCTGCGATTCAGACCCGATAGGCTATTATCTTAGCTACAAGAAGATCAGATACCATGCTCTCGAGGACGGCCTTGACTGCATCAGGTACTATGATACCGCCAGATACGATAACAGAGGTCATTTTAATATCAAGGCCAAGATGGCGGAGCTGGGACTTATTCATATTCAGAATGGTTATGGGAAGTACTGTATAGATATGGAGGTCAATGACATCTCTGTTCTTCAGTATCCATGTCCCAAATACGTGGAACTTCCAAGGAAGAACCTGACAGAGCGCCTTACAGCCTCTGAGAAGGAGCTACTGCTGGAACTCTTCGTGGAGGATATTGATAAGCTGAGGAGCAAGCTGGACGAGGCCAGGAAGGGCCTACCCACACTGCTTGTTCTCTCGGAGCCCCTCTGCAATCTGGATACGAGACGCAGGATCTTCGAGGATATCATAAGAGACTATGGCACGATCGATGGTCAGAAGGCCATCGTTCTGATCAAGCAGCACCCAAGAGATCTTTTGGAGTATAATAAAATCTTCGGGGATGCTGTGATACTGGACGGTTCCTTCCCCATGGAGATGCTCAATCTCATAGAGGGTCTGTCCTTTGACAGAGTGGTGTCCGTTTATACTGTTACGGATTCCATTAAGTTCGCCAAAGAGAAGCTCTATTTGGGCGACGACTTCATGGATATCTATGAAGCTCCCGAGATTCATAGACAGAACGAAGCTATATAACTGGTGCCTGTCACCATGAAATAAAGAGGAAATATATGCGTAAGATTTACAAGAAACTGATGAAACTGCTGGATGGCAGACAAAAGAGACAGATGGTGGGGATTGTGATCATGATGCTCATAGGCGGAATCCTGGAGTCCCTGGGAATTGCCATGATCGCTCCTATTATGGCTGTGGTTGTAAGCCCGGAGAAGGTTCAGGAGAGCAGGGCTCTTTCATTTATCTATAATTCTCTTCATTTAGAGAGTACCAATCAGCTGGCAGCGGTTATCATGGTGTCACTTATAGTTGTCTTTGTGGTAAAAAATGTTTTCCTGTACTTCGTAAATGTTGTACAGCTTCGTTTTGTATATACCAATCAGTTTGCAACTTCCAGACGAATGATGATCAATTTCATGGAAAGACCCTATGAGTACTATCTTGGGGCTGACACCAGTGTCATTCAGAGAAACATAACATCTGATGTTAATAATATGTACGGACTGATCCTTAGCAGTCTTCAGCTCATAAGTGAGATCATTGTTTTCATCTGCCTTGTTGCAATACTTCTTAGCCAGGATCCTGTGATGACTATAACCATTGCATCCCTCCTGGTGGTTGTACTTCTTATAATCAAGTTCAAGATCAAGCCTATCATGGTCAAGGCCGGACAGGAGAATCAGGATTACTACAGCGGTCTCTACAAGTGGATCGATGAATCCGTCACCGGCATCAAAGAGATCAAGATCGCTAACAAAGAGAACTATTTTATCAATGGTTATGCGGACTGCGGAGCAGGATATGTCAATGCTGTTCAGAAGTACGGTCTGTACAATTCAACACCAAGGCTTCTTATCGAGACCATTGCCATTGCCGGAATGATCGGATATATGCTGGCTGTAATGGCAGGCGGAAGAGAGCTTACAGATCTCATCGAATCCCTGACGGTTCTTGCAGCTGCGGCCACAAGGCTTCTTCCAAGCGCCAACAGGATCAATAATTACCTGACTTCCATCGCTTATTTTGAGCCTTTCCTTATGAATGTGACCGACAATCTCCAGTCAGAGATTAACGATGCTTCCGTAAGCTACAACGAGACAGATTACAGAGTTAAGACTAATGTCGAGAAGCTGCCCGTTACCAGGAATATCGACATGGTGGACATCAGCTACAAATATCCCGGAACAGACAGATATGTTCTGGACAAGGCCAACATGAGTATTCCTGTTGGTAAGAGTGTTGGTATCGTTGGAACCTCCGGCGCCGGCAAGACTACCATCGTAGATGTGCTGTTGGGACTTCTTAAGCCCGAGGGCGGCAAGATCCTTGCTGACGGGGAAGATGTTTCCAAGAACTATCAGGGCTGGCTTAAGAATATCGGCTATATCCCCCAGACCATTTTCATGGTGGATTCAACCATCAGAAAGAATGTGGCCTTCGGTATCGCCGATGAAGATATTGATGATAAAAAAGTATGGCAGGCCCTTAAGGAGGCAGCTCTTGATGAATTCGTAAAGAGCCTTTCCGAAGGACTTGATACCAGGATCGGCGAGAGAGGAATCAGACTTTCCGGCGGTCAGAGACAGAGAATCGGTATTGCAAGGGCTCTTTTTGAAGACCCTGAGGTACTGGTTCTGGATGAGGCAACCTCTGCTCTTGATAATGAGACAGAGAGTGCCATTATGGATTCCATTAATAGACTCCACGGAAGAAAGACCCTTATTATTATTGCCCACAGACTGCAGACCATCGAGAAGTGCGACATGGTCTACAGAGTAGCCGACGGCAAGGCTGTGGTAGAGAAGTAAAGTGACAGGCACTGCGTTATACTAAAGTGCCAGGCACTTCAGTGGAGTAAAGCGGGAGGATGGTTGTGAAAAAGAGAAATGCGAGCATAGAGCTGTTGAGAATAGTGGCAATACTGATGATACTGTGCCTTCACTATAATTCCCATGCACAGGTGCTTCTGGAGCTGGGAATGCCGGCGTCGGGAGTTCAGATCTATGCCACGATCATAGAAGCTATCTGTATTCCGGGGCTTAATACTTATGTGCTCATCAGCGGCTTTTTCCTTTCCAAGGGGAAGGTGAGACCCAGTCGTGTTATCACACTTCTTTGCCAGGTGTATTTCTATACCATTCTGATATCACTGGCAATGATGGCGGTCGGAACCTATGTTGTGGGCTCCGATGATTCCATGTACAAGCTTGTGCAGTATCTTTTCCCGATATCCTCAGAGCATTACTGGTTTGTGACAGCCTATATCATCATGTATGTGATGTCACCTGTTATGAACGCTGCCTGCGAGAGCCTTACGAGGAAGCAGATGAAGGCGGTTATCATGGGACTTCTCATTTGGTTCAGTGTGGTTAAGAGCTTCGTGCCTGTAATGTTCGTTACCGACCATCACGGCTATGACTTTGGCTGGTTCCTGGTACTCTATCTGATAGCTGCTTATATCAGAAAATATGATGTGCAGCTCTTCTACGATGCCAAGAGAAGCGCAGCAGTATTTCTGGTGTCTGTGGTGATTATAGCTGCCATGAGCATTGGGCTGTATTACATTAATCTATACAGAGGAGGCCTTGTGTATTATGCAGGGGTGCCTCTTGATCTTAACTTTATATTCACGCTCACAGGGTCCCTTGGACTGTTCTCTTTCTTCAGGTACTTCCGTATGAAGGAAAATTGGTTCGCCGACGCAGTGAGATTTGCAGCACCTTTTACTTTCGGTGTATATCTGCTTCATATGCATATTGAGATTCAGGACAGGTGGCTGTGGTGGCTTGAGCACATCTTCGGGGAGGTGCCTAAGACCAACGTGATCCTCTTTGCCTGCCATCAGCTCATATGCATCCTTATCGTGTTTGCAGCGGGAGTGTTTGTGGACTGGATCAGAAAGATGATCTTCGACTTCCTGGGAAGAGTGCTTCATGAGACCTGGATTTTCAAGAGAATCAGACAGTGGGATGAGGACTTATGTTAAAAAATATCAGAAGCTACTTTTACAATCTAAAAAAATATCAGGCGCCACTTGAAAAGTATGTATTCCCGGTGATTCTCCTTCTGTTTCCCCTTATCGGAGCAAATGCGGGACTTGATATAACGGATACTACCTATAGCCTTGGAAACTATCAGTATCTTGATACCGTTAATCAGATGTGGCTGTTTTCCACCTTCCTAAGTAACAAGGCAGGGCAGCTCATAATGATGCTGCCGGGAGCAGGCACAATGCTTGGCTTTAACATTTGGTGCAGCTTCATAACTTCGGCAATGGCTCTTGTTTCCTACTATTTCCTTAAGAGGTTCATGCCGGGGTGGATGATCTTCATAGGGGAGTTCATTGCTGAGGCCCTCTGCTTTTCTCCCAGAGGGATCCTGTACAACTATCTGACATATCTGTTCCTGACAATGGGAACAACATTCCTGATAGCGGGGCTCTTTGCCATAGAGCGTCAGAACCTGTATCTTATAATAGCAGGTGTATTTCTTGGAATGAACGTAATGGTGAGATTCCCCAATCTGGCGGAAGCATCACTGATCCTGATCGTCTGGTTCTACGGCTGGATAACGAGGGATAAGCTTACCGAAGTCCTTAAGAAGACCGGCCTGTGTATCCTTGGATATGTCTGCGGATTCGGAGTAGTATTCCTGGGAACCTGCGTGGGCTACGGCGGACCTGATGCTTATATAGGCGGAATCGCCGAGCTTCTCGGAATGACCAAGGGAGCTTCGGATTACACCTCAGGCGGAATGCTGGGAGCAATCCTTGAGGCCTACGGCACCAGCCTTTCTCATATGCTTATAGTTCTGCCTTGTATCGTAGCAGGTGTTATCATGTTCCTGCTTCTTCCCGGCAGATACGTATGGGTCAAGAAGTTCCTGTATATGGCGGGGCTTCTGGTGCTGGTCAGATTCTTTTTCGCAAGAGGCGTGTTTACCAGAAACTATTACTATTATGACTGCATGTTCCAGGCAGCCATGATGTTTGTTATTGTGGGCATTATCTTCTGCGCTGTAGGATCGCTTGGTATCCTTAACGGCAGCAGGCAGGAGCAGACACTGGCCTTTACGGCTCTGATGCTGATCCTTGTGACTCCCCTTGGTAGCAACAACTATACCTTTCCTATTCTCAACAACCTGTTTTTGATAGCGCCTATTATTCTCTGGCTATTTAGAAGACTTATGCAGAGAATGGGAGATGAGGACTGGAACTTCCCCTGGCAGAGCTTTGTAACAACTGTTATCATTGTCCTTTTCATCCAGGGCGCATTGTTCCATATTAACTTCTCCTTCTATGACGGAGCGGACGGAACACCAAGGGATGCAAGACTTGATATTCCCAAGGTTTCATCCATGGTGACTACAAGCTACAACGCAGAGACTCTGACTGACCTCTATAGCGCTCTTGGGGACAACGAACTGCTGGAGGATAAGGTTCTTTTATTTGGAACCGTTCCGGGACTGGCCTATATATTTGACCTGGAACCTGCCATTGACACAACCTGGCCTGATCTTGACAGCTACTACTATATGAATTTTGATTCAGAGCTGCTTGGACTTGATACTGCAGGCGAAACACCCACAGTAATCCTGGGAAAAGACAGCCCCGATATCTCCAGTGATAAGTCCAAATATGATACCTTAATGGACTTTATCGACAATCACGATTATAATATAGTTTTTGAAAGCGATAGGTTTATTGTTTTCGCAAGTAAGTAATGAGGAGTAAACAAAACTATTATGGAGAATTCAACCAAAAAGAAGGATATTTTTGACAGGATCATGTCTCTTCCTGTACTGAATATTTTCGAGCCATTTTATACCAAGCACAAGGAAGGCCTTATGTACCTGTTTTTCGGTGGACTGGCTTTCTTTCTGAGCATTTTCCTGTTCTGGTTCATGGACAGTGTGCTGCATATGAATGCGGTGCTTAATAACACCATTGACTGGATCATTTGCGTGGCTTTCCAGTTTTTTACCAATAGAACCTGGGTTTTTGACGGTCATGTTGAGACCAAAGGGGAATTTCTGAAACAGGCAGGCTCATTTACTGCAGGAAGACTTTTTACACTGGTGGTTGAAGATATTATTATCCTGGTGTTCATTAATATACTGGGCTTCCCATCAATGCCTGTGAAGCTGGCAGCAACCTTTATCGTAATAGCACTTAACTATGTTATCAGCAAACTGATTGTTTTCAAAAAGAAGGATTGAGGACTGAAATATGCGTATAAACTTCAATGTACCACCCTACACAGGCAAAGAATTCGAATATATCAGGGAGTGCGTAGAGAATCAGAAGATCTGCGGCGACGGCCCCTATACAGAGAAGGCCAACAAGTGGATCGAGGCTAAGACCGGCTGCAGCAAGGCACTTCTTACAACCTCCTGCACTCATGCTACAGAGATGTCTGCACTTCTTGCAGGAATAAAAGAGGGTGATGAGGTCATCATGTCCTCCTACACCTTCGTATCAACAGCTAACGCCTTTGTTCTTCGCGGAGCCAAGGTTGTATTTGTTGATATCAGACCCGATACCATGAACCTCGATGAGAACCTTATCGAGCAGGCCATCACACCAAGGACAAGAGCAATCGTGCCCATGCACTATGCGGGAGTTGCCTGTGAGATGGATACCATTATGGATATTGCAAAGAGACACGGCCTTCTTGTCATCGAGGATGCTGCTCAGGGCGTAATGTCCACCTACAAGGGCAAGGCGCTGGGAGCCATCGGAGATTTCGGTAACTACAGCTTCCATGAGACCAAGAACTACAGCATGGGCGAGGGAGGAGCGCTGCTTCTTCGCGACGAGACCTATGTGGACGATGCCATCATCATCAGAGAAAAGGGAACCAACAGAACCCTGTACAAGCTTGGCAAGGTTGATAAGTACAGCTGGATCGAGCCCGGCTCTTCATATCTTCCAAGTGATATGAACGCCGCATACCTCTATGCACAGCTTGAGCTCGCAGATGAGATCAACAATGCCAGAATGGGTCACTGGAACAGATACAATGAGGCTCTTATGCCTCTTAAGGAAGCCGGCCTTATCGAGCTTCCTGTAGTTCCTGAGGAATGCGTTCACAACGCGCACATGTACTACATCAAGTGCAAGGACTTCGAGGAGAGAAAGGGACTTATTGATTACCTCACAGGTCATGATATTCTTCCCGCTTCTCACTATGTTCCTCTTCATTCCTCCAAGGCAGGCGTTAAGTACAGCGTATTTAGCGGAGAGGACAGATACACAACCAAGGAAAGCGAGAGACTCCTTCGTCTTCCTATGTATTACAAGCTCACAGATGAGGATCTGGACGAAGTTGTCATGAGAGTCAAGGAATTCTACAAGTTTACCTGAAGCAGTGGGGATGACAAAAGAACCGTCCCTGTGTCATCAGAACCGTTCCTGTGACAGCTAAGGAGTATACATGGCCAAGACACGAAGAACTGACAATTACATAGTTACGGCCGTGCTGATCGCCTGCGTTTTCGTCATTGCAGGTTTCTTCGGCGACTATTATTATGACCTGAACGACGATGTTTTAATCAAAGATATACTCTCCGGCAGCTACACCGGCGTGCCGGAGGGCCACAATATTCAGATGCTATACCCGATCAGTGCTCTTATTTCCCTGTTCTACAGGGTGGCGAGAGCGCTTCCCTGGTACGGCATCTTTTTATGTGTGATCCAATACGGATGTTTTGCACTCATTATCAAGAGGACTGCGGATGCACTGGCCTTTTCCGAGAAGGGCTTTTGGAAAAAGATAATATTCCTTCTCTTTGAAGCGGGTATTGTCCTGGGACTGTTCCTTCCGCATCTGGTGTATGTTCAGTACACGGTGACCTGCGGGCTTATGTCGGCCACCGCAGCATTTTTGATACTTACCAAAAAAGATGATGAGAACAACATGTATGTGGTTCCGCTTATTCTGCTCCTGGCGGCTTTTTGCATCAGGTCTGAGATGCTTCTTTTGACGCTTCCGATGGTTCTGGTGGCGATTCTCATGAAGTATGTATTGGTATGCTTCGAGATAGATCTGGGTGGCATGAAGTCGGCGGAGGGCAGCTCCTATCAGGAAAAGAGGAACTATTTTATTAAGTATCTCAACCTCTGCCTTGGAATCCTCTCAGGGATTCTGGTATGCCTTGCGATCAACAAGCTGGCATATTTGTCACCTGAATGGAAGGAGTTCACGACTCTTTTTAAGAACAGAACGGAACTCTACGATTTCCAGAGTATACCTGATTACAATGAGAACAAGGCCTTCTACGACAGCATAGGAATGAGTGAGAGCTCCCAGAAACTCCTTCTTAACTACAATTTCGGACTGGATGAGAGCATTGATGCCAGGATGCTGGGGCAGATCGCAGACTACGCAGCTACCATACGAACTGACGAAAAGCCTATGGGAACCCGTATTGCAGAGGCTGCAAGACTCTATTTCTACAGACTGTGCTATGTATCTGCACCTAAGGGATATGAGTATCCGATGACGGATTTTCCCTGGAACATACCGGTATTTATTTTGTACGTGGCAGCTTTTATCGGCTGTTTTGGCGCCTTTAACTGGGATATGAAGAAAACGGTCGCATCGCTCCTATTGCTGGTTCTGTTGTTTGCCTGCAGGACGAGTCTGTGGATGTATATAATCGTAAGGGGAAGAGATCCCATAAGGATCACCCATCCTTTGTATCTTTTGGAGATTCTCATCCTGGCAGGTATGATACTTGCTCTGTACTGCCTTCGCGGAAGTTACAGCAAGGACAAGGAACCGTTTTTTGACAGGGTACTGTTGGGATTTATGTGCGCTTCGACTGTGGCGGTCTTCGTGGGAATGCCTTATGAAAGCGCTGTGGTTGACAGAGAGCTCATCAGGAGAACCTCATCCCTTACCAGATATGAGACCCTTAACGAATACATGAAGGAGAGGAGCGATAATTACTACCTTATCGACGTGTACACCAGCGTCTCCTTCGCTACAGTAACCGGTAACAACGAAGCAACCTATTCAGAGAAGATGTTTGGCGGCGTCGGCAACAGCGGCTATAACCACGACCTTCTTGGGGGCTGGGCAAGTAAGAGTCCTCTCAGCGTAAAAAAGCTACATGACAGAGGCTATTCCTCCATGGAAGAAGCGCTGGTTTCGCCGGGAGTTTATTTTGTTCAGAACCTTGATACGGATACTGACTGGCTTGTGGACTACTATGCTTCCAAGGGTAAGACCGTTACGGTATCGCAGGTTGATACCGTGGAGGAAGTATTCGGAATATACAGCGTTTATGTATCTGAATAATATGACTTGGCTAATTCTGATGCTATGAAGAATAAAAGGTGAAAAATGGAAGATAGATTTTTGGCAGTGGGAAAAAACATATCCCTCAGGAAGATAACAAGAGACGATACACATCTCGTTATCAAATGGAGAAACAACGAAAGAGTGAGAAGTCACTTTATATACAGAGAAACCTTTACGGCACCGCACCATGAGAACTGGTTAAAAGAGAAGGTGGACACCGGCAAGGTGCTGCAGCTCATCATCTGCGAGAACGACAGAGATCACAGACCCGTGGGCAGCGTGTACTTTATTTTCCGAAATGAAGACAGGACCGAGGCGGAGTACGGGATCTTCATCGGAGAGGACGACGCAGTAGGCAAGGGCTATGGCAATGAGACCGCCGTTCTTGCAACGGAATATGTGAAGGAGAACACTCCCATCAAGAAGCTGATCCTTCGTGTTTTCACTTCCAATGAGGTGGCCAGAAAGAGCTATGAGTACGGCGGCTTTGTTAAAATACAGGATCTGCCCGCAGTGGAGTGCAGTGATGGTGAAAAAAGTGATATGATATTGATGGAGAAAATTTTAAAAGAGTAATCCAAAGAAACTGATTGAAAGGCAGATTTTTATTGATGGTCAAGAACCTGATTAGCTACGTTATTCCCTGCTACAGATCCGAGAACACCATTGAGAGTGTTATAGACGAGATAGCAGCTACAATGAAAAAAGATAAATTAAAGGGCTACTCCTACGAGATAATCCTTGTTAACGACGGCTCCCCCGACAACACCTGGGGGAAAATCAAGGAGCTGTGTAACGGCCCGAGGAAAGATGTTATTACAGGAATCAACTTCGCCAAGAACTTCGGCCAGCACGCCGCTCTTATGGCAGGACTTAGAGCCAGCAAGGGCGAATATGTCATCTGTCTTGACGACGACGGACAGACCCCTGCGGATGAAGCTGACAAGCTGATAGATGCCGTGGTAGGAGGTGCCGATGTTGCCTATGCAAGATATGCCAATAAGCAGCACAGCCTCTTCAGGAACTTCGGAACAGCCATGAATGAGTGGATGGCAAGTGCAATGCTGGGTAAATCCAAGGACCTGTACGTATCCAGTTATTTTATAGCCAGGAGATTTGTAGTTGATCAGATGCTCACCTATGAGAGCTCCTATCCCTACGTAATAGGCCTGGTACTTAGAACCACCAGAAACATCGTCAATGTTGACGTTACCCACAGAAAGAGAGAGGTGGGAGAGAGCGGCTATACCCTTGGCAAGCTCATGGCCCTTTGGATCAACGGCTTTACCGCCTTTTCCATCAAGCCCTTAAGAATAGCCACCATGTCCGGCGGAATCTTTGCGGTAGTGGGTATACTCTACGGTATTTACACAGTTATCAAGAAATTTGTTAATCCCAACGTCCCTGTTGGTTTCTCAGCCATGATGAGTGCGATCATGTTCATTGGGGGAATGATGATGCTCATGCTTGGTATGATCGGGGAGTATGTTGGAAGAATATACATCGCGCAGAACAAGAACCCTCAGTATGTAATTCGCGAGACAACAAGAGATGAAGAGGATGAGGCCTGACTTAAATACGGGGAACACAATTAAACAGGAAAAAAATGTCATATCAGCCTGGCTTTTGTCAGGCTTATTTGGCGTTTTATCGGGACTTTTTTTCGTGCTTGGTTATCAGCTTGAAAACAATGACTGCATCAATCTGAGTGATCAGAATGCAATGCTGACGATGCTGTGCATGATGATAATCATCACCGTCGATACCAGGTACGTCTGGAGAAATTATGACGCCCAGAGGCAGGGAGCCAAGCTGTTTGGATTATTTCAGACAAATGTGGCCAAAGAGCCCGGTGGCGTGATCGAGACTTCTCCCTTTACGTCGGCAGATTATCTCATCACCTGGGGAGCGCTGGCCCTTATGAACCTGCCGGTTCTTCTGGCGGAGTTCCCGGGATTCTTCGTGTACGATGCACAGGATGAGCTGAATGAGGTGCTGACAAGGAGTTTTTCTACACATCACCCGCTTCTTCATGTGCTGCTTCTCGGAGGCATCATAGCCTTTGTTCATAAAGCCACAGGCTCCTGGAATCTTGGTATTTTCACCTACATAGTTTTCCAGATGCTGATAATTACTGCAATCTTCGCCTATACACTTATGTACTTGTATAAAAGAGGTATCGGCAAGAGGGCAAGGATTCTGTGGACCTTGTATTACGGTCTTTTCCCAACGATAGTCATGTATACGCTCTGCTCAAGTAAGGACGGGCTGTTTTCGGCGTTTCTCCTTCTTCTTACGGTGCTGCTGGCTCAGCTTACGGATGATCCCGCTCTTTTTATACAGAAAAAGAGCAGAGTTGCAGCCCTGTGTATAACTGCCTTCCTGATGCCGTGCTTCAGGCACAACGGCTTTTATGCGTATCTTGTGTTTATTCCCTTTGGACTTATCTATTTGTGGAAACATGTTGATACCAAAAAGCTGTTTGGAAAGCTGGCGGCGCTGTTGGTGATCCCGGTCGTAGCATATCTTGTGTTAGGCAGTGTGCTGGCGGCGGTCTTTGCATCAGAGGGAACGCACCATCAGGAGATGCTGACTGTTCCTATTATGCAGATGGCAAGAGTCTACAAATACGATAGGCAGTCCATGTCGCAGGAGGATATTGACACGCTGGTTTCATATATTCCGGAGGCTAATCTTGAGAAGTACACCGAGAGAGTGTCGGACCTTGTGAAGGTGGATTTTAACAACGAATACTATGAGCAGAACAAGGCAGGTTTCTGGGGACTGTGGTGGAAGCTGTTTAAGAAGCATCCCATGGTGTATCTGAACGCCTGGCTTCTTACCTCCTACGGATATGTATATCCGCCGGCCAATATCAACGTATACAAGGGCGGAACCATGTTCACGTTCACCTATGAGCATTCCTCCTATTTCGGATATGAGGTGGAACAGCCCGGAGAGAGGCACAGCTTTATCCCTGTGATTGACAGTCTCTACAGATACCTTTCCATCGGAACCTTCCATGATGATGCCAAGGTTTTGTACCTTCTGTTTTCACCGGGAATGATGCTCCTTATCTATCTGTTTGTGCTGCTGTACAGGCTTCGCATCAGGGATTTAAAGGGGATCATACCTTTTTTACCCATGGTGCTGACCTTCCTTACGGTGCTGCTGGGTCCTACATACCTTGTGAGATACGTGGTATATCTGTGGCTGTGTCTTCCGCTTCTTTTGTGCAACAGAAGGCTTGGAGCGGCCCCGGCCAAGGTTGTATAAGAACCTCATTCTGTGATAATATTTAATGATGGCTTTTTAGGCTTAAAATTACTATCGGGAATAGATAAATGAGACGAATAATAACCAGAAAGACGGCAATAGAAGTGACAATTCTATTGCTTACACTTATTTGCATAATGACCATATGGCCCCTCAGGATTTTTGCTGATACCTTCGAATATTCAGCCGGTGGCAATCTCCTGGAGGAGACCGTTACCGTCAACTTTGAGAACAATGCGGTTCAGAAGTTTGTCACCCGTTTCGACAGACTAAGGTCTGTGGACGTATATGTCTCCGAGATGCTCAACGGCAGATATATCAGCGTGGCGGTCAGGAACGAGAATAACGAAGAGTTTGTTAAGGTTCTTGTGGATACGGCGGATTATCAGCTGCCTGCCTATGTCAATGTCCCCATGGAGATTGATGTGGAACCCGGCAAGGAGTATTATCTTTTGTTCGAGTCCTGCAGATCCAAATATATGCTAAGTCTTGAGGATATTCCGGAGAATCCCGAATATGTGGGAAGCCTGTACTCTCGTTGGGCTGAGATTCCGGGAAGACACGCTGCATGCTATTACAATTACAAGGTGCCCATGTCCAGGTCAAGGTCACTTAAGTGCATCGGAATTATTGCAGCTATCGCATTTGCTTTGATACTTGCAGAGACTATATATTTCAGGAAAAAGCCTGAGAAGAACACGCTTCTTACTATTGGAAAGCTGATAAAGTATGTGGCTAACCCGCTTAATGCGATTGTTTTTCTGACGCTGATGATCATGGTATTTCCGCTTAAGCTTTTTGATGCTCGTGCGACGGATATCATCTTTTACGAGATCGGACTTATCATCTGCGCAGGCATAGGGTTCTACGCCATCAACCACAATGTGGTCAAACAGAATGTGGGCGTATCCTTCTGGCAGAGTATTGACAATGCGGATAGGCCAAGGGACTGCCTTATGATGTTCTCAATCGCAATGTCCCTGTGGTATGCAAGCTGTTACATGAACGACCTCTACGACATATATCACACCCTTTCCGAGAGAAGGATGGTCATCTGGCTCATAATCACGATGCTGCTCACCTTCACCTTCAGAGAGGCCTTCAATATCCCCAATCTTGTGTGGCTTGCAGCTTCCCTGGTAGCGGGGATCAGATATTACGGCGTTCATCGCCTTGCTGAGACGGAAAAAGAGTACGACCTTCACAACATGGCCCTCAAGTACGGCATCATCATCGTTATCCTGGGCGGCTTCGTTGTTATAAGTCTTGTGAGAAGGGCCATCGCGCTTATCAGGAAAAAGGCTCTTCGCATTATAGGCCATGAGGAAGACAGGACCACTATTTCTGCTTTTGCGATACTTCTTCTGGTATTCATGGCAGCGCTTATAATATTCAGGAACACCAGATGGTGGGGAGTTGCCCTGTCAGTCGTATTCGTGTGTCTGTATCTTAGGATCGCGGGATGGAAGGGAAGAAAGAACTGGTACAAGGTTCTTGCGGGCGGCCTTATGGTCAACTTTCTCTTATCACTGGTATTTAGTCTTCTGCACAGATATTTTGCGGGCTTTGTCAGCGGAAGATTTGCTTTTATCTTCCACACAGTAACCGTCACAGCCGAGTATCTGTCGCTTATGGCAGCAGTGGCTACGGTTATGCTGGTTGCCAAGATTGTTGCTATACCCAGGAAAATGGGCATTGTTGTCCTCTTTAAATCCGCCTGGAAGGAAATCGTCCTCTTTGGCTGGATCATATCCTATGCGATATTTACGGTATCAAGGACTGCTATACTGGCCATCGCCGTTACCGTGATCGCAGTGCTGCTGGTGACTGTCTCCGTTCACAAGAAGCAGTTCATCAGGATCGTTGCTCTTATGGCGGCAGCAGCTATTATCTGCTTCCCCGGGGCCTTTACATTGCAGAGACTCATTCCTGCCATTGTTGCCAAGCCTACATTCTATGTCATTGACGATACGGATGGGCTTGTAAGAGGCGGAGCAGACTGGGACAACACCAACTTTATGTGTGTTGAGAGATTCGCAGGACTTTTTGCTGAGAAGATTCTTGGCGTAAGTCTTGGAGACTATAACTATCCTATCGATGTCAACAACTATGACAGCGAAGGCAATCCTATTTATGACAACTATGGATTTAACGGTGACAAGAGCTTCGAGTTCGAGGAGCAGAACAGCGGCTCTTCCCAGGATACACCCGATGATCAGGGAAGAAACGATGAAGGAGTGACTGCTCCGGCAGACAGGCTCCTGGTAGCTATTTCCGGAACAGAGGCTGAGCGCCATATCATCTCCGAAGAAATGGGCGGCTATATTGACACCACCGACAGACTTGATATGCTTTCCAACGGAAGGATAACTATATTTAAGTCCTATGCAAAGGAACTGAACCTTACGGGACATGATGAGATGGGAGCCCTCCTTCCCAACGGAGAGATCGCAGTTCACGCCCACAACACCTATATGCAGGTGGCTTACGACAACGGAGTGCCGGTGGGAATACTGTTTATTGTGGTACTGATTACAGCAGCGGTTCTGGGAGTTTCGATCTACAAGAAAAATCACAGTACCAACCCTATACTGCTGTTAATATTTGCTGTTATAATGGCTTTTGCTTTTGCGGGAATATCTGAGTGGGTGTTCCAGCTGTGCAATCCCATGACAGTGGCACTTATGCTTGCGTTTGCAGGACTTACCTATAAGGAAACGTTGAATAAATGAAAAAAGAACCCTTTAATTATGCCAAATTATACAGAAGAACAGGACTGATAATCTACGATATTATCAGCGTCATCGCTGCCAGCTATATCGCGATTCTTTTGAGGTACAATTTTCACATAGATGAGATCCCGGATCACTTCATGAATCCGGTAACACAGTTTTTGCCGATAAATATTATCATCACGCTGGTTGTGTTCTATGCCTTCAAGCTCTATGACAGCCTCTGGGCCTATGCCGGAGAGCGTGAGATGCAGAACCTGGTTATGGGCTGTGCTCTCTCAGGTGTTATTAACGCCATCGGACTTCAGTTTTTCAAGTCACATACACAGCCGGTGCCTCAGAGTTACTATTTCCTGTATGCTTTTTTCCTGCTGACATTTATCTTCGCCAGCAGGTTCTCCTACAGGTTCCTTCGCAGTCAGAAGCACAGAGCGGAGAACAGGCACAACTCCAAGGCGGTTATGATAATAGGCGCCGGTGAAGCGGCTAACATCATCATCAAGGAGATTATTACCAGCAACTATTCCACCATGTCCATCAAGTGCATCATCGACGATGATTCCAACAAATGGGGCAAGTACATCCAGGGAATCAGAGTTGTGGGAGGCAGAGACAGGATCGTTGAGTGTGCAGATCTCTATGATATTGACGAGATAATCGTGGCAATTCCTTCGGTATCAAGGGCTGAGATGAAGAAGCTCCTTGATATATGTAAAGATACAGATTGTAAGCTTCGTTCACTTCCCGGAATGTACCAGCTGGTTAACGGCGAGGTCAATGTATCAAGACTTCGTGACGTTGAGGTTGAGGACCTTCTCGGAAGAGACCCCATTGCGGTTGACATCGATTCCATCGCAGGTTATGTGAAGGACAAGGTGGTTATGGTAACGGGAGGCGGCGGATCCATCGGCTCAGAGCTCTGCAGACAGATCGCATCCCACGGACCCAAGAGACTTATCATTGTTGATATTTACGAGAACAATGCCTACGACATCCAGCAGGAACTTAAGAACAAGTACAAGGAGCTGGATCTGGTGGTTCTTATCGCATCAGTAAGAAATACCTTAAGGATCAACAATATTTTTGATGAATACAAGCCCGATATCGTATATCACGCAGCTGCCCACAAGCACGTGCCTCTTATGGAGGACAGCCCGGGAGAAGCTATCAAGAACAACGTCTTCGGAACCTGGAAAACTGCCATGGCAGCAGCCAATAACGGCTGTAAGAAGTTTGTTCTCATCTCCACAGACAAGGCTGTTAACCCCACCAATATCATGGGCGCCAGCAAGCGTATCTGCGAGATGATAGTTCAGACCTTTAACAAGCATTATGAAACTGAGTTCGTTGCGGTAAGATTCGGTAACGTCCTTGGCTCCAACGGCTCGGTTATTCCTCTTTTCAAGAAGCAGATAGCGGCCGGAGGTCCCGTTACAGTTACGGACCCTAACATCATCCGTTATTTCATGACCATTTCTGAGGCAGTATCTCTGGTACTTCAGGCGGGAGCCTTTGCCAAGGGCGGAGAGATCTTCGTTCTGGACATGGGTGAGCCCGTAAGGATCCTGGATCTTGCCGAGAACCTGATCAAGCTCTCAGGCTACAAGGTGGGCGAGGACATCAGAATCGAGTTCACCGGACTTCGCCCCGGCGAGAAGCTCTATGAGGAGATGCTCATGGACGAGGAGGGCCTTCAGGACACAGCCAACAGAATGATCCACATCGGTAAGCCTATCGATATGGATGAGATGAGATTTTTCGCTCAGCTTGAGAAGCTCAACAGAGCCGCCAGAGAAGAGGCTCCTGAGATCCGCGAGCTTGTGAAGGAGATTGTAGAGACCTATCACCCCGATGTCCACAGATATGTAATGACAAGGGAGAGAAAGGAAGCCCTGAACAAGGCCGCCGAGGAAATTAACGGCTAAATGGTGACAGGCACTTTAGTATGATGAAGTGACAGGCACTTTAGTATAGCAAAGTGACAGGCACCTAAGAGGAGAATTTTATGGAAATTAAACCTTTTGAGAAAAAAGTATGGCTGTCATCTCCGACTATGCATGGAGATGAGATTAAGTATATGCAGGAAGCCTATGAAACCAACTGGATGAGTACGGTAGGCGCCAACATAAATGAATCGGAGAAGCAGATCGCAGAGTTTATCGGCTGCAAGGATGCGGTGGCTCTTTCTTCGGGAACAGCTGCGCTTCACCTTGCGATCAAGCTGGCAGGTGAGAGGCTCTATGGACTTCCGAGAGTTGGACATGGATCTCTGGAGGGTAAAAAAGTATTCTGCTCCGATATGACCTTCGATGCCACCGTCAATCCCGTGGCCTATGAAGGCGGAGAAGCAGTGTTTATCGATACCGAGTATGACACCTGGAACATGGATCCCAAGGCTCTTGAGAAGGCCTTTGAGATATACCCTGAGGTAAAGCTGGTGGTGATCGCTCACCTCTACGGAACTCCCGGTAAGGTTGATGAGCTGAGAGCTGTCTGTGATAAGCACGGAGCTCTTATTGTGGAGGATGCTGCCGAGTCACTGGGAGCAACCTACAAGGGTGTTCAGACAGGAAGATTTGGAGATTACAGCATTATCTCTTTTAACGGAAACAAGATAATCACAGGATCTTCAGGCGGAATGTTCCTTACAGACAATGTGGAGGACGCCCACAAGGTCCGCAAGTGGTCCACCCAGTCCAGGGAGGACGCTGCCTGGTATCAGCATGAGGAGCTGGGCTTCAACTACCGTATGAGCAATGTTATCGCCGGAGTTGTAAGGGGACAGATCCCATATCTTGGTGAGCATATCGCCCAGAAAAAAGCTATTTATGAGAGATACAAAGAGGGACTTAAGGGCCTTCCGGTATCCATGAATCCTATAGATTTCGCAAACAGCGAGCCCAACTACTGGCTCTCCTGCCTTATCATCGACAAGAATGCTATGTGCAAGCAGGTCAGAGGCGAGAAGGATGCACTCTATGTGACGCAGGCACATAAGAGCTGCCCTACAGAGATACTTGAGAAGATCGCTGCAATCAATGCGGAGGGACGTCCTATCTGGAAGCCGATGCATATGCAGCCGGTTTACAGGATGAATCCTTTTATTACGGCGAGCGGACAGGGAAGAGCGAGAAGTAATGCCTACATTGATGAGGGGGTTACGCCTGATGTGGGTATGGATATCTTCGAGCGCGGCCTGTGCCTTCCTTCCGACAACAAAATGACGCCTGAGCAGCAGGATGTGATCATTGAAGTTATAAAGAAATGCTTTGAGTAGTGTTGAGTGAGGTCGCGCCTCCGCCGCAGAGAAAAGCCTGAGTATACAAAAATATGTCTCACGGTGCTAAACGCTTCAACAAGCCCAGGACATGAAGTGTTTCGTGCATAAGGCACTCACACTTCATTGGTCTTGTTTACGCAGCCCCGAAATCGACATTTTTTTGTATACTCAGGCTTTTCTCTGCTACGGAGGCGCTCGTTACTGGCAAACACAAGGTTTCAATAGATGCATATCTGACAATACAACAGTACACTAAAGATCTTCTCTGCTGCGGAGGCGCTTGGGACAATCAGAGATGTGGAACTCAATTAGTGGAGATTTGTGGTTGCAGGGAAGATATAAAAAGATATAAAATTGAATCAGAAGATATAAAAAGATATAAAAGGGAAATGCAACATATAAAAAGATATAAAGAGATATAAAGAGATATAAAGAGGTATAAAATGCCAAATCCTTTTACCATATCATTTGGAACAACACCTGCGCAGTACATCTCCAGAATCACGCAGACGAATCAGATACTTGAGAGCTTTACTGCTGAGAGAGCCGCCAATCAGGTATTTATGCTGACGGGAATACGAGGCTGTGGCAAGACGGTACTGATGACTGATATCTCAGAGAGGCTTCGCAGTGAAAAGAATTGGATAGTATTGGAGCTGAGTCCTGAGAGGGATATGCTGGCAGCTTTGGCGGCGAATCTCTATGCAATTCCGGAGTTACATGCTCTTTTTATCAAGGCTAAATTGAACTTCTCGGCACTGGGACTTGGTGCATCAATAGAGAATGCGGCGCCGGTTACGGATTACGAGGTGGCTGTGGACAGAATGCTTGAGCATCTGACTAAGGCGGGCAAAAGGCTCCTTATAACCGTTGACGAAGTTACTAACACCCCTAATGTGAAAGTTTTTGCAGCTGCATTTCAGATATACTTAAGGAAAAGCTACCAGGTGTATCTGATCATGACAGGACTCTATGACAATATTTATAACCTTCAGAATGAAAAGACACTTACATTCCTGTACAGGGCTCCTAAGATAGTGCTTGAGCCACTGAATTATACTGCGATTGTTGCTCATTACAAAAAGGTGTTTGAGCTGGAAAACGAGAGAGCTGAAGAAATGGCAAAGCTCACCAAGGGTTATTCCTATGCATTTCAGGTGCTGGGGTATCTTATGTGGGACAGCAAGGACAGAAATCTTGAGGATATCCTTCCTGAATATGATCAGTACCTTGAAGAGTATATTTACGATAAAATATGGTCAGAACTATCCGAAACTGACAAAAGGGTGCTCTGTAAGATGGTGGAGACCGGGGAAACTAATGTCAGCATTCTCCGTGAGAAGCTTGATATGTCCACATCACAGTTTTCTGTTTACAGAGACAGATTAAAGAGAAAAGGACTTCTTAATACATCGCAGTATGGTCATATTTCCCTTTATCTGCCGAGATTTGATAATTATGTGAGAAATCATGCGGATTTTGTGTGATGATCTAAATATTACTGATACCGGAGGATAATCTTGTATAAGAGGTATATAAAGCGATTATTTGATATAATTATTTCATTGGTAATACTACTTCTGTTTTGCTGGCTGTATATTATTCTTGCCATTTTGGTGAGGGTGAAGCTGGGGAGCCCTGTTTTGTTCAAGCAGCCACGCCCGGGCAAGGACGAGAAGATCTTTAACATGTACAAGTTCAGGACCATGACCGATGCCAGGGACTCAGAGGGTAAGCTCCTTCCCGACAAGGACAGGCTAACTTCCTTTGGTAAGTTCCTGAGGAAAACAAGTCTTGACGAGCTTCCGGAGCTCTTTTGCATATTAAAAGGCGATATGAGCTTCATAGGGCCAAGACCTCTTCTGGTTGAGTACCTGCCCTATTACACCGAGAGGGAGAAGCTGCGTCACACCGTTCGCCCCGGACTTACGGGCCTGGCACAGGCCAGCGGACGCAACACCGTTGACTGGGATACGAGGTTTGAGATTGATGCAACCTACGTTGAGAACCTGAGTTTTCTCATGGATCTCAAGGTCATCGGAATGACTTTTAAAACGGTATTTGGCCACACCGACCAGGTGGCAGAGGATACAAACAAGGTCGAAGGCAATTTTGCGCAGATAAGAAAAGAAAGGCTCGAAAGAACCGGAAAGTTGACGAAGGATTAAGTCTATGGAAATTAATATTTTGATCTTAAGTGCAGGAACAAGAAACAAGGTGGTACAGGCCTTCAGAAAAGAGATTGCCAACAACGGCAACGTGATCGCAACGGACTGCTCCAACATTGGCCCTGCTATCTATGACGCAGACAAGGCAGCCATCGTTCCAAGGATCGACGACCCTAAGTACATCGACAAGATCCTTGATATCTGCAAAAAGGAGAAGATCAACGGAGTATTCAGTCTCATCGACCCTGAGCTCTCTCTTCTTGCCAAGAATGCAGACAGGTTCACAGCTATAGGCACAACACCCATCGTGCCTTCCTATGAGCTGTGCGAGACCAGCCTTGATAAATACAAGATGTATGAGATGCTGATCAAGCTTGGCATCCCTACAGCCAAGTGCTATCTGTCCATTGAGGACTTTGAGAACGCAAGATCAGAGGGCGACATCGACTTCCCTGTTTTTGTTAAGCCAAGAAGGGGCAGCGCTTCCATCAACATCAACAAAGTAGAGTCCATGGAGATGCTGACAGCTCTTTTCCACGACTATGACGATCTGATGATCCAGGAATACATGAGAGGTCAGGAGTACGGCGCAGATGTGTACATCGACCTTATCTCCGAGAAGTGCACCTCGATCTTCCTTAAGAAAAAGATCAAGATGAGAGCCGGAGAGACCGACAAGTCCGTATCCGTGATCGATGAGAACATCTTCAAGCAGATCATTTACTTCGTTGAGACCATCGGATATATAGGAATTGTTGACATAGATCTTTTCCATGACGAGGAGAATGACATCTGGTATCTGTCCGAGGTTAACCCGAGATTTGGCGGCGGATATCCTCATGCCTACGAGTGCGGCGTCAATGTGCCCCGCCAGATCATCAGAAACCTCAAGGGCGACGAGAACCCCATAAGGATCGGTGATTACAGAGAAGGCGTATACATGATGAAATACAATGAGATCTGCGTAATGCCCGAGGAAAGGCTTCTTAGATAATTAGGGAAAAAGGTGATATTTATGCCAAAGGCACTTATACTTGGAAACTCCTCCAGTGGTCTCTATGACTTCAGGAACGAGTTGCTACTGAAACTGTTGGAGGAAGGCTACGATGTTGTGATCAGCCTTCCCGATGAAATGAAGACCGCGCAGCTTACGGAAGAGGGCTGCAGGGTCATCCATACAGATATTAACAGAAGAGGCGTCAATCCTATTCAGGATATGGCGCTTGTTCGCGCTTATAAAAAGCTTATCAAAGAGGAGCGTCCGGACATCGTTCTGACCTATACGATCAAGCCCACCATCTATGGCGGATACGTCTGCAAAAAGCTGAAGGTGCCTTATATCTGCACCATCACAGGACTTGGTTCAACCTTCGAGAGGGGTGGAGTATTGCTTAAACTCATTGTCACCATGTACAAGACAGCGCTTAAGAAGTGCAAATGCCTGGTGTTCCAGAACGATGCCAACAGAGCTATTTTTGAGCAGCACGGAATAAAGGCTCGGAAGCACATTACCGTGAGCGGCTCAGGAGTTAATCTTGAGAAGCACCGTTTTGAAGAGTATCCGGGACATAAGGACGACATCACGAGATTTCTGTATATCGGACGTCTTATGAAGGAAAAGGGCACCGATGAATATCTCTACGCTGCAAAAAAGCTCCATGAGAAGTACGGCGACAAGGTTTCAATCTGCGCCATCGGCTATTTTGACGACGACTATGAGGCTCAGGTCAAAGAGGCAGAAAAGCTCGGATATTTCAAGATGATCCCCTATCAGAAGGACATTCATCCTTATATAAGAGAGGCAGATGCCATCGTTCATCCTTCCTATCACGAGGGAATGAGCAACGTCCTGATGGAGGCAGCGGCCACCGGAAGACCCGTGATCGCATCGGACATCAGCGGATGTAAAGAGACAGTTAACCGTGACGTGTCGGGAATCTTGTTCAGGTCAAGGGATAAAGAAGCGCTGTTTGAGGCCATGGACAGATTCATGGGCTTGTCTGTGGAAGAGAGGCAGGCAATGGGAGCTGCCGGCAGGAAATGGGTGGAGGAACACTTTGACAGGAAGAAGGTTGTTGAAGCCTATATGAGAGAGATTTCATGAGAGGTGGACGGTTGTGATAAGATTGACAAGAGTAGTATAATATCCTATGTATGTAAAAAAATAGATACAGAAACATTTAAGTGTGGAGGAAACACGATGAGTTTATATGAGAAGCTCCTTGCGGGCGAAGAAAAGCTGTCACTGGTAGGACTTGGATATGTCGGCATGCCTATCGCAGTTGCTTTTGCAAAGAAAATCAAGGTTGTAGGATATGATTTTAACGCAGCCAAGGTTGATCTGTATAAAAAGGGAATCGATCCCACAAGAGAAGTGGGCAATGATGCCATCAAGGAGACAACAGTTGAATTTACTGCTGATCCCGAGAAGCTTCGTGAGTGTAAGTTCCATGTTGTTGCGGTACCTACACCCGTTAATGATGATCATACACCGGATCTTTCACCGGTTGAGGGCGCAAGCCGTACTCTTGGTAAATATCTCACCAAGGGTTCAATTGTAGTATATGAATCAACAGTATATCCCGGAGTAACTGAGGATATCTGTGTTCCCATCCTGGAGGAGGAGTCCGGACTTAAGTGCGGTGGAGATTTCAAGGTTGGATATTCTCCTGAGCGCATAAATCCGGGTGATAAGGTTCACAGACTTGATACCATCACCAAGATTGTTTCCGGTATGGATGAGGAGAC
>JAEEGL010646699.1_pt1 | contig 44129 bp, 44 predicted proteins | sample 9134231 | NCBI WGS metagenome assembly JAEEGL01 (sample SAMN16246548, study PRJNA631951) | gut metagenome | biome: gut microbiome; feature: rumen; material: fiber-attached | host: Bos | place: Iran: Karaj | collected 2018-10
CAATGGTGACATTTAAGCATGTTATCAGACTTATGATAGGTTAAAGCAATATCACAGGTCGGACACTTAAAAATATGCCCACATTTACGACAGGAAACGGTGGTTGAAAAGCCTCTTCTATTAATCAAAAGGATGGCCTGCTCTTTCCTTGATAAAACATTTGCAATTTCCATTCTTAAGCGTTTAGAAAAGATGTAGGAATCTCTATCGATATTGCGATAGTCGGCCATATTGACAATTGTGGTTGTCGGAAGCTCTTTATTGTTCACTCTATTGTTTAGTAACAAAAGATGATAAAGACCTTTTTGGGCTCTAGCCCTACTCTCTAATGAAGGGGTAGCACTACCAAGAAGAACTTTGGCGTTATGCATCTTCCCTCTCATGATTGCTACTTCTCTAGCATGATAGAAAGGAACAGTGTCTTGTTTATATGATTCGACATGTTCTTCATCAAGAACAATGAGACCGATATTCTTTAATGGGGCAAATATTGCGCTTCTTGCTCCGACCACGATATGACAATCCCCTTTTGCGATTTTACGATATTCATCGTATTTCTCCGCAGGAGTTAATTCACTATGAAGAATAGCGACATCATTTTTAAATCTCTTAAGGAAGTACTCCATCATCACGGGAGTTAAAGAAATTTCTGGAACGAGCATCAAGACAGACTTGCCTTCTTTAAGCACTTGTTCAGATAAAGTTAAATACACTTCGGTCTTACCACTCCCGGTAACACCTTCTAATAAATAGACTTTATCATTAGATTCATTGAATTCTTTAATTACTCCTTCTTGCTCAGGAGTAGGTTTTGGTGGAGCGTCATATTGGTAATTAGGAATTTCTAGTCTTCTCTTTTCAACTTTGACAATCTCCACCTTTTTATTTTTAATAAGTTTATTTAAAACAGAGACTGATTTGATATCTTTCTTTAAAACTTTATCAGTGGAACTTATCAACCTAAGTAATTCAATCTGTTTATCAGTTAAACCATTTTCATTTTGATCAACAGCTTTGACATATAAATCATAGGCAATCTTCGGACCCTTTAAAGCGGACTTCCTAGGAGATAAAGAAGGAGGAAGCATGGATTGAAGAACACTGATTTTAGGGGCGAGATAGTATTCTGATACATAGTCAGAAAGTTTTAATAAATCTTCACTCAATAAAGGACTTTCATCTATAACATCGATGATTTCATCGATTTGAAAGCCTAATTCATCTTCTAGTTCATTGATGGCTTTATCGGTCTCATAGCATTTTGTGACATATCCCACTAAATCGCGGTGATTAAATGTTAAAAGTACACGAAAACCAACATCGACAGTTTTATTTCCTTTATAAAAGTAAGAAAAAGGACGGTCGAGTGAATAACTAGCATATTCAATTAATACTTCTAAGATTTTCATTACTCCCCGCCGTCTTATCTCTTTTTCATTTTTGCTTTAATTAAGTCCACTATTTCTTGCGCGGCTCGAGATACCTTATCGTTAACCACTACATGATCATAGTTTTCTGTCATCTTCATTTCCTTTTGACCTTTTTGTAATCTTTCTTGGATTACTTCTTCTGATTCAGTCTTTCTTTTGCGGATTCGATTTTCTAACGCTTCTAAAGAAGGAGGCATCAAGAAGAAAGAAATCACACGATCATCTTTCACGGAATTCATCACTTGTGATGCACCATTGATTTCAATCTCTAAAAAGACATTCTTACCTTGGTTTCTTAAAGCTTCTACTTTATCTTTAGGAGTGCCATATTTATGGCCCACAAAAGAAGCCCATTCTAAGAAATTTCCAGCTTTAATATTCTTTTCAAATTCTTCATCAGAAACGAAATAATAATCCACTCCATCAACCTCTTTATTGCGTGGTTGTCTGGTGGTCATGGAAATAGAGTATGTTAAATCGATACGGTGTGATTTCATAATCTCCTGTCTAACACAATTTTTGCCCACTCCAGATGGACCACTAAGGATGATGAGTAAACCTTTTTTCATGTTTCTAATTATAAATATATATTTATAGCAAGGTCAAATATTTATGTTAAAATACTAGTATGTCAGATTTAAAAATCAGCGTTGTTGGATTAAGGCAAATTGTTTCGGATTTATCAAGCAAAATTTGTTTTAATCACGTCGCAAATATTACCGTTATCAACTCCCAAGATTTTTTTATTTCTTTCGCTAATTATCGAAAGGAAAAGGTTTTAGTTAGTTTAAATCCGCAGCATCCTTTTGTTTGTTTAATCAAGATTAATGATCCTTGTGGAACACGCGTTGGACAACTGAGCGATACATTAAGAAAAGAATTTAAAGATGGCTTTGTCACCTCTGTCGAATTATTAAATGATGATAGAGTAATAGTTTTTAACTATCACTACACCAATGATTATTACGATAGAGAGGAAAGACAGTTGATATTAGAGCTCATTCCTCATCGTCCAAATCTAATTATAATTAGAAATGAGAAAATTCTATTTGCTAGCCACTATACAGATGCCACAAATGAGCATCCGATTATCAAAGGATTTAGTTATACTCCATTAGTTAATAACAATGTCATCAACGAAGAAGAATTCAATCTCGAAGATTATAAAGAAAAAGCCACTGACTACTATATAGTAGCTAAACATCGTCGTCTTGAAGAACAATTCAAACCTGTCCTTCAACACATCAAATCTAGGATTAAAACTCTAAAACAAAAAATCAAAGTATTAAATGGTGAAATCGAAGTGGCAACAAAGAACCTTACCAATAAGGAAATCGGTTCCACAATTTTAGCGTACTCCTATGATTTAGAAGGTTTAAAACAGTACGTTCAAGAAAACAATCTCGATTATGATTTCTCTCAAACTACAGGCATTAATGCAAACAAATATTTCACAAAATATAAAAAAGCGAAAAGAACCATTGAGATGGATGAAAAAGAGCTTGTTAAAACAGAGGATGAAATCAATAACTTAGAGAATTATCTCGCTACTTCCAAATATATGAATGAAGAGGATATTAAGGAAGTTGCGCTCCTATTATTCCCCAACAAATTCCGCTTAGGACCAAGACAAAAAGTGGATGCTAAATACGGAGAAATTGCCATTGATAATTACCGCATCTTATATGGCAAAAATGCTAAACAAAATGAGTTTGTAACATTCAAAAAAGCCAACAAAAAAGATCTCTTCTTCCATATCAAAGACGCACATGGAAGCCATGTCATTTTACAAGATGATAACCCATCAAATGAAAGCAAATTAATGGCGTGTGAAATTGCCCTACTTTTAAGTGGAAAAGAAATGGGAGAAGTTCAATGCACAGAAGTGAAGAACATCAAAAAAGGAAGCTTTATCGGACAAGCCTTATTCACTTCCTATGAAACCTTTGTAATTCGTTCAATTCGCCGTCAAACTAAGAAAATACTCGCAAATTCCCACTAATTTTTTGGTTTATTGACCTCTACATACCTATTTAAATATGTCGTAGTGTTACTGGAATCACTACGCATTTTTGTTTGTCCTTCTTTGAAGAAATAAACACAAGGAATGGACACTTCATCACTCCATTCATAATAACCTTCAGTTATCTCAGCTAATAATATGCTTTGAGCTTCATCAATAAGTGTATAATCGATCTCATAAATGGCCGCATTGTGGCCCTGGCACCATACTGAAATTGTATTTCTTAATTCCACACATGGAATAAGAGTTTCGTCACAAATAAAAAACGCTCCATCTTTCTTTTGATTTTTGACCATATCATAAGCTTCATCGACTGAGCAAAAGACAATTTCTCCACCTTCAACATAAGGAAGAACAATCTTATCTCCTTCGTAAACTTCATTGACGAACGAGCATCCCATCAAAGCAGGCAATAGCAGTAATAGTTTAATGATTCTTTTCATCTTTTTCTCTTATCAAAAAATCTTCACCTTTAATGGCTTCGCTAGTCGAAAGACCAATAAAGTTTTGCTGCCTCAAAATCTCATAAGCCACTATTGCTACACAGTTAGAAAGATTTAAACTTCTCGCTTCTGGAACCATAGGTAATCTTAATAATCTATCTGGGTGTTCTCTTAAAATATCATGAGGGATGCCAGTAGATTCTCTACCAAACATTACATAAATATCTTTAATGGGGTCAGAAAAGTCAAAAGTGGAATAAACCTTATTGGAATACCTAGTTATATAATAAACATCCTCATTGGGGTGTTTTTTGGCAAATTCTTCATAATTCTCGTAGAAATACATCTTTAAATCATCGATGTAATCCATCCCCACTCTTTTTAAATCTTTAGAATCAATAGAAAAAGATAACGGGCCTATAATATGTAACGTTGCGTGTATTGCTACGCAAGTACGCATTATATTACCCGTGTTTTGAGGTTTTTCAGGACGATATAAAACAATATTAATCATTAATAACCACGTGCTTTTCTTTCAGCAACGATTTTAGGTTGAATAACTCTTTTATACTCTTTGCAACATTCTTCGATAACTTTAAGAGCTTCTTCTCTACCATAGATATCATCAATCGCGGTATCTTTGTTCTCTAAAGATTTATAAACGGTAAAGAAATGTTTAATCTCTGCCATCACGTGTTCAGGGATTTCATTGATATCTTTGAAATCTTTATAAAATGGATCATCTTTACAGACAGCAATGATTTTTTCATCTGGTAAACCACCATCTGTCATAATTAATACTCCTATAGGAGTACATCTCACAAAAGACATAGGAAGAATTGATTCGCTACAAAGAACTAAAACATCGAGAGGGTCAAAATCTCTAGCAAAAGTACGTGGAATAAAACCATAGTTTTGGGGATAAATAGTAGATGTATATAAAACACGGTCTAAAATAAGATGGCCAGTTTCTTTATCTAATTCGTATTTATTTTTACTGCCTTTAGAAATCTCAATAAGAGCAATAAATTCTTCAGGTGTTATTCTTGATGCTTTTACATCATGCCATGCGTGCATATATGAACCCTCCTAAGCATTATTACTTTATCATAAATTATGATATACTCAAAACATGAAAAAAGTTATTCTCTGCTTATTAACCAGCATTTTGGTACCCACACTAAGTGCTTGTCAGGACAAAACTCATAGTGTTGTTTCCATCAATGTTAATAGTCAATATGATAATTATGTCGAATTAAATTATAATTCCTTAAGGAATTTAATTGACTCAGGCCAAGATTTTGTTTTGGAATCTTATTCTCCAACTTGCTCCCATTGTGTTGATCTAAAAGAGAAACTGGATAAGTACATCGAAAAAGAAAACCAAGTCATTTATCGAATGAATTTATTATCGATAACACAAGATGAAATGAATGAGTTAGAAAATGACTATCCAGATATATATCCGAATTCATATGTGCCATCCATCAACCTAGTAAAAGATGGTAAATTAACCTATACCGTTGACCCATATAAATTTGACAACTACAAGACTGTTGCGAGCAATATTAAAAACCATTCCATAAAAAGTAACATTACAATAGTTAATTCATGGGACAGCTTCAAAGATTATGTCGATAAGAATAATCATTATATAGTTTATACATATGATTTAGAAAATTTTGAAACGTTAAAACTATCAAAAGATTATCTAATTTGCGATAAAATTATAAAAGAAAAGATTAATGTTTTGTTGATTAACAATCAACAAATAGGTAGTTCATATATTGATATTTGTCAATATTTCCAAACAGAGGATCAGCATTTCGCTTCACTTATCCAAAATAATGAGCAAAAGAAAACCATCAACTACCTTGAAGATGATGGTTCTGCTTTAGAAAATTTAATCTCTATTTATTAGTTCCAATATTAATTCGGTTAATTGCTTTAAGCAATGCAACCTTTGCTCTACTGACGTCTATGGCGTCATTTTTTATTGCTTCGCTTAACCTCTCTTCAGCACGCTTTTTCGCTTCTTGAGCACGGGCAACATCAATTTCATCAGCACTTTCAATGGAATCTAAGATCAATGTCACTTTATCTTTTTCAACACGAATAACACCACCACCAACTGCATAATTCTCTTTGCGATTTCCTATTTTTAAGGTCATTTTGCAAATAGCCACTGTTGATATTAGTGGAGCGTGGCCAGGTAAAATACCAAGATTATAATCTTCAGAACGCACTTCTAAAAAATCAACGAAGCCTTCGAAGTATTTACCATATGGAGTTAAAACAATTAATTGAAAGTTCTTCATATTATTTTAAGGATTCAGCTTTTTTCTTCACTTCTTCGATTGTTCCGACATATAAGAAAGCAACTTCTGGTAAGTCATCTACTTCACCATCAAGGATGGCTTTAAAGCTTCTAACTGTGTCTTCAACTTTCACATAAATACCAGGAATTCCATTGAACTGAGTGGCAACATGGAAAGGCTGAGATAAGAAATTTCTTATCTTTCTTGCTCTTTCCACTACTTTCTTGTCGTCTTCGGATAATTCATCCATGCCTAAGATAGCAATGATATCGGAGAGTTCTTTATATCTTTCAAGAATCTCAATAACACGTCTTGCGACATTATAATGTTCTTCACCAACGATGGCTGGTTCAAGAGCGGTTGAGGAGCTGTTCAAAGGATCAACAGCTGGATAAATACCTAACGCTGCAGTGTTACGATCAAGAACAGTTTTGGCATCCAAGTGAGAAAACGCTGTAGCTGGAGCGGGGTCAGTCAAGTCATCAGCGGGAACGTAGATCGCTTGAACAGAAGTAATAGATCCATCTTTTGTGGAGGTAATTCTTTCTTGAAGTTGACCCATTTCAGTTGCTAATGTTGGCTGATAGCCTACCGCACTTGGCATTCTGCCTAATAAGGCAGAGACTTCACTACCAGCTTGAGTGAAACGGAAAATATTATCGATAAAGAGTAAAACGTCACTATGTTCTTCATCACGGAAGTATTCCGCCATAGTTAAACCGGAGAGACCGACTCTCATACGAGCTCCTGGTGGCTCATTCATTTGACCAAACACTAAAGCGGTCTTACCTAAAACTCCAGATTGTTTCATTTCATGATAAAGGTCATTACCTTCACGGCTTCTTTCACCGACGCCTGCAAAGACAGAGATACCGCCTTTTTCATTGGCGATGTTATTCATGAGTTCTTGGATTAAAACAGTCTTGCCAACACCGGCGCCACCGAATAAGCCAATCTTTCCACCTCTAACATAAGGACATAATAAATCGATTACCTTAATACCGGTTTCAAAGATTTCAGTCTTAACTGACTGATCTTTAAATTTTGGAGGATTACGATGGATGGATAATCTCTTAGCGGATTTTATCTTCTCATCTCCTAAACCATCTATAGGTTCACCTAAGACATTAAACATGCGACCAAGTGTCTCTCTTCCTACAGGTACAGTAATGGGTTTTTCTAATGAAATAACTTCCATACCACGCACGAGACCTTCTGTAGGACCCATAGAGACACATCTTACGGCGTCATCACCAATATGTTGAGCAACTTCCACAGTGAGCTTACGACCGTCAGAAAGTGGGATTTCCAAGGCGGTTAATAGCTCAGGTAAATGTTGATCTTTAAAACTAACGTCAACAATTGGGCCGACGACTTGTAAAATCTTGCCTTTAACTTTCAAATCTTTCATAGAGTGTATTCCTCCTATAATGCATTAGCAGCGGAAACAATCTCGGTAATCTCTTGAGTGATTGCTCCCTGTCTGGCTTTATTAAATTCAATAGATAATTGATCAATGAGTTCTTGAGCGTTATTCGTCGCATTCTCCATAGCATTACAACGTGCGGCTTGCTCACAAACTTCACTTTCTAATAGTTTAGAAAAGACAATAGTTTTTATATATATAGGAACTAATGTATCCACTAAAACTTTTTCGTTTGGTTCTAAGATTGGACCATAACTAATCGTATCAGTTTCCTCATTCTTAAGAGGAAGAATCAAGCAATCTCTTGGTATAAATACCAAGGAATTCTTATATTCTGAATATATCAAATGTATCTCGTGATATTTACCTTTGAGATATTCACTGATGATAAATGAGGTAATAGAGTTAATAATTGTCTGATTCTCAATAGAACCATATTCTTCAAAACCTTCAATCTTTGTAAAGGCTCCATTTTCAAAATGGGCGATACCTTTATTACCTAAGATAATGGCGTCATCTTTTTCTTTTAAAGAGACGTCAGCAAGTTTGAAGATGTTGTTATTATAAGAACCACATAAGCCGAGAGTAGAAGAAACAATAATATAGAGATTCTTATCGGTTTGATCATTAACCACATTGAAAGGAGTCTTGGCTTTTTTGGCATAAGCTAAAACTGAGTTGGTGGCTTTAGCAAAAGCATCGGCGTACTCTCTGTTCGCGAGCATCTTGTTCTTCCACTTTTTAAGTTTAACAGTGGAGACAAGCTTCATCGCGCTGGTAACTTTTAAAGCACCTTTAACAGATGATATTCTCTTTTTAATTTTCGTTACTTCTTGAGACATAAATTAGTTCTTATTTACAGCAAAGAAATCTTCAATTGCTTGTCTTAATTCTTTTTCGTTACTTTCAGTAATCTCTTTCTTCATATCGATATCCTTCAATATGTTCGGATGACTGTCAGCGACATACTTATAAGCTTGTTCTAGAATAGGACGAACTTCTTCAATTTCAAGTTCATCGAGATATTTTCCTTTAGCCATATAAAGCTCAAAAACTTGTTTGGATAAGGAACGAGTATTGTATTGTTCTTGGCGGAGAACTCTGAGTAGGACTTCACCGTGTTTTAAGATTGATAATGTGGATTTATCTAAGTCACTGCCAAATTGGGAGAATGACTTCATCTCTAAGAAACTCGCTAAATCAATCTTCAAACTTCTTGCGACTTGCTTTGTGGCCTTGAATTGTGCGGCACCCCCGACACGTGAAACGGAGAGACCACTATCAATTGCTGGTCTTTGACCAGCATTAAATGAATCTGTCGTTAAGAAGATCTGTCCATCAGTGATGGAAATGACATTCGTAGGAATGTAAGCGGAGATATCTCCAGATTGTGTTTCGACAATTGGTAAAGCGGTAATTGAACCACCTCCAAATTCATCGGATAGTTTGCATGCTCTTTCTAATAAACGGGAATGTAAGTAGAAGACATCGCCAGGATATGCTTCTCTACCTGGAGAACGTTTTAATAGTAATGATAAAGCACGATAAGCCACAGCATGTTTACTCAAATCATCATAGATGATTAAGACATCTTTGCCTTGTTCCATCCACTCTTCTGCTATGGCGCAACCTGCATAAGGTGCGACATATAACATAGGCGCTGGTTCGCTGGCGGTTGCGGCCATGACTAAGGTGTATTCCATAGCGCCATAAGTTTTTAACTTATCGACTATCTGTGCAACTGTTGAATTCTTCTGACCAATAGCGACATAAATACAAAGGACATCTTTGCCTTTTTGGTTGATGATTGCGTCAATAGCAATCGCGGTTTTACCAGTTTGTCTATCACCGATGATTAATTCACGTTGACCTCTTCCTATTGGAGTCATCGCATCAATCGCTGTAATACCGGTTTCTAGAGGTGTATCAACACTCTTACGAGTAATAACACCAGGAGCTATTCTTTCAATCGGACGGGCCTTTTTTGTCTTGATTTCGCCCAATCCATCGATTGGTTGTCCTAACGCATTGACAACACGACCGAGCATAGCGTCGCCCACAGGGACTTCCATGACTTGTTTTGTGCGTTTAACAGTGTCGCCTTCTTTGATGAGTTTATCGTCACCGAGTAAAACTGCACCGACATGGTTTTCTTCAAGATTCATGACCATACCATAAACATCGTGAGGGAATAATAATAGTTCTCCTAACATCGCTTGGTCTAAACCATAAATCAAAGCAATACCATCGCCTACAGTTACAACTGTACCGACGTCACTAGAATCAATTTTGGCATGATAATTCTTAATTTGCTCTTTAATAAGAGCACTGATTTCATTTGCGTTAATTTTCATCAAATAACTCCTCCTTTATTTCAAAAGGTCTTTTTTCATCATTTCAATATGATGTTTTATAGAGCCATCATAAATATGGTCATGAACAACAATCTTCACCCCGCCGATAAGAGAGGGATCAACAACGTTTTTCAATTCCACTTTATTGTTCTCTAATTTAGAAATTTTCTCTTCAATTTCGGAAATAACTTTTTCATCTAATTTCAAGGTGCTGTAAATGTACCCTTCACGAATTCCTCGATGTTCATTGCAATAAGTATTAAAATCATCAAAAACATCAAGCAACAGATCAGTACGGTTATTATCCATGATGACACTGATTAAAGCTTTGATATTCTCATCAACACCCTTCAGTGTTTTGTTCATAATTTCTTGTCTTTCAATAATCGGCAAGAAAGAACTACCAAGGATCATGACAAAATCCGTATTTTCTATAAAAATACGTTTCAATTCTTTTACTTCCTGTTGCCAAGATTCAACTTTATTTAAATCATCAGCTAAGGAATAAAGAGCTAAAGCATAACGTGAAGAGACGTTTTCCATAACTATTTGTCAAGTTCCTCGATAAAGTCGTTGACGATACGAGCATTATCTTTTTCATTAATTTCGCGTTTCAAAACTTCTTCAGAAGCAGCGAGAGCGACAGAAACCATCTCGTTTCTAATCTCTTCTTTGGCTTCTTCTTTAGAACGTTCAATATCCTGTTCCGCTAAAGCTTTCATACGATTAATCTCAAGTTGTGTTTGTTCTAGAGAAGCTTTTTGATTGTCAGCCGCTATCACTTTAGCGTTGGCAATAATTTCCGCCGCTTCCTTTTTGGAAGCGATAATAGCTTCTTCAGACTCGCTAGCGTTCTTGAGTGCGGTAGCTTTGGCTTCTTCGGCTTCGCGAATACTGTTTTCGACGTAGTCCGCTCTCTTTTTAAGTATCTTGCTCACTGGCTTATAGGCCACGAAAAAGAATACTAAAATCAAAATAACGAGTGCGGCGAATTGCACGACGAAAGATGCCCAATTAGGAATTAGGTTTTTATTGATATACTCTTGAATGGTTTGACCAATATCGTCTAAAACTAATAAATTAGACATTTAGTATCCTCCTATTTTGTGAATAACATCAAAATCGCCACTAAAAGGGCATAGATAGCAGTTGTTTCAACTAAGGAACAGCCTAGGATCATCGTGGTACGAAGATTCTTGTAAACTTCGGGATTACGAGCAATACCGTCAACGGCGTGAGAAACAACAAAACCTTCACCAAGAGCACTTGGCATAACGGCTAACATGGTGATGGCAATCGCTAAATATTTCATTGCATCTGCTGTCATATATCTTTCTCCTTTCTTCTAATTTTTTATCCTAATAATTCCTCTGGTGCTTCTTGACCTACATATATAGTTGTGAGGGACAAGAAAACTGTAGTCTGGATAAAGCCAGCCCAGAGGTCAAAATATAAATGGAAAATCCAAGTTACTAGTGGAGCGATGAAAACTGTGTTGATTGCGGAGCCATCAGAGAAGGTCGCTGTAATAGCAGAGAATAACTGTGCCGAAACATTCTCTAAACCATAATAAATGATGGACATAATGACAAATCCAGAAATCGCATTACCAAAGATACGAAGTGTCAGTGATAATAATGGTGCCCACATAGAGATAAGATTGATCGGTAAGAATAATGGAACCGGTTCAATATATCTCTTGAAGTAACGGAATTTGTTGTATTTTATCGCAGTCGCATGAATCATGATGAAGGTCGATAGACCTAGCGAGAGTGGCACACCCATATATGTGATAGGTGAGGGTAGGCCTGTGAGGCCAAAGATAAAGGCCAAGAACATGTATATGCCTATGACCATGATGTACCCGCCAAAGACACGGAAGTTCTTGCCGAGCATTCCTTCAGCAAAGTTCTCAAAGAAATTCACTCCATATTCTGCGAGCAATAAAATACCTTTAGGTCTTTTTAGTGGATCTTGTAAGCGAGCTTTAATACCGATGACAATAGCCAAAATAATCATGATTAACATCACGATTAATGAAGTGACTATGTGACCGGATAATTCGGTACCTTTTAGAATTTCTAAAATGTCCACTTACTTTTCCTTTCTAACCAAGACCAAAATGATGTTGATAACTATCGGAATTAAATATCCTCCAGTTACCGCGAAAATATTGAAGGCTTTTAAGCCTTGATTGTAATATAACCAGCCAGCGAGGAATAAAATTCCTCCAATGACCAATAATCGTACCGCAATCATGATCGCGGCAATAATCAATGACTTCTTGGGGTCTTCGCTTTTTTCAAATAAACCCAAGAAGACATAAATGATGATAGAGACAATGCCACCTAAAGCAATTCCTTGCGGTATTTCCATTAAGGAAAAGAAGAAGCAAGGAATGAGAGCTAAGACTAGTCCGCTGATAACAATAAGTGACCAGAGGGCAATCTGATACTCAATTTTTAATTGCCTATACCATTCTCTCATATGAGATTATTTAACTTTTACTCTTTTGAAATTGGTGACTAAAGCGATACCGTCTTTGCACTTCAAGGTGACTTCACCATTGATTAAAGGGCGGATATATCTACGGAAGGATTCATCCATTCTTGTGGAATCTTTCATCATAGATTCTGGAATCAAACTAACAGCGTTCGCGACTAATGATAAATCTGCTAATTGGAATTCAATTTTGTAAGGATTTTCACTGACTCTCTTGAAGATAATCATCTTGCCAGTTTCACCTTTTAAGGCGGTTTTTACAGCGATTTCGCCAGTTTTAATAGCTTCTTCACGGTCAACTTTAGAAATGTAAACGGGAGCAGCACGTTGAGTTAAAGATAGTTCAACGGCACGGGTTGGAAGATTAAGTCTATCTTCAACGATGTGGCATAAGTCACTAGCAGCACCACCCAATTGAGCGTGACCGAAACCATCAACTCTCACATTCTTCATATCTCTGGGGAATTGTAAACCTTCAGAAATACAAACCATCGCATAGCCTTCACGTTCATAAACTTCTTTGACTTCCTTCAAGAATTGTTCTAAATCGAATTTCTTTTCAGGGATGTAGAAGAGGTGAGGTCTATTTTCTTCGGGAAGAATATCAGGGGAAGCGGTTAACCAACCAGCATCACGTCCCATGACTTCAACGATGTGGACCTTGCCAACTTTGAAACAGCAAGCATCTTTAATTAATTCATTGACGGTGTTGATGACAAATTTAGCTGCACTTGGGAAACCTAAAGAGTGGTCAGTACACGCTAAATCGTTATCGATTGTTTTTGGAACACCAACAACGATGATATCCAAACCTAATTCTTTGACTAAGATGGATAATTTGTTACAGGTATCCATGGAATCGTTACCACCATTAACAAACACATATTTAATCTCGTGTTTCTTTAAGGTGTCGATAATCTTTCCATATAATGGATCGTGAATATCCTTAGGTAATTTTCTTCTTGTAGTTCCTAAGATACTACCTGGAGTTTGGAGCAATAATTCAATTTGCTCATCATCTTCTTGACCAATGTCAATTAAATCATCATCAATGAGTCCTTCAATACCATGTTGAGAACCATAGATGTGATCGATAAGGTCTGGATGTCTTTGAGCTTCTCTAACAGCACCATAAAAGGAGGTGTTAATGACAGAAGTGGGACCACCAGATTGGATGTAAACCATGTTTTTCATAATAGAAATCTCCTTAAACATTAATATTATGGCAATATTCAATAGAATATACAACATATATTGGTAAAATCTGAACCTTTTCAAATCAAAGCAAATTCTTAATAAAAAAGCATCAAAAAATAGCCAAAATTTCAAAATAAATATTTAACCCACTTTAACATATTTTGATAGGCGAAAAATTAACACCAAAAAGTTAAGATATTTAATATAGAAAATCGATAAAATCGACCGCTATTATTATTTAATTTGCCATAGAGGTAGTTTTGATATAAAATCAAATTGACCCAAAACATAGCGAAAGGAGAATAACATGTCATTTAATGTTACTTTTAATAACGAAACAAAAACCTATAACAAACCAGTTTCCGTTTTGGATGTAGTCGGCACTGACAAAAACATTATTTGTGCTTTTGTCAATAAACGTGTTCGTGAATTAACTTATCTAATCGAGAAAGATTCTGAAGTTGTTCCTCTAACATGTAAAGATAGAGATGCCAAACCCACCTATGAAGCTTCTCTTCGTTTCTTAGTGGCTATGGCGATGCACAACATCAGACCTGATTTAGAAATACGTTTCTCGTATAACATTTCTCGTTCTGTCTTTTTGCAAATCTTACAACCACAAGGTATGACAAGCAGCATGCAAATGGTCAAAGATTTACAAGCCGAAATGAATAGAATTGTTGAGGCTGATTATCCTTTAGTGAGAAGCATTGTCAATAAGGAAGAAGCCAAGAGAATCTTCCAACAAGATGGCTTTGAAGACAAAGTCAAAATTCTAGAATATCGTCCTGAAAAGACCGCGCATATCTATACCTGTAATGGATACCGTAACTACATGTATAATCGTATGGTTCCATCTACCGGATATATCACTAGATGGAAAGTCATTTATTACCATCCCGGTATCATCATTCAATATCCTCGCCCAGAAGCCAATGGTGAAATTCCTCCATTTGAAGATGCTCCAACCTTTGGTAAAACTTTAAAAAGCGCACACCAATGGGCGACATCTACTGGATGCGATACCATCTATGGTATTAATAAGAGAATTGAACAAGATGGACCAATTGACTTCATCACCCTTTGTGAACATAGACATAACCGTCAATTATGTGACTTAGGTCAAATGATTGAAGATGACAAAGAAAACATCCGTTTAATCTGTATCGCCGGACCATCCTCCTCAGGAAAAACTACATTCGCAAATAGATTAAGAATCGAATTATTATCTCGTGGATTAAATCCAATCCGTATCTCTATGGATGATTATTATCTCCAAAGAGATCAAGCTCCAAAAGATGAAGACGGAAATCCTGACTTAGAAGATGTACATGCCTTAGACATCAAACTCTTTAACGAAAATATGGCAAATCTCATCGCTGGTGAACCAGTGGATTTACCAAAATTCGATTTCAAACAAGGATGCCGTGTTCCTGGTAGAAGATTACAAATTCCAACCGATCAACCAATAATCATTGAAGGCATCCATGCCTTAAATGAAAAGATGACCGCTAGTATTCCAAGTCACCAAAAATTTAAAATTTTCATCGCTCCTCAAGCACAGGTCAATATCGATGATCACAACCCATTGTCCTTAACAGACCTTCGTCTCCTGAGACGAATCATTCGTGACTACCGTACGCGTAACGCTAGCGCGGAAACAACCATGAGCATGTGGGCGAGCGTACGTAAAGGTGAATTCAAATCCATTTACGACACACAAGAAGGCGCAAACTATGTTTATAACAGCTTCTCATCATTTGAATTAAGTGCGATGAAAAAATATGCGATGCCATTATTACAAGGAATTGATAACGACAATCCATATTTCCCAGTTGCTGAAAGATTAATCAGAATGTTAAAGTTCTTTGATGATATGCCAGATGAATGGGTACCATGTAATTCCATCATCCGTGAATTCATCGGTGGTAGTTGCTACGAAGATTAATTAAAAGAACAAACAAAAAGCCAACTCTTAATGAGTTGGTTTTTTATTTTGCCATAACTTGAAGTTATTAAGTTCTCGTTTATGAATATTTACTAGTTGCGCGTAATAGACATTTCTCATCGCTAAATATCGATCCATTTGTTCTTTCGAAACATGCTTAGCAAATAAAGACATGAAGACTTTCTCTAATCTAAAGAATGACTCATATAAGGACAATAATGTGATAAAGAAAAAATATTCTTTATTGCTATAGATGAGCATTGGGGTACTATGGATAATTTCACTGCTCATCTCATAACGACTTGAATAGGCCGATAGACCGGCGATTTTTTCTAAGCCGTCTCTGAAATTGAGTTTAAAGGTTTCATCTTCCTTAACGCCAGGAACGCTATATAACCAGCCATATTCGATATATTTCTTGATGTCTTTGCTCTTTAAATCTAAAGCCCGCATCTCTTCCTTCATATCGGCGAAAATCTTATTTCCGTGTTCATCGGATAAGTCTTCTTTTTTGAAGACAATACCATATTGCATATGGATGAGATAACGGTTAATCATTGGATCGCCATATTTATCAAGCACTAAAAGAGTGCATTCGCATTCATGAAGAGTTCGCCAAGTAGCGAAAGCTTGAGTCTCATATCCATCGATTAATAAGCCTAAAATTGAACGAGAAATGCTGACGGACTTCATTAACAAATCGGTAATCAAAGTGGTCTTTGGATCATTCTTTTTATAGCTCTGCAAGATGTTCAACATGAAGTTCAAATATAGGTTAATAGAAGAAACGGGAGGAATGTATTTGTTAGCGAGTTTTCTCTCCACGTGATTGAACATTGATAAACTCAAATATTTGTCGCTGGCTACAGACGCCATCGAGGCGATATAACGTTCATCTTGAGCCATCTTTTGCCTTTCTTCTTCGGTGCGTCCTTGATTTGTATAAGTATATTCACCGAGGCAATAATAAATAATTTCTAAGGGATTTACGTTGCGAATTCCGCCTAAAATGTTAGAATCTACAAGATTTTGGATAGCCTCGCTGGTCGTTTCATAAATGTTAAATAATGTATCTTTATCGACAGGCTGGCCTAAAGATAACGAATCGATGACTCGCGTGAATTGATCTTTGTTTAAGATGTTGATATTGCTCATCTTCGTTACCTCCTTTTGTGCACTATTATATTAAAAATATAGTAGGTTAACAGTTTTATTGTTTGAATACCCTGGTGGCCTCAATGGCTTTGAGCCATCCATCGTATTTCTCTTTGATGGTTTTCTCATCCATCTCTGGTTCAAAGATGGCTTGATATGTATGAATGGATTTAATCTCTTCCAAATCTTTATAGAAGCCACTGGCTAGTCCAGCGAGATATGCCACACCTAAGGCTGTAGTTTCTAAACAAGAAGGAAGCATAATTTTGGTATGCAAGATATCACTTTGGAATTGCATTAAGAATTTGTTCTTGGTGGCGCCTCCATCAACTTTAAGATTCTTTAATGAACAAGATGTTTCTTTGCTCATCACTTCAAAAACATCTTTGCATTGATAGGCGATAGCTTCTAAACACGCTCTAATGAAATGACTCTTTGTGGTGCCTCTTGTCATACCAAAGGCTGAGCCTCTTGCATCATCATCCCAATAAGGTGTGCCTAAACCCACGAATGCAGGAACGAAATACATACCATTTGTGTCATTTACTTCTAAAGCATATTTTTCACTTTCCGCGGCTTCGTGGAGCATTCTCATCTGGTCTCTTAACCATTGAACGACAGATCCACCCACGAAGACTGAACCTTCTAAAGCATAGGTGATTTTATCACCGATTTGCCATGCTACTGTGGTCAATAAACCTTTCTTAGACAAAACTGGTTTATCACCGATATTTAAGAGCATAAAGCAACCTGTACCATAGGTATTTTTACTTTCTCCAACCTCAAAACAAGTTTGGCCAAATAAAGCCGCTTGTTGGTCGCCGGCAACACCACATATATCAACTTCTTTAGAGAAGAAACTAGCCGCTCCAAAGCGGTGAGAAGATGGGCATACTTTAGGAAGCATGTTCTTAGGAATATTAAAGAGTTTTAATAACTCTTCATCCCATGCATTAGTGTTAATGTTATATAACATTGTTCTACTAGCATTAGAGACATCAGTGGCGTGAACTTTGCCCTTAGTCATCTTATAGATGATCCAGGAATCCACGGTTCCAAATAATAATTCTCCTGCTTCCGCTCTTTGTTGACCGTTTGGAATATGATCTAATATAAAGCGAATCTTACTGGCAGAGAAATATGGATTAATTAATAATCCAGTTTTTTCACGGATTAAGTCTTTATAGTCTTCTAATTTCTCACAGATTTCAGAAGACTGACGAGATTGCCAAATCACTGCGTGATATACTGGTAAACCAGTATTCTTGTCCCAGATAATCGTGGTTTCTCTCTGATTAGTAATTGCGATAGAATCCACACTATCCATGGTCACATTTTCTTTAACTAAAGCTTCGTTAACGACATCGATAACCGAAACCCAGATGCCTAAAGCATCAGCTTCCACCCAACCAGGTTTTGGAAAGAGGCATTCCACTTCTCTTTGTGCCATTGCACAAGGATGACCTTCATGGTCAAAAAGAATGGCTCTACTGGAGGTTGTTCCTTGGTCGATAGAAAGAATATATTTCTTCATATTAGTTCCCCTTTGTGCGGAATAATTTTTCAATATCTTCAATTTCCTTTGGGATGCCAATGGATAAAACTTCAGATTTATCTTGATGGATTAAAACATCATCTTCAATACGAACGCCGATACCAAGTTCCGCAAAATATAGACCTGGTTCCACGGTGATAACATTACCTTCTTCTAATGGCTTATCACGATTAGAAGTATCGTGAGTGTCTAAGCCTAAATGGTGAGAGACATTGTGATAATAAACTTTCATAATGTCATCATCTTTCTTTAACAAGCCTAATCTCACACATTCATTCTTTAAGAAAGTCTTGGTGTATTCTTGCAAATCAGCAATGGTCAAACCAGCGTGTGCGTATTCAATGACCGCCTTGTTACAATTTAAGACCGCTTCATAAATGGCTTTACCTTTACCGGAGAAAACGCCATCGACTGGGAATGTACGGGAGATATCCGCACAATAGCCATTACTTTGATAGCCTAAATCAAAGAGGACTAAATCACCTTGTCTAATCGTGGATGTTTGCGTTGGGTAATGTAAACAAGTAGCGTTCTTACCGGCGGCCACAATTGTGCTAAAGGCTAATGGTGAGCGGTTATGTCCACGACCAAAGAATTCAAAAATATCCGCTAATTCATATTCAAACATACCAGGTCTTAAGGAAAGAATTAATTTATTAATTCCTAAGCTTGTAGCGTTGATAGCATCTTTAATCTGTTCAATTTCATATTGGCTCTTCACCATTCTCATCGCTGTGGTAAATGGTTTGAGATCCATAATGGATAATTGGTTATATTTCGCTTCCATCTCAGCGGAGAATGTCACTGTGGATTTAGAATCATCAATTTTGATCTCGGGAGATAAGTCAACATATAAGTTGGCAATCGCGCCATATTGGTTATCTTTGTTCGTCAAAGCGAGATTGAGCATGTTATCAAAATTGTCAGAAGAATAGACATTTTCCAAACCGCTGATAGACGCCGCTTCATCAAATGTTAATCTCTTTCCGGTCCATTTCTCTTTGAGCTCGTTATATTCATCGACAAATAAATAGGATTTCTTCTCACCTAAACCTTTAACCATAATAAGCGCAGAATGCTCTTGTTTAATCCCGGTCAAATAGAAGAAATTGTTATTTACCACGAAAGGATAAAATTCGTCCTCTGAGGCAATCTTGCTTACGCCTGAGAAAATCACAGCCACACTGTAATCTCTCATCATTGAGAATAGTTTTTCTCTTCTTTGTTCTAATTCTGTCATAATTATTCCCCTTCTTTCTTAATCGCTTCGATAACAGGTAATATCTCTTCTAAAGAGACTTGCTCCACTAAACCCGCATCCATTAAAGCGGTATTCTCACTCACTAATGGGAGTTTAGCTAAAATATCAAATTTCATTTCTTTAGAGAAATCTTCTAAATGAGATTCTCCAAAAACCTCTATATGTTTGCCACAATCAGGGCAGACTAAATAGGACATATTTTCCACGACACCTAAAACTTTGATATCCATCATGTTAGCCATTTTAATGGCTTTGGTAACGATAAGACTCACCAAATCCTGAGGTGAAGTGACGATGATTAAATCATCGACTGGTAATTGTTGGAAAATGGTTAAAGCCACATCTCCAGTTCCTGGAGGCATATCGATCAATAAATAATCTAAATCTTCCCAAAGGACATCTTCATAGAATTGTTTGATTAATCCACCTAACAATGGTCCTCTCCAAACAATGGGATCAGTATCATCTTCTAATAAACAGTTTGCGGAGATGATTTTGATACCACCTTTAGATTCCAAAGGATAGATTAAATTATCTTCACCATAGGCTTTATCTTTGATGCCAAAGGCCTTAGGAATACTAGGACCGGTAATATCTGCATCCATAATACCCACTTTAAAGCCTTGTCTATTCAAATAGACCGCTAATAAAGAAGTGATAAAGGATTTTCCAACACCACCTTTACCAGATAAAACTCCAATAATTTTCTTAATTTTGGAGCGATCATTCAATTTAGCTTTTTCAATACGACTACCACAGCCTTCAACGCTGCAATGTTCGCAATCGTGATTACAATCTGCCATAACTTTCTCCTATTCAATACCTGCAACTTTTAAGACATTAACTCCGGATTGGACATAGGTTCTTAGTAATCTACCAGCCCCCAACAATGTCCCACCGAAATATCTCACTACCACTAAAGCGGTTTTGTTTAAGTCTTTCTTCATCAAGAGTTCTAATAATGGTCTACCCGCTGTACCTTTAGGTTCACGGTCATCACATGATTTGGTTTTGCCATCAATGCGATAGGCATAAACAATATGTCTGGCCTTAGAATGCTCTTTTTGAATTTTTGCCAACTCTTTTTTGAATAAATCAGGATCATCAATGGGAAATAAAATCGCAATGAACTTCGATTTCATAACTTCTGTTGTACATTGATATCTCTGATTGATTTCCATCTTGTTAGCGGTAGCATAACTTAAGTTATAACTACATTTTTACCTCTTTTTAGTGTATAGTTTTTTCTATAAGAAAGAAACAAAAATGTTATTCAGACGCAAAAATTGTACACAATGCGGAAGTAGTTATGACGTAGTGAGAGAGACTTGTCCGGCGTGTCATACCCGTGACGAGCACTACGAAGAACTCGGTATTCCTAAAAATATCATCTGGCTGCCTATCTACAAGCAACTAATTGTTTTCTTTGTGGGATGGTTAGGTCTACAAATTGTCGGAGAAGTTTTTGCCCTTATCATTTCCAATTTTATTAGCGATCAAACCTTCTATTTAATGATCGTTAATCTCGTGAGATATCTCATCATCGCTGGAGCTTTAGCCTGCATCCTCATTGGAAACTATAAAGATTTCAAAAAAGGCTTCACTAGATGGTGGGCCTATCTCGTTGGTATCGGAGGCGTTTCGGCATTATTAGGATTCAGTGTTTTTTATAATTCTATCGCTCAAGTTCTTTATCCTACTGGTCCTAACGCAAATCAGACCGCGATCAACTCTTTAATCGGCACATATCCCATATTCTGTATTTTAGTATTAGGTATTCTTGGTCCAGTTGTGGAAGAGCTCACCTATCGTATTGGTTTATTCTCTTTCTTAATGAGAACAAAAAGATGGATTGCTTATCTAGTTACTATAGTAGTATTCGCTTTAATCCATTTCGATTTCATGTCTATTATTCCCGCTATCAAAGGTGATCCTAGTGAATTAATAAAAGAAATAATTAATCTTCCTACTTATTTATTCGCTGGCGCTGCACTATGTGTTTTATATGATACATGCGGATTCTCCGCTTCTCTTGTTGCTCATATCGGAAATAACCTATATTCGATTATCGTTAGCATCATCGCTTTAAAATTAGGACTCAGTTAATAATGGAAGAGAAAAAACCTTTTAGCTGGGCTATATTGTCCAGTTTTATATTAAAGATTTTGGCCCTTGTGTTTATGACCATTGACCATGTTGGAGCGATGCTAGAAATGTATGGTGTCGGTCCTTTAGCCTTGACCGATGCTTTCCGCTATATCGGAAGATTAGCGTTACCACTATTCTGCTTCATGATCGCGGAAGGTATGAAACACACCAAAAAACCAGGTCAATATTTCTTAAGATTAGGAATTATCGGAACTGCGATTTCCATCGCTATGGTGGTCATAGAATATGCTCCTATATTTGATGGGATGTCCTTGAGAAGAGATGGAAACATCTTTATGGATCTCCTTTTGGGCGCACTGGCCATCTACTTGCTATCTAATAAAAAATGGTATTTAAAAATACTAACTATATTCCCCGTTGCATTCTCTATCTTATCATTCATCGTCACGAGTATAGAAGAAGGGGAAAATATCCTTATTCATTGGTTCCCATTCTTTTTAAGAATGCAATACCACTGCTACTCTATGGCGATGATTATCTTATTCTATCTTGTGAAGTATCCAGTCAAATGGTTCTTACAGACATATTCCACCAATTCTGGCATTCCGGTTGAATCATTAGAAGGAACAAATGTTGAAAGATATTCCGCGAACATCTTTTCCACTTTAGTGGTCGTCGTCACCACACTATCGTTCTTCCTTATACAAATGGCTATGCCACAGGATTATGTCTTCTGGGATTGGGGTTTTCAAAACTTTGCAATGATTGGTGGAGCATTTCTTTTGCTTTATAGCGGAAAGCGCGGATATAATGCTAAGTGGTTCCAATATGGATGTTATCTATATTATCCACTACATCTAATTCTCATTTATGTAATTGGAATGTTGATATTTTAAAAGGAGAAAAACATATGATTATTCATGTTAATGATTTACAAGAATTTAACGAAAAAGTGGCAAACGGCCGTGTTTTAGTGGACTTTTATGCCTCCTGGTGTGGTCCATGCAAAATGCTTGCCCCTATCTTAGAAGAAGTTGACGCTAAAGGTGAAGCTGGAGATTTATTAATTGTCAAAGTTGATGTCGATGAAGCCATGGCTATCGCTGGCAAGTTCGGAATTCAATCCATTCCCACTCTCATTCTCTTTGAAAACGGACAAGTCAAAGCTACAAGATTAGGCTATATGCCCAAAGCCCAATTGTTATCTTTCTTACAATTATCGTAATTAAAAATTTACAATTAATATCGCGGTGATATATAATATCTTCCGCTGACTGCAGGTGTAGTTCAGTGGTAGAACACTAGCCTTCCAAGCTAGTTATGCGGGTCCGATTCCCGTCACCTGCTCCAAATTGCAAAAAACAGGCATTTGCCTGTTTCTTTTTTTACTGTAGCAAGTTTGTAATTAGTTTGACAATGATTTCCATTTCATTTGGATTGCTTTCAGCGGTCAATATAGTTATGGCCACTAATGCCTCATTTGAGATGATTTGTTTGTTGTTCTTATATAGATGTCCGCTTTTATATAAGAAATTAATGAATAATGTTGCAGCGATACGTTTGCAACCATCCGCGAAAGGATGATCTTTGACAAGGAAATAGAGTAAATGAGCAGCTTTTTCTTCAATCGATGGATAAAGTTCTTGACCGAATACATTTTGATAAACTTGAGCAATAATACCGTTAAGTTTTCCTTGTTCTTTTTCAACACCAAAGACATCAGACATATCATTATATTTCATAGAATCAATAATTTCTCTAGCTTCTTGATAAGTCATGACATAATCACTTCGACTACCTTTGGGTTTTACTAGTGTTTGATGATCATAGCTATCAAGAAGGTCTAACGCTTTTGTATACTCGTTAATAACCCTAGACAACTCTTCTTTATCAATATTCAAAGAATATGAAAGCATTCTATTTTGAATATCGATGGTTTTGCCAAGATTCTCTAATCTCTTTTGATTAATAGCATAACCTTGGATTAAATAATCTTTTAAAACCCTGTTAGCCCATCTTCTAAAGGCGATACCGCGATGAGAATTGACACGATAGCCAACAGCAAGCACAACATCTAAGTTATAAAACTTAGTTGGTCTATTTGATACCCTTATGTCGGAAAAACCGACGGAAGTATTCTCATCAACTTCTTTATCACTAAATATGTGATTAATGTGTTCGGTTATTGTGGTTCTTGCCTTTCCAAATAATTTTGCAATTTCATCCTGAGTTAACCACACAGTTTCATTTTCTACATCGGCACGAACATCCAATGTGAAATCATTGTCAATAAACTTGACCAGTTCAAATTTGTTCATTCTTTTTACCTCCTCATGAACAACTATCTGTGTTCTCCAAGGAGATAAATAAAAGCCACCCACAAGGAAAACACCATTTGTAGTTACCTTGCTAACAAAGCACCATAACTACGGGTGTTACATCCTATCTCGGATGGCCACATGCTCAGATTATTTGATCTGTGTGGAGCGGAGGATTATCTATTTCATCAAACCGTTTCTTTCGCAAGTCTCTGGCGGTGTTGAGCATATGCTTGATTATTTGATAATCCGTGGGCAATACTTTCCACATTGGTAATACCTAACACGTATATTACCAGTTCAATAATGGGTGTCCTCTTCACGTTTTAGTCAGCATCGCTGGCGCGCTCCAAGTCTGCATCTATTGAACAACTATATATTAAATGATTGAATGTACCAAAAAAGGACATATGAAAAATATGAGACTATTTAAAATAAAAACAGCGATTTATCGCTGCTTTATTAAATCATGCCTTCTTTAATCTGGTATAGAGCGTTCAACATCTCCACCAAATCCATGTAACCGTTCCAAGTCTTTTTGTGGCGGCGGTCCATATGATCCTCAATATACTTGTAGCATCTTTCTCTGACATTATCGGTATTGAAGTCTTGGAATATAGAATTAACAAATTCTTCACCATCTATTCTTCCCTGTTCAGTCAAATATTCAAAGTCAGTTTTAGAGAATGAGAAGGGAGAAAATCTATCTGGGAAATTCAAAGAAATATCTAAGTCCACGATAATTGTCCCTTCTTTGAATTGTTCATACATCCATTCTGGTGGATAGAAACGAGAGAAACAGTGAATGATAATCACCATATCAGGATCATAGTATGTCGCTGGATAGATAGGAATGTTATCTGTCGCGCCACCATCAAGACATAAATGCTTAGAGAATTTCAAAGGACCATTCACAATAGGTAATGCCATTGAGGCATTGATACACGCTTTTAAATCTTTTCTCGGCATATGGTTAATACAATAATAACCACAGTCTAAGCCCCACACTCTTGTGACGGTTAGATAAGTAGGTACCTTGATATCTGATTCAATTAAATTGAATGTATCGTTAAATAAATCGTTTTTGACCTTTTTAATAAAGTGTCTCGTATTATCACAATCTAGATTTCTAAAAGCTTCGATTAATTGTTCCGTTCTACCGACACTTGTCGCGTATGCCGTTAAAGAACCAATCGAAGAAGCAGAGATGACACATATTCTATCTAATCCCACTTTCTTAATTAGTTCGTTGACAAAAGCGACCTGTGCTGCACCACGACAGGTCCCACCAGAGATGATTAAAGCAATCTTCTTAATCTCTTTCTCCGCCATAGAGGTTTTTGACCTTTCGATAGATGTAAGCCACAAATACCACATTGAAATTAATCAAAGTGATTAATGACATACCAAAGCAAGCAAATATCAAAGCTTCGCTGATGAGATATAGAGATGTCTTTGGGCCACTGCCACTCCAATCTAATTGCATATAATGGAATGGAATATAAGAGGCACCACCTTCAATACAATATTTATTGATTAAGAAGAAAGTGAAGATAATAATCGCAATTATGAGATGAAACGCTAAAAGGAGTTCTGTCCAAATTGGTCTTACTTTACTTCTTCTTCTAACGAATAAAAATACTATAGATATTAATGAAGCAAATAATAAGAATGCGGGAAGAATAATCGTCGGGAAATACATGTTCAAATCAAAGACCCCTTTGATGCGGAACATCCCGCATGATATAAGCATCGTACATAATAAGAAGAAGTCGATTTTCTCTATCGCCGTAATAACACTCTTTTTCTTTGTTGTGGCGATATCCATGACAGTCAAGGAACCAAATAAGACCATGAAGGACCACAAAGTGATGGAATAAGCAAAATTAAAATACCAATCTACAAAGATGGATAAGAGGAACAAGTTCACCACTGAGGCGACGATAATCGTTCTGATTCTCACTGAGAAGTCATGACCGATATCCACTCTTGTTCTTAAACCATCTAATTGTTCTTCATTAAGATTTCCACAGTAAGGGCAACGATAGAAATCTTTTCTTGAGATAAATCCACACTTTTCGCACTTCATATTCGTTCCTCGAGATGCTTTCTATATATTGTATAACACCAGAAAAAATAATAAAACTGCTCTATTGATATAATCAATGCCTTTTACTAAAATAACTTTATGAATTACGAAATTATCTTAGCCACCAACAATAAGCATAAACTCCAAGAAGTGAGAGAGATTTTATCTCCCCATAAAATCACAGTCTATGGTTTAAATGACCTCAATTTAAAACCCGAGGATGTAGAAGAGAACGCTGATGACTACTATGGTAATGCTTTAATCAAAGCTAAGTCTGTTCAGAAGTTAACCACCATGCCCATCATCGCCGATGACTCAGGTTTAGAAGTTGAGGCTATGGATAATCAACCTGGACTCCACAGTGCGAGATTCGCTTCCGAATGTGGAGGACATCCTCAAGCTATTCAAAAGATTTTAGACTATCTAAAAGATAAAGATAATCGAAAAGCTAGATTCATCTGTGACATCGTCTTATTGAATGAAGATCCTAAACCACTTCTTTTTGAAGGCATCGTGCCTGGCACTATCGCTGATGAAACTCATGGTGAAAGCGGCTTTGGTTATGACCCTATCTTCATCTGTAACGAATTAGGAAAAACCTATGCAGAAATGGGACAAAAAGAAAAAAATGCCCACTCTCATAGAGGTAAAGCATTAAAGAAATTGATTACTTATTTGAAGATAAATGGGAAATGTATTTAATATCTTTGCTTCTTTAAAAGAGAAGAGAGAATTAATCTCATTATCACAAATGATACACCGATAATACCAAAGATTATCGCGATGATAAGCGCCACTAAAACGTGAGCGTTTTTTATAAACACAAAATAGATGATTAAAGCCACTAAAGCGATTAATGCGGAAATGACGATTAAAGCGATAGAACTCTGCATCGCATGGAACATCTTGATATAAGTTCTAGAGAAGACGATATCTTTGATATAGGTGGCCTTTTTATTATTTGGATCTAATGTAGACATTCTATATCTTTGGATTTTGGTGACATCTTTTCTTTGATAGCCATTAACGATGAGAGGTTCACCACTTTTACCAAAGTTGACGAGTTTTTGTTCCTTGCCATCCGCGGTAAAGACTGAAGTCTTATAACTCTCTTCAAGATTCTTGATAGAATTAGAGACAATCTCCACCATCTTTTCTTCATCGATTAATGATAACTCATTAACAATAGTTCTCTTGATGTCAATGACATCCGCCATATGTTTGTAATAGAGTTTTAAACAATCGACATCATAGAAGAAATCTTTAAAAGTGAGTTTCTTCTCTAATCTAAACATAAATTCATCAGTGCATTTACTGAGTTCTAATAAGAAAGCGGAATATTCTTTTTCATTTTTGCGGTCACGGAATTGTTCCACATCCATGAGTAATAATTCTTTTGCTTCTCTAAAACGATTTCTTCTTAAAGAAGATAAATAGGATAAAGATAACACTCTTCCCATTCTAGCGGTACTATTAGAGGGCTCTAATTCTAAAACATAAGCAAAGATACCATAGGATCTTCTAGCGTCACCGACATTTCTTAAGAAGAAAAATGCTCTCCTTAAATATCTAGAGATGACTCTATTGTAATTATTGATGACCACTTTAGGACGATACCTCTTTCCACAATGTGGGCAGTGGCAATAACTCGCTGAAGGATTCACATCAAAAATACGACGAGTCTCATCGTTTTTATTGCAATTTGTACAATAGCCTTTCTTCATCGCCATATTAGAATAATTTATCAATCCTTTCGACTATCTTCTGACACTTCTTATAAATTGTGGATGGTTTTTCTTTTAGATAGAATTTGCCATTCATATATAAAATTTTACCATTAATCATTGTCATTTTGATATTTTCTTTAGAACCACTATAAACGATATTGGTGATGATGTTATTCAAAGGTTGCATATTAGGACGAGATAAATCAATTTCAATAATATCAGCTTTCTTGCCTACTTCTAAAACATCTGATTTATCTAATCCCATAGCTTTCGCACCATTGACTGTGGCCATCTTTAAAACTTCAAAAGCAGGCATCGCCTTAGGATCTTTCAAAGATACTTTTTGTAAGGAATAGACTAATGTCATTTCCTTAAACATGTCTAAAGAGTTATTGCTGGCGGGACCATCTGTACCAATGGCAACATTGACACCTTTTTCTAAATATTTAGAAATAGGAGCGATACCGCTCGCTAATTTGGTATTGCTACCAGGGCAAGTCACAATTGTGCAATTATGCTTTTTGAATAATTCGATATCTTCATCATTAAAATAACAACAATGATATCCGCCACCACCAAAATCAAAGGCTCCTTCTTTTTCAAAATATGCTACAGGAGTCATTCCTCTTTTTTGAATACATTCATCTACTTCATGTTGTGTTTCACAAATATGAGTAAAGAATGGGGCATTTAACATATGAGTGGCTTTTAAAACCTTTTCTAATTCCCCTTTGGCTAAAGTATATTCCGCATGCACGCCAATGCAATATTTCACAAGTCCATCAAAATCATTGAACATATGATAGAGTTTGCATAAATCATCCACGCTTGTGGTTTTATTGTATGTGCCTAATAACACGATACGCATGCCCATTTCCTCTGCGCTTTTTGCACTCATAAGGGGATGATAATATTGATCAAAACAAGCGGTAATACCAGAGGTAAGATATTCTAAATAAGCAATTTTGGATAATTGATAGATATCACTCTTTCTAAGTTTATTTTCTCGAGGAAGAACAGTGTTAAATAACCAATCATGGAGAGATTCATCATCCGCTTTAGAACGTAAGAATGTCATCGCACTATGAGTATGGGCATTCTTAAATCCAGGCATGATGACATTGCCATTACATTCATGAATGATATCGAATGGTTCAAATTGTTCATAATCATCACCGATATAGGCAATATGATCATCGATAATGACCATAGATGAGAAAATAATATTCTCATCGGTCATTTTCAATATACGGGCATTTTTTAATAGAGTTCTCATATCGTTATTTATTATAAATAATCACTGTAATTATTCAAAAACTTTTCATCGAAATTAGCGATAAAAAAATTAATTTATATAATTAAACGTTGTAAAAAGTTGATAAATAATAAAGAATTATTATAGTCAAATTTAGCTTATGAAAGTCGCAGTATTAAAACACACGAGAAGAAAAGTCATATGGCCATGGGCTGTTCTTATCACTCTTTTATTAGTGGTCGCTATTCCTATTGGATTAACATATGGTCTTTTTTATGATGATGCTTCTAAAGACATCACCTTACAACCTGCCGGTAACGCAAACAACATCGGTAACCGCATCATGGTGGACTCTTTAGATAAGACTGTTGAAGAACACAAGATCAATGCCATCCTTACAGAAAATGATGTCGATAACATGATTTACTATGGTCTACATGATTCTGGATGGGAATCCAAAATCGTCAAAAAAGCCTATGTCGGTGTCGTCGGCAATCGTTATAAATTCTACGCTGATATCAGCATGGACTTCTTCAAAACCAGAATTAGATTCGACACTATTCTTCAAGAGAATAATGATCGTTCTAAATTCATCTTCACCGTCCAAGAAATCACTATTGGCCGTGTCGGTGGCTTTAAAAAATTATCTCAATCTGTCGCCGCTCCATTTATCAATGAAAACAGTGTTAACAACTTCTTAGCCAAAACTAATATTTCTATTAAATACGACGAGAAGAATCAGATGTTTATCTACGATAAATATGATTTATACGCTGATATGTGCCGTCTTAACTCCAGTGAAAATGTCGACTTATATCTCGATATCGTAAAGACGATGGCTAAAGATAATGAGACAATCTATAACTTAAACAATGACTATTTCATGGATGCCACTATCAATCTTGAACCATTAGTGACTAACGATTTAGTGACTGATACTCCTAATCAAAAACTTGTTGAAGCTAACGAAGTCGTCGAAAGATGCCAAGAACCACTTGTCAAATTAGTGTCTAGCGGCGCTTTCAATCCTAGCCTCATTGAACCACGTATCGTCTTCAATTATCTCTTCTCTGGATGGGATGCCACTTCCGCAGAAGATAAAGTCTATATTGAACAAATCAATATGTCCTCTATTGGAATTAATGATAAAACCGCTTATAAAGGATTTGACTTATATGATCCAGATGTCAGTTTACAAGACACATTAGTGGACAATGCTTATATCGATAATCTCGTCAGCGGTAACCAAGCTATCAATAAAACAGTCACTTTCTTAAGTGAAGAGACAATTAATGATTATCTCAAAGGTCGTAATATCGTGGGTTACACCACTTTATTAAAGAGATGGGATGGTAACAAATATAAAACTAACTTCGTAACCATTGATAACTTCTACTGCAATATCTATGGTAACGATACTTCTAGAGTCATCGAATTCGTCGCAAAATTCAATGTCAATGGCTATCATACCTCAATGACATTTGCCACTAGCGCTCCAGAAATCAAAGTTCAAGATAGAAATGTCTACTTCGGTATTGACCAAATCAAATATGGTTCACGCGATGCTATCAATATGAAAGATGACTTCTTCACCCTCTTATCTAGTGCTTTAAAAGATGGTGATGGCGCGATGATCGCGGTAGAAAATGATCACACTATTAGATTTAATCTTATGGAGAGCTTAAAAGTCATCCAAAAGAATTGTGAAGATAAAGCCAAGGAAAATGCCGGTGGATATCAAACTTATGATTTCACCAATTACTTTGTGGATAATAACTTAGAATATACATGTCTAGGTGAAAACCGTAACGCTGTCGGTGCGTTACAGATTAAATTAAAAGAAGGTATTTCTTTATAGAAATATCATTAAGGCTGAGACGGAGAATAGTAAATAGAATCCTTCTTTATAGAGAGTATCCGGTTGGTGCAAGGATATAAGAAGAGCTATTGAATACACTCCTGAGCTGCTACCTGAAATACTAGTAGGGATAGACGGGTCCGCCCGAAAACGCGGGATGTGCGTTGCACACATAAAGGGATAAGTCGTGAGATTTATCTAAAATGAGGTGGTACCACGATACTAATCGTCCTCTGTTCACTATTTTTGAATAGAGGATTTTATTTTATAAAGGAGAATAAATTATGGGAATTTATGAAGAACTACAAGAGAGAGGCTTATTAGCCCAAGTGACTGATGAACACGAAATTAGAGAACTCATCAATAACGGCAAAGCCACCTTCTATATCGGTTTTGACTGCACCGCTGATTCATTGACTGCCGGTCACTTTATGACTCTAGTGTTAATGAAAAGACTCCAACAAGCGGGCAATAGACCTATCGGCTTAATCGGAGGAGGCACGACGATGATTGGCGATCCTTCTGGAAGAAGCGATATGCGCAAAATGTTAACTATCGAAGATATCAGACATAACGCTGAATGTTTTAAAAAACAAATGGAAAGATTCATCGAATTCGGTGAAGGCAAAGCCATGATGCTCAATAACGCGGACTGGTTATTAAAACTCAACTATGTCGACTTATTAAGAGAAGTCGGTGCCTGTTTCTCTGTGAACAAGATGTTAACCGCGGAATGCTATAAACAAAGAATGGAAAAAGGATTATCCTTCTTAGAATTCAATTATATGATTATGCAATCATATGACTTCTATCACTTATTTAAAGAATATGATTGTAAATTACAATTCGGTGGCGATGACCAATGGAGCAATATGCTCGGTGGTACTGAATTAATCAGAAGAAAACTAGGTAAAGATGCCTACGCTTTAACTATTACTTTATTAACCGATTCTAACGGCATGAAGATGGGTAAAACCGCAGGTAATGCGGTGTGGTTAGATCCAAACAAGACTTCCCCATTTGATTTCTATCAATACTGGAGAAATGTCGGTGACGCGGATGTCATGAAATGTTTAAAGATGTTAACATTCATTCCCTTAGAACAATTAAAAGAAATGGAAAAATGGGATGATTCTCGTATTAACGAGAAGAAGATGATTCTCGCTCACGAATTGACCGAGATGGTCCATGGCAAAGAAGAAGCCGACAAAGCGGAAGCTGCGGCGAAAGCCTTATTCTCTGGCGAAGGCGATGATGAGAACATGCCCACTACTGAACTGGAAAATGTTCCTGAAGAAGGCATTCAATTATTAGATGCCATGGTGTCCATAAATCTTATCGCCAGTAAGGGCGAAGGAAGAAGACTTATCGAACAAGGCGGTGTCTCTGTAAACGGAGAAAAAGTCACCGATGTCTATATGGTCTTAACCAAAGCGATGCTTAAAGAAGGCGCCAAGATTAAAAAAGGAAAGAAAGTCTTCCATAAAGTTATCTTAAAATAATAAAAAATAAGAGGTTTCATCATTTGATGATTCCTCTTTTTTTCCACTCTTCTAATCTCATTTTCTTAAATAACGAATATACCTCATCATCATTTAAAAAATGAGGATTATTCTCTAGCAAAAGTTCTTCCAATCTATCAACACAATATTCCACTCCGAAAGTGTGAAAACTATCATATAATCCCACCATTTTATCGGCTTTCATATATTTATAAATATAAGAAGTCTTGTGATGTTTAAGAATAGCCCAAGCTCGATAAATATAACCAAGCCATCTTAAAACTTGTGAAGTGTATTTTTCTTCACCACTTTTATTCAAGCTTGGATATTGTCTTTCTAAAGAAAGAAGAATTGATTCTAAACTTAAATAATTGTATGGATTATCAATGTCATCTAATTGCTTAGCGATATCGCTGTACATAAATTTAGAGATAAAGAAAGAAGAACTGCAATTAAATATGTTTAGAGATTTTTCAAAAACATCCGCTTGAAGTTCACACATCAATTGTTCATGAGTGGTCATCATTTTAATATCTCCTCAATATATTTTCCTTGTCGACGATATGATTCGATTGCGTGTTTAGATTCATCTTTTGACACCAAAGATGCTTCACGGCGTCTTTTTTCCATATCTTCTCTTTCACTTTTGCAAAGATATAAGCGCTCAACAGGTGTGATGAGTTGACAAGCTTTTTTTGTTTTTAAAACATATTGTTTTCCTAGATGAGAAGCTGACAAAGCATAACTTGCCTGTACATCGCTAATCACTCCTCTTGCAAAACTATTCATAATTTCGTACATATTATTATCCGCAATAGGAGCGATAACTACATCTACGCTTTCCACTTCATTAATAATCTTTTTAATAAGCGGAGAATCTTTATATTCTTCAAGTTGGCCGCGATAATAACAAACTAGCAACATCCATTCTAACGAAACATCAAATTCTTTAACTGTTAACTCTTTTAATCTAGTGGCATCAAAGATATATACCGATGATTTTTTATTTGCGTAGATATAAGAGGCGGCTTGCTCATAGTTTTCTCCTAGATAAAAACCTTTTCCGACATCGATATCAGTTCTTGAATGATTTAAATCAATCTCTCCATCAATGTCATCTTTTGCACCATGGAATAATACTTTTTCTAAGTATTCTGAGGCAAAAGATATTTTTAAACGATTGACATCAATCGATCTATATTGATTATGATATGCAAAAGAATATAGCTTTTCCAAAAAATCCATCGATGGATTAATTTCCTCAGTCACCATCCTCGTTATGGTACTTCTCGCCACATTTAAAGCTTCCGCTAGTTTGGAATAACTGAGAGGAATACAAATAGAAATAAATTCGATATCACCTTTAACATTATATTTCATATCAACATTGTAGCATACGCAACAAAGTTGTTTCAATAAAGGATTTTATAAAATAAAAGTGTGGATAACCACACTCATTAAATGTTCTTTGCGACTTTTTCCGCACTCGATAGCGCCCACATAATATTAAAGCCACCACATACCGCATCGATATCGATAACTTCACCGACGAAATAGATATCAGGGTCTTTTTTACTAGATAAGTCGGGATTTAATTCACTGATTAAAAGGCCACCACTGGTCACCTGGCTATTTTCATATCCATAGAAGTCTTTAAAGGTAAAGATAGTATTATGAATATCTAATTTATTATTTATCAAATAATTAGCGATTTTAGGATTCACTAAGGAATCATATTCACCACTTAAATCTTTAGCGAAATCAATATGGATGGTGACATCCTTAAAATTATCTAAACGATTGATATAGTGAGTCATATTAAATATGACCATGCCACTTATTCCATCTTTCTTAAATAATAATTCTCCCTCTTCAATATGAATTAACTTCTTTCCTTGATATAAGGAAGCTGTTACTTTCGCTCTTAAGCCATCCACCATCTTGGTGTTTTCTTTGGTTTTAATCGGACATAAAGAAGGATGAGGATCTCTCAGTTCAAAGCCATGTTTCAGTAAAACATCCCATAAACCACCATTAGAGCCAAGTTTAGGAGAGGATTTGCCTCCCACTGAAATAATTAACGCATCATAGTTAATCGTGCCTAAATCGGTCAATAATTGGCCATTATTAAAGTCTATGACTTCATAGTTAGTCATCACTTCAATGCCTAATTCTTCCATTCTTTTTAATAACTTAATCGCCACTGTTTCTGCGGATTCGCTATAAGGGTAGATTAAATCACCAATAGCTTTGCTCTTCACGCCTAAGCCATCGAAATATCTAATAATCTCTTTCGCGCTATATTCGTCGATAATGCTTAAAGCAAAATCTTCATGGTTATATTTATCTTTTAAAGAACCGATATTTGCGAAATTGCATTTCCCATTTCCGGTGGCATAAATCTTTTTTAATAATTTGTCATTGTGTTCCACAATAACGACATCATAATAAGGATGAAGTTCCTTCACCCTGATCGCGGCAAAGCAACCAGATATACCACCACCGAGAACCACTACCTTTTTCATCTTATTTATCTCCATAGGTAATATTCACGGATAAAACTGGTTCTTCTCCTAAAAAGAATTTGATGACTTCCGGATTATTTCCATCACTAAATAATGATAATAAATCATTATCTTTAGCTTCTTTATCATAATTAATCAAGAAATGTTTGATTTTATGATTCTTATAGAATTCACTATCGTGCATATCGATGATGAAATCGATATATTTGGTATTGTTAAAATGACCATTTAAATCACAGTCAGAATATCTCACTAATCTCTTTTCTTTTAAAGAGACATCACCATCTAGACATTTCTTGGGTAAAGGCAATTCTCCTTCATGATGTTCCACAGGAAATTTCCTTCCTGGGAAAGGATTAGAACAAACCTTGTGAGTGGCTTTTTCTAAAACTAACCATACAGATGACACTTTGATAATTAGCTCACCATTTTCATCATATAATTCGAAATATCTGGGATAGATAAATCTTAAATCATCACCTGGATAAGTTACTAAAGTAACCGTGGTTAAATATTTAGGCATTCTAATAATGTCTATTTCAAATCTAGTGATAACCCAGAATAAACCTTTATCTAAAGTATTAGCTTTACCGATATCTAATTCTTCCGCATGTTCGGTAGCGATATCTTGCATCATTCTAAAAAATGATGGGAGTTTCAAATCTAAGAATTGATCGACGTCATTGCTACCGATGTAATATTCTTTCTTATACATACTCTTGATTATATTAGTTTCTTTATCAAAAAGAAATGTTAGAAAGAAGCGACACGATTGATACGGAAACGATTGTTATAGTTTAAAACATATTCGACATTGTGTTTGTCATTATTGATTTCATATTCGTCTTCAACTTGAAGTTCAGCGTTATATAGATGTTTTTCAAAATAGGCAAACGCATAGTTGATTGCCTGATTTCTGGTATTGAATTTTTTATTGATAATAACGGTATCCCCGTTATTGATTGTTTCTAAAGTGTAATATTTCATATACGAGTACCTCCTACAAGCCTTTTAACGTCATGCCGAGGACGGGGCACTCATAATGATGTCTATTATATTAGTCCTTTTTAAAAATAAGTCAAGAGGACAGCAAATAAAATGATACACAAAGTGTATCAAATTATTTACTCATAAATTATTTTAAAGTAGATTGTTTTTTATCTTTATTGTTTTTCATAAATTACTATTTTTTCTCTTCTAACAATTCTCATAAAATCGCTATCAGCGAGCGAAGAATTAGATGCTATATCAACACTTTTCCCTAAAATATTTTCTAAAGAGTTTTTGAAATTTGCTAAATCAAATAAACTAAATGATTCTTTTGGATTTGTATCAATAAGTAAATCAATATCACTTTGAGGAGTCATTTCCCCAGTTGCGTATGAGCCGAAAATGGAAATAGAGTTAATACCATTCTTATAAGGCTTAGTTACTAAAATATTGCAAACGGCAATCTTGATATCTTGAATAGATAAAATTTTATGGTCTTTTTTTGGTAACTTTGAACTTAAATAAATAGGTATAGATCCTTTTCTAACTATTTCTCTCATAGAAGCTGTCAAAAGATCCGACATCGTATACCCATTACTTTCCGCTATTTCTTGGAATCTTTCTTTTAAATCTTGTTCCACTCTAAGATTTATTAAAATGTTCTTTTTCATACTTTTATTATAATAACTATAGTATTTTTGTAAAGACATTTGTAAAGATAAATATAATAAAAACTAAGTTTATCTCAGTCATAGTTAATATTATTCTAGAACTAAAAAGAACTCTAAAGCTTCAGGTAAATACTTGGCCCAAGCTTTTTCGTGGTGTTCTTGTTTAAGGTCCACTACTAAGGCTAATTGATTATCTTTAAATGACTTATTTTGTAAATAATGATGAGTCCAAATCGTGGGTTCTGTGAATTCACTTTCAAAACCTTTGCCACCGACATAGAAGAAAACTCTTCCGTTCTTATTTGGATTAATATCATATTTATCTAGTATCTTTCTCCACTTCTCAGTTTCATAAAAGAAGAATGCGGGAGAAAAAGATAAACATAAACCAAATACTTCTGGTCTATAGACATAAGCAAAGAAAGACATGATTCCCCCCATTGAGGAACCACCGATACAAGTATGTTCTCTATCACTTAATGTATAAAATAAATTATCAATAATAGGTTTTATATTATTAATAATATAATCAATATATTTATCCACATGAGGATTTTTAAAATCCCCTAATGTATCAAGAATCTCTTTTCTTGGTATATAAGGAGGACATAATTCTTTTGTTCTCTCTAATGGTTCTTTAGGACAATCAATACCGACAGCGATAATATCTTTATTTAATTTGTGACAAACCTTATCGAATTCCCATTCTCCAAATGCGGATAAGTATCTATCGACGAGGTTTTGTCCATCGGACATATAGATGACCGGAAATCTCTTATTAGGATTATCGAATTCATATCCTTCCGGTAACCACACTCTCACCATTCTCTTGTTTTCTTTAGAAAACGGTAAATCGAATTCCATACAGTAATAGGTACCATATTTCATAGTCGTGGGTTTATTTAAAAACCTTTTAAATTGTCCGATTCTATCGGGTATCACGACTTTTTTCATGAAAAACTTCCTCTTTATTTAATATAAATAATATCAAAATATTTATATAGGTTGTATAATGAAAAAAAGAATATAGGGAGGATTTTTATGAAAAAATCTATTATGTCCTCTTTCTTATTGCTTGCATTATCCGCGGGTATGCTCGTGGCCTGTAACAATAAAAAAGAACCCACTCAAACCATTATCTCGTTAGAAGATGGGGAACTCGTTTTAAGCAATGAACCCACTAGTGATGGTTTAGTTTACGAAAGAGATTTGGATGGCGAAGGTTTCTCCATTAAAGATTATGTCGGTAACTCCACTAACGTAGTTATCCCTAAGAAATTTGAAGGTAAACCAGTAAAGAGAATCCAATCTTATGCGTTCCAACACAAATATCTCCAAACCTTAACCATTCCTGATACTGTGGAAACCATTGAAGACTATGCCTTCATTGAAAATGATGAATTCAACACTATCAAGGTTTCTGGTAAGTACTTCTTCTTAAAGAACAATGCCTTATATAGACATGTGGAAGGAGACAAGAAACAAAAGACATTAGTCTACACTTTACCAAAACTCACTGGACAATTCATCGTCGATGAACAAGTCGTCGGTATCACCAAAGGTGCTTTCCAATCCACAGGTTTAACAATTGTTAACTTAAATGCTGATTTGGTGAACACTCACTTCCAAAACTTATTTGGTTTATCCGCGGAAGCTATTCCCGATAATATGAAACAAGTCTGTTTAACGGGTGGAAATGTTAAAGACTATGCTTTCACCGGTGTCAAAGCTCTCTCCTCTTTAGTGGTCTATGATCCCGTGGAAACCATCGGTAACAAAGCCTTCTTCAATTGTAGCGATTTAACCACTGTCTTAATCCCTGACAGTGTCACCTCCATCGGAGAACAAGCTTTCGCTAACTGTGCGAACTTAAAAGAAATCAGAATTGGTAATTCTGCTTCTCCAAAATTAGCGAACTTAGGTAACAATGCCTTCGCTGGTTGTGCACGTGTAGAAGGTTATGTCAAATTAGGTATTAAATACTTAGGCAATCCTCAATGTGAAAACCTCATCGCTTTAGAAGCCAAGAACTTATTAATGGAATCATTATCCTTTGAAGATGACACTAAATTCATCTGTTCCGAAGCTTTCAAAGGCTGCGCTAAATTAGAAACCTTAGATTTAGGTAAAGTCGTTAGTATTGGTGATGAAGCCTTCGCTAATTGTGCTTCTTTAGAAGATGTCGTCTTACCAAATTCTTTAAAGACCTTTGGTAATCAAGTCTTTGATGGTTCTAAAGTTTTATTAAGTAGTAAAACACAAGTCACTACTTCTGCTTATTATCTCAAGACCAAAGATGGTGAAAGAAAAGCTTTAATCGCTTATAAGACCAACGCTAATAACAAATTAACCGTTGATGCCGATACCGAATGGATTGATACCTACGCCATCAACGCTACACTCGATGCCGCATCAATTAAGAAATTTGAAACCGCGAGTGATAAATTTGAAGTCTCTAATGATTTCTCTTTGTTATTTGATAGCAAGATGAAAGTCCTCTATGGCTCCGCTAAAGCGGTAGAAATCAATCAAGAAGATATCGATTTGAGCAATCTTGTGGAAATCAAATCTTATGGCTTAGCTAGAGCCACTATCGACGGATTTGAAATGCCCCAAAAACTCAAAACCATCGGTGATCATGCTTTCTATGGCTTCGCAGGTAAAAACTTAAGCGAATACAAATTCATCTTGCCAGAGACAGTTGTCAGTGCTGGCGACCACGCCTTTGAATCTATAGCAGGCTTCACCGAATTAGTCTTAAATGATGGCTTATTAGTGTTAGGCGAATATGCTTGTGCGAATATCTCCACTATGACCACCGCTTTATACTTCCCTGCTTCATTATCTTTTGTCGGCGCTAACGTATTTGAAGAAAGTACCTTCTCCGCTATTAAAGTCGCAGCCAATAGTGCTCCTGCTTCCTGGGATCCTAATTGGTTAGGTTCTTACCTCCCAGAAAACGTTATTTATAACGCTGCAAGATAAAATATCATTTCAAACAAATTGACCGCTTAGGCGGTCTTTTTGATTGCCTTTTTGCGCATAATAAAAAAAGACCCTTAGGGCCTTTTAGCAGAAAATGTCTTTTCGTTAAATCTTGTGGCCCATCTTCTAAAATAGATACCCATACTGGTGTTTATGCGATATCCAAGGGAGATAATCATGTCTAAGTTATAATAAGCAATATTTCTTTCAACCAGCCTGCCACTTTCATTTTGAACTATTAAGAAAAACTTAAGAGTTGCCTCTTTGCTAAGTTCTCCAGATTCATAAATATTATTGATATGCATGGAAACATTTGGAATAGAGGTTCCAAATAAAATAGCGAGTTGTTCTTGTGATAAATATACAGTTTCTTCTTCTGGCGATATTTTCACATTTAATGAGACATTACCATTATCAAATCTAATTATATTAGATTGTATCTCATTATTGCCTATTATTGAATCACACCAAGCAGAGAAAGATTGAGTGATGGAATAAGACTGTTTCTTTCCTATTTCTATCACTAATTCATGATTGTAATAATTGACGTTGTTGATGGTTCTTTTAAGGACACCATCGTGATTATTATTGGTGACATAATCGGTGACATCGCTTGTCACTTTTATGGTATTTGTTATATGTTTCGTTAAGGCATTTCTAGTCTTTTTATATAATGCACACATATCTTTGATTGATAACCAAGCACACCTATTGTTTTTATCAAATAAAATATCTAACTGAATATCGCCACTAATAAATCTTTTAATTTCATAACTCATAAATATAAAAAGCCTCCTACCAATATTAATAGGGGGCTTTTTAAATATTACTATCAGAATATTTGAAATTATTGATACTTGTTAAGTTTCTTAGTCACTAATGATGTTAATACTGAAATAGTGACAATAATGGCAATCATAAATATCATGGCGAGAATACCACCGACGATTAAGCCAGAAGGAAGTTCGCTTACTTCGCCAAAGACGAAGACCTTACCACCATTTTTTGAATAAGCTTTAGCATAATCAATGTTTGTGGCGGCCATAAATGTTGTTACCATTGGCATAAGGCCAAAGAAGATGCCCATCACGCCCACTAAGTAGCCATTGTTTTGTTTGGCGAATTTCATTAATTCGGCTTGTCCACCTTCTTTTTGCCAGGTTTTAAGATAATAGCTCTTTGGTGTTCCAACACCGGTTAATACACCGTTTAAAACAAATAGTATCCAACCAAAGATAAAGCAGATGAGACCCATAATACCATTGAGGTTATCTCCTGGGCATATGGAATAATTACCCGCTAATTGTTTGATGCCAAAGATTGAGAAAGCGGAGAATGCATGTGGGAAAGTATATCCCATAGAACTAAATATATTGTTACCAACATCAGATACTTTAATACCATTAAACATTCCTATAGGAATTAATAAGCACACCAAGAATGGGATAATCGCGGCAAGATTGATAAAGTTAAAGAATCTCTTCTTTCTACTAACGGTATAGATATCTCTAAATTTCTCATTATTATCCATGAGATATTTAAATTTCTCACCATCAGAAAGATTCTTATCTTCTAACGGATCTTGTTTATATTCACTCATTGGCTCTGGTTTGGTATCTTCTTGTTTAGCGCCACATTTTGTGCAAAAAGAAGCATCATCATTGAGCTCAGTACCACATTTAGGACAAAACTTCATAAATTGTCCTCCTTAAAAGTCTTTAATCTCATTGTAGTTAAAATATCGAAATAATCAACACAATAATAAAAAAAGCCCATGTGGATTAACACATGAGCTCTTTAATTAATGATTAACTATTTAGAGAATCTTTTCTTTTTTAGGGCGAAGAAGACACCTGCTAAAGAGATGAGGGCAACAGAACTACAAACCACAACGATTAAGGTGACGTTTTGATTCATTCTATTAATCATATAGTTTTGAGAACCATTTGCCTCGCTACGGCTAATAAAGTTATTAAGATGATATTTGACACATAAGAAGTCATATCTCGCCATAGCGGCTTCAATATCATTGCCGTTTTCATTAGCAACAGCACTTCTTAAGATTAGAACTTCAGAATTATCTAATTGTGCGAAGTAAACAGTATTTAATGTTCCCCAAACTGCCTCCAAGGCATCGCCATTGTCTTCTTGGGAAACGGAACAGATTTTATCTGTTTCATTTAACAACTCTATAGCAAATTCTTGAGCGGTATAAGTGGAAGTTGGCATCACTACCGGTAAGATTAATTGATAATCTTCATAGTGAACAGAAGTAAAGCCTTTGACTTTGATATTAGCATCAACCACTAAAGTGGAAGCTAAAGTTGTATAGTTTAAACCAGCATTCTTTTTAATGAAGATATTAGCGGTTTTATTATTTCCAATGTTAACCACTACCGTGACATCTTTTGTGCCATCGATAGTTTCACTAACTGAAACAACAGTACCTTGGACAATCGCTGGTCTAGAAACAGTCTTTTGATAGAAGAATTCGGAACCATCTTCATCGCCGGTAAAGACATAATTGGTAACAGCATCAACTTTGCCATTTGCTTCGCTAGCGGTCACGGTTTCAATAGTGACGGCATAGGAAGTACCGCTATTATAGTTGCTAACTTCATATAAGTTAGAATAAACGGAGAGATAACCACCACTGACCTTTAAATATGTTTCATAAGGAGTATAGGTAGGTTCAACATCTGTACATCCATAGACATACATACCAAAATCTCCATTAGCGATGAATAAATCATAGAATGTTTTAGTTCCTGCACTATTTTGGTGAGAAGTATAACCAATGAATTGACCATAGAAGGATTGACCAGTTAATGCACATGGAACGGATAAACCATATAATCTAGCAATGGAATATTCGCTAACATAGAACAAATAAGCACCTAATTCACTAGTAACTGTCACAGAAGAATCACTATTAAGTGTTGCGGTCACGCTAACTGTGGTTGTACTTGTTTGGGTAATATTGCTAGGAACAGGATCATTTACCACGATTGTGGAACCACTTGTGACATCGGTTAATTCGGTATCACCTTCATATAAAACTTCAGCTTTAACATCCGCAATGTTCCAAGAGGTATCGCCAGTTTGAGCACTGACTGTACCAGTGATTCTATAATCAACAACTTCCTTTGTTTGTGCAGGAACTAAGTCCGTGTTTTCTTCTCTATTGGAAGCAGTCGCAGTTGTATAACTTCTAAAATCATTTGTGGTATCGCTTAAATATAAAGAGATAAATCTGTTTTGAGCGGTTGATTTAATATCATAAGCACCACTATCAAGAGTACCAGCAGTAATTAACCATTCATCAGAAGTGTTACCCACTCTAATGCCGTTATTGTTGTTGGTACAATATAATTTACTAGTTCCATCAGTAATGACGAATGTGTCATCATCGCTACCTAAAGTAAAAGTATAAATAGTAGCTTGAGCAATGTTGGTAACCGCTTTTGGAGCACCAGCGGTACCATTGGATTGCATATAATATGTCACCGCATCTCTAGTATGAGCAATGTAATAATCGCCAGAAATACCTAAGGTATTAACCGGAACTTTTTCAGTAACGGTAACACCTACGTTTTTAGTAGCTTCTTTGCCATCAACTGTGGCTTTAACTTGAACGCTTGTCACACCCACAGCAGGCTTAGCTGGAGTATATGACCAAGCAGTATCATTAGTAACATTTGCGGTAGAACTATCACTATAAGTGGCAGTAACTACTAAACCAGTAGGATCCCAATTTTCATTGGACATATAATTAGTTTTCATAGTTCCGGAAATGGCGATGGATTGTAACGAAACAGAAGAGCCATTAGGATCATAAGTAACCACGATTGATGTTGCTCTAACTTGTTTAGCGGCCGAGAAACTAACACTGCTGGAATTGCCGGTCCATGTTCCGACTTTACCAGAATAAGTATATCCTGTTGCAGATAGATGACCAGGTCCATTATCTGATGTGTTGTTTGCGGTACAATTGAAGATAATTTTGGTAATTGCACCACTACCAGAAATTGTTAATGAACAACCTGCGTAAATACGGTATTGGGCAGTTGTTGTTGCTAAGTTATCACCGGCAATAGTAACACCAGATTTGGTGACACTATCAGAATTACCAGATGAACCATTAGTACCCGTGTCGGTTCCAGCGGTAAAAGTGATATCAGTTCCAGCGGCATTAACTCTATAGGTTTCTTGATTTTGTTTCAAAGCAAAACCAGCACCTAATACCATTGCAGTACCTAATATCGCACTTGTAATGAGATGAGATATTTTCATTTTGCTAACCTCCTACAAAAATGAAAAATATGATTATTTAAATATCACGCTATTAATCATATAATATCTATAATTATAATTCATTATTAATTATTAAATAATTAGTAGTGACATACTCCCACCACTTATAGAAGTGGGGGCTTCTTGCTCGATGACTCTAATGAGCCAAGCATAAACAAGCTATCCGGATGTGTC